>ERZ869909.644-NODE-644-length-36686-cov-7.042612_pt1 | contig 36686 bp, 31 predicted proteins | sample MGYA00520892_ERZ869909 | MGnify/ENA primary metagenome ERZ869909 (study PRJEB32215, sample SAMEA104723947) | bioreactor metagenome | biome: bioreactor; feature: anaerobic bioreactor; material: water | place: China | collected 2015-03-12 ...
AAAGCCGGATGCGGGAAAACCGCATGTCCGGTTTGACGAGGAGGCGGGACGCCTCGGCGTCCCGCCTTACTCTACTGCCTCTGTGGTTCATTTCAGAAATCGGGACTACTCCGCTGGCGTCTCTTCGGTCTCTTCCTCAGCCTCGTCCTCATCGGTCACGATGACGGCGCGCTCGATGTACGACAGGTTCGGGAACTCGGACTCGAGGTAGGTGTTGCCGTGCTGCTGAACCAGGCCCTGGTTCGGGCCGCGGCCACTCGGGGCGCCCTCGCCGTAGCCGCTGTAGATGGCGTCGACCACATCCATGCCCTCAACCACCTTGCCGATCGGCGCGAAGCCCATCTGGTCGAGGTTGGAGTTGTCGCCGAAGTTGATGAAGAGCTGCGTGGTGCGGTTGTCCGTGGTCTGCAAGGGCGCGGCCGCGCGACCGGCCATGGCGAAGGTAATCATGCCGCGCGTGTTGGACTGCTTCACCGGCTCGACGCCCAGCGGGCGCTCGCGCCACTTGGCCTGCATTTCCGGGTCACCGGCGATGCCGAATTGTGCCATGAAGCCGTCAATGACGCGGAAGAAGCGCGCTTCCTCGAAGAAGCCGTCCTGGACAAGGTCGTACATGCGCTGAACACCAATTGGCGCCCACTCGCGGCGGAACTCCGCCGTGAAATTGCCGTGATCACACTCGAAACGCACGCGGAAGACCTCGGGGGCCTCGCTGGCGTCGGCGGCAGCGGGTTCGCTTTCCTCGACGGCCGGCGCGGCGGCATCGTGCTCGGCCTGGGCCAATTCGATCTGGGCCACGCGCTCAACCGCGGCGACGGATGCCTCGCGGTGCTCGGCCGTGAGCGGTGATGGCTTGAACGGGTGCAGGGCGGCAAGCAGAACGGCAAAGACGGCAAAAATGCCCAAAGCGGCGAGTTTCTTCATGAATGGTGGCTCCTCATTGATTTTCGGTGCGTTACTCTTCCAGATGCCCAAGGGGATAGGACCCCAGTATCTTCAATTCCTTGCAGTGTTGGGAAATTTCCTCCACCGCCTTCGCCACCACGGGATCGTCCGCGTGACCCTCGAAGTCGATGAAGAAGACATAGTCCCACGCCTTGCGCTGCGATGGGCGCGACTCGATGCGCGTCATGTTGATGCCATGCGTGGAAAAGGGCATCAGCATGTCGAACAGGGCCCCCGCGCGATCGCGAATCGAGCACATGATGCTGGTCTTGTCACTGCCCGTGGCGCGAGCCCGGTGGCGGGCGATGGTGAAGAAGCGGGTGTAGTTGTGCGCGGCATCTTCGATCCCCTCGACGAGCACTTTTAAGCCGTTGCGCTCTGCTGCCAGCAAGCTGGCGATTGCTGCTGAGCCCGGGTCGTTCACGGCGGTCTCGGCTGCCTTGGCGGTGCTGGAAGTCTCAATCAACAATGCATGGGGGAGATTCGCGCGCAGCCACTGGCGGCACTGCACGAAGGGCTGCGACTTGCTGTACACCTTTGTTATTTCGCCGAGCGGGAAGTTGGACAGGAGGTTCTGGCGAATGCGCAGCATCATCTCGTTCACGATGTGCAATTCGGACGAAGTGAATCGATCCAGCGTGTCGCTCACGCCGCCGCCGAGGGCCGTCTCGACCGGCACGACGCCGTAGTCCAGCCGGCCACGCTCCACCTCGGTGAACACATCCTGGATGCTGGGCAGGGGGTGGTAGTCCGGCATGCTGCCGAAAATCCGAAGCGCCGCCATGTGGCTGAAGGTGTCCTCGGGTCCGAGGAAGCCCACGCGAATGGGGGTCTGAAGCCGTACGCTCGCGCTCATCACCTCGCGATAGATGGCGCGAATGGCCTCGTTCGGAAGCGGCCCCGGGTTGCGCTCGAACAGGGATTCGTAGATGCGCCGCTCGCGCTCGGGCACATACACTTGCGCCCGCTCGTTCCGCTTGAGCTTCCCCACCTCGACGGAGCAATTCGCCCGCTCGTTCAACAACTCGAGCAGTTTCTCGTCGAGCGAGTCTATCTTCTTCCGCAGGTCATCGAGATTCACGCTTGTTCCCCTAATCCAACACCTCTATCGGGGCCATGCTGACCATGAAGTCGCGTATGCGGCCCGTCTCGAAGCGTATTTTAGCCTTTAACTTGTGTCCACTTCCCGAAGTTGACATGACCGTGCCCCTGCCGAACTGGGCGTGCCTCACCTTGGTACCCAGTTTCAGGCCCGTCACCGGCTTCGGGCTCTCCACCTCAGGAGCGGAAGGTGCAGGCCGATACGACGCCTGCCGTGTTCCGAGGCGCGGCATTGGTGCGGCCTCCGCCACCACCACCGACTCCAGCTGCAGCAGGTCATCGGGGATTTCGGCCAGAAAGCGCGAGGGCCTCCGCTCCTGCCAGTCGCCATACACCTGGCGCCGCTGGGCGGCCGTGAGCGTAAGCGACTTCATCGCGCGGGTCATGGCGACATAGCACAGCCGCCGCTCTTCCTCGACATCGTCGTCCTCGTCGATCGCATTGAAGTGGGGGAGAAGACCCTCCTCCAGCCCGGCGAGGAAGCAATGCTCGAACTCGAGCCCCTTGGCGCCGTGGCAGGTCAGGAGGGTAAGCGTCGGTTGCTCGACATCGAGGTCGTCCGAATCGCTCACGAGGGCTCGCTCCTGCAAAAACGCCAGCAGACCACTGCCTTCCGCCGCGTCGTAGTTGCGGCAGCTGGACAGAAATTCCTCCACCACTTCCAGGCGCGATCGGGCGTCTTTTTCGTCGCTGGATTGCACAAAATCACGGTATTGGGTCGCCTTCAGCACCTTCTCGAGCAGATCGCCCACCGGCGCCGTGCCTCCGGCAGCCTCCATGGCCAACTCGTCAATCAGGTTGACGAAAGTCTCCAGCGCCGTCCGGGCGCGCGCGGCGAGGGTATGGTCCTGCGTTGCCTCGCGGAGGGCTGGCAAGAGTCCGATGTCCCGCGTGGAAGCCGACGCCTCCACATGCTCCAGCGTGGTCTTGCCAATGCCGCGCGTGGGCGTGTTGATGATGCGCCGGAGGGCTTCATCATCGTTCGGGTTCGCCAGTACGGTGAGATAGGCCAGGAGGTCCTTCACTTCCTTGCGCTGGTAGAACTGAACCCCGCCGATGACCCGGTAGCGCATGTTGCGCGCGCGCAGTGCCTCTTCGAACAAGCGCGATTGCCCGTTCGTGCGATAGAGAATGGCCACATGATCCGGGTTCAGCTTGCGCTCGAGGATGTCGTCGACGATGTACTGCGCCTCCTCCGAGCCGTCCTCGGCGGCATAAAAGCGGACGGGCTCGCCATCCTTCTGCTCGGTCCAGAGGGTCTTGCCGAGGCGTTGGGTGTTGTTCTGCACCACCGCGTTCGCCACGGCGAGAATTGGCCTCGTGCTGCGGTAGTTCTGCTCAAGCCGGTAGACCTTCGCGTTCGGAAAATCGCGCTCGAAGTCCAGGATGTTGCGAATCGTGGCCCCGCGCCAGGAGTAAATGCTCTGGTCCTCGTCGCCAACTACGAAGATGTTGCCGTTATCCCCGCTCAACATGCGCGCGATGATGTACTGCGCCCGGTTCGTGTCCTGGTACTCGTCGATGTGGATGTAGCGGAAGCGGTCCTGGTACTTCAGCCGGACCCCCTCGTGCTCCTGAAGGGCGCGGGCGGTCAACACAAGCAAATCATCGAAGTCCACGGCGGCGTTGGACACGAGTGCGCGATGGTAGCTCTGCCACAGTTTCAGGTAGGTCTCATCCTCCGAGGATTCGATATCGTCCTGCGATGGGGTCTTCGTGTCCTGCTTGAAGCCGCTGATCCAACTTAGTGCCCCGCGCGGCGCCACCCGCTCGGCCGTGTTCGGCAGATCCTTGATGAGGCGCTTCATCAGCGAGAGCTGGTCCGCGTCGTCGAACACCGTGAAGGCGCTCGAGCGGCCCAGCACATCCATGTCGCGCCGCAGAATGTACAGACCGAAGCTGTGAAAGGTGCCCAGCCACGATGCCAGCCGCTCCACGCCGAGCCGACGCGAAACGCGCGCACGCATCTCGCCCGCCGCCCGATTCGTGAAGGTGAGTGCCAGCAAGCGGCGCGGATCCACGCCGCGCTCGTCGATCAGCCAAGCCAAGCGCTCCACGATCACGCGCGTCTTGCCGCTGCCCGCTCCCGCAAGGACCAAGGCCGCCCCATCCGGCGCCATCGCCGCCTCGCGCTGGGATACATTTAATTGGTTCATGCGTGTGTAAGTCCAATGATTTCGGTAACAAAAGGTGAAACGCCCGATGAACACGGGCAAGGGGGAATCAGCCCACAGTGTAGTGCCGAACGGCGGGGGGAATCAAAAGAGGGGAGAGGGTGGCGTGACTGCCCGCGTGCTGCGCCGAAAGCCCTGGCGAAGCTACGACCGCGCCAACACCACGGATGTGGCCGGTCTCCTGACCGAGCCACTCTTGCGACCGTCAGGTCTCCAAAGCCCTTGCCATTTCACGCCTATCGCCATAGACTAACCTTCGAAGCACGAGACCGTAGGGAAATCGAGCATATGGCGCACGCCGTCACAGCGGGTAGCAAGGTCGACATCTCCCGCCGCTCCGCGGCACCCCCTTCCTCCTTCGCCAAGGCTTCGGAGGACAAGTCGAAGGGGGACTTCCGAACTCCCTCTCCCTCTGGGAGAGGGCCGGGGTGAGGGTGGGCCTGCCCACGGCCGCGGCACTAGGTGACACGCGCCCTGCCGCTTTGCGTTCTTGGCGGCTTTGCGTGCACTTTCCGGAAAGTCTCACGCAAAGGCGCAAAGAACGCAAAGGATCCAAGGCGAGTATCCTCCACAACGGCCAGGCATTGTGCGTTCCAATTTCCTCTCGTTGAACAGGTTTCGGATGCTGGAGAGCAACTATGATAAGGACATTGACGAAAGGCTGTAGCCTCATCGTTCTTGTTGCTGTCCTGTCAGCTCTAACAATATTTGCGTTTGCGCCACAGCTGCGCCCTGACAGTTTCACGCTCAGACGCGCGTTTCCGTTTGACACTCAATATTCGGACGACTTCTCATTTGAAGCCTTCAAGCAAGTATCTATTGGAATGCACAAGGACGAAGTCGTAGAGTTGATAGGTGAACCTATCAGTCGCTACCCTTGGAGTCATGCAGAGCGGCCTATGGATCGGTGGTTCTATTCTATTTCACCCCAGTCTACGCACTATTGGACGACCATGGTTGCCTTTGGCGAGGAGACTTGCGAGGTTGTGAAGATATTCACAAGCTTCTATTTTGATTGAGCAGGAGAAATCGCGCGCATGGCACACGCCGTCACAGCGGGAATCAGCGCGGACATCCCCCGCCGCTCCGCGGCACCCCCTTCCTCCTTCGCCAAGGCTTCGGAGGACAAGTCGAAGGGGGACTTCCGAACTCCCTCTCCCTCTGGGAGAGGGCCGGGGTGAGGGGGCCTGCCCATGGCCCCGACTTGCCCTCCCGCTTTGCGTTCTTGGCGGCTTTGCGTGCGCTTTCCGGAAAATCTCACGCAAAGGCGCAAAGAACGCAAAGGATCTCAGGCGAATTGGGAGGACGGACCCGTACAGGCTGGTCAACGCCCCGGCATGGCGAAGCATAGCTTCGCGGGATGGGCGGGTTGCCAAGTGCAACTTGGCAACCAGAGGCGGGTCGGGCGCGGCGTCCACAAGGGGCATCGTTTGGGGACACCGGGCGCGAAGTTTGAATGGGACGCGGGTTGAATCATCGTAAGTTGGTGGTTGGGGAGCGATGGTTCCGTGCGGAACCAAGTCATCTCTGCCCAATCCACCCCTCACCCCATCCCCGCCGGGCGCTCGCAGGTGGAGTTTACCTTGATATGCCGGCCGGACTCGGCGGACTCCAGAATGGCGTGCATCACATCGAGCACATGGAAGGTCAGTTCGCCGCTGCAGCGGTGCGGTCGGCCCTCGCGGATGGCCTCGGCCATGTCGGCAACGCCGAGTCCGCGGCTGTTCTCGGTATAGCCGAAGGCGAGCTTTCGCGACTGCCACCGCGTCGACCCGGCGCGCTTGACGCGCACGGCGCCGCCAAATTCGTTGGGGTCGGGCAGGGCCATGGAGCCCTCCGTACCGTGTACTTCCAGCAGCGGGCAATGGTGGTCCCAGATATCGAAGCTCATGATGAGCGTCGCGATGGCCCCTCGGGCGAACTCCAGCGTCGCGCTGATGTGCGTCGGGGTCTCCACCTCGATCACCTCGCCGCACTTCGGCTCGCTCGATACCGTGCGCGTGGGGAATGTCGTCCGCGCGCTGGCGGAGACCCGCTGCACCGGTCCCATCAGGTTGATGAGCGCGGTGAGGTAATAAGGGCCCATGTCGAACAGGGGCCCGCCGCCGCGCTGGTAGTAAAATGCCGGGTCCGGGTGCCACGATTCGTGCCCGTGGTGCATCAGGAAGGCCGTCGCGGCGATGGGCGTTCCGATTGCCCCGTCGTCGATGAGCTTGCGGCAGGTCTGCAACCCGCCGCCGAGAAAGGTGTCCGGCGCACCGCCGACGCGAACCCCCTTCTCCGCCGCCAGCGCGAGCAGCTTGGCTCCATCCTCGCGCGTGATGGTCAGTGGTTTCTCGTTGTAGACATGCTTGCCGCGCTTGACCGCCTCCAGGGCGATCTCGGCATGTCCCACCGGCGTGGTGAGGTTCAAAACCAAATCGATATCCGGATCACGCAGCATGGCCTCCGTGCGTAGGACATGCGGCACGCCGTACTGCGCTGCCTTCTCGACCGCGCGCTCCTGAACGCGATCGGCGCAGGCCACGATGTCGACACCCTCGAAATGCCGACAGTTTTTCAGGTAGATGTCCGAGATATTGCCGCAGCCCACGATGCCGACGCGCATGGGGGAGGGGGTGTCCCCGGTCACCGGCTCGCCCACAACATCCCTCGCTCAACGATGGTGCGCACCTCGGGGAAGTTCTCGAAGTCCGCCGCGACATGGCCGGCGGAGCAATAGAATATTCTGCCGTCGCCCCAGGTTTTTCGCCACACCACCGGCATCTCCGCGCCACCTGTCCACGGTGCGTGCTTGCCGGAAAAAGTCGTCGTCGCCAGCACCTCGTTGCTCGGGTCGACATGCATGAAGTACTGCTCGGACTCCACCGTGAAGCTCGTCAGGCCCTCCATGATCGGGTCGCCCGGCTTGGTGATGCGCACCTTGTACTCGATGATGTCGCCGGGGTGCGCCACAAATTGGCCACCGGTCATGAACTGATAGTCGGTGCTGTTGCGGAAGGAATCGCACAGGCCGCCGTGCCACCCGGCCAGGCCGGTGCCGCTTTCCACCGCAGCCAGTAGTCCCGCCTCTTGAGACGCGGTCAATTCTCCCATCGTGACGCACTGCACGATGAGGTCGACCTCACGCATGCGGAAGCTGTCGGCATAGACATTGAGGTCATCGGTGATCTCGACCGCGAATCCATTGAACTCCAGATGCGAAACGAACAGGCGGATGCAGGCCTCAGGCTCGTGCCCTTCCCAGCCACCCCAGACCATCAAGGCCTTTTTCATCGAATTGGACTCCCCCGATAGGCGATGGACATCACCCCTTCAGTGCACCTTGGGTGAGCCCCGCCACGAACTGCCGTTGGGCCAGTACAAACAGCACCAGCACTGGCATGATAGCGAGCACGCTCCCGGCCATCAATAGATGCCAGGCCGCCACTCCCTCCTGCGTCTGCTGCAGGTAGGCCAAGCCAATGGGCAGCGTGCGCATTCGGTCCTCATTCGTGATGACCAGCGGCCACAGGTAGTCGTTCCACCGTCCCAGAAAGGCCAGCACCGCCACGGCCGCCAGCATCGGGCGGCTCAATGGGAGCGCCACATGCCGCAACCGGTGCCAATGCGTCGCGCCATCAATGGCCGCCGCGTCCATCAGCTCGCGGGGCAAGGTGCGGAATTGCACGAACAAGACGAAGGTGGCAAAGGCGCTGGCCGCCTGTGGGACAATCAGGCCGGGGTAGGAGTTCATCCAGCCAAGCTGACGCACGGTGAGGAAATTGGGCAGCAGGCGCATTTCCTCCGGCACGAGCAGGGCCGCCACCACCAGCACGAGTAACACCCCCTTGCCCGGAAACGGAACCCAGGCGAAGGCATAGGCCATCAGGGCTGCCGCCACCAGCTGGATCAGCGTTGCCCCGGTCGCCGTTACGACGCTGTTGAAAAGGAAGGCATCGAACGGCGCCGCCCGCCACGCGTCCGCGTAGTTGCCCCAGGCCAACTCCGACGGCCACCACGAGGGTGGATACGCCAGCACCTCGTCCGGCGGTTTTAATGAGGTCATCACCATCCAGAAGAACGGCAAGGCCATCCCCGCCGACACCGCCACGAGCGCGGCATAGAGCAGGAAGGAGGACAGGCGTCTGGATGATGATGGCATGGAGGGATTATAGGGGAAGTGCACGAAGCGGTGAGGCATGGACTTGCGAGTCTCGCGGGACCAGCGTAGACTCCTCACAGCATCGGGAGGGCTCAGGGTGAACCACGATTTCATCATCGTCGGGGCGGGATCGGCGGGGTGCGTGCTGGCCGCGCGTCTCTCTGAGGATCCCTCCAACCGCGTGCTGCTGCTCGAGGCCGGGCCACCCAACACGAGGCGCGAGATCGCCATCCCCGCCGCCTTTCCGCTCCTCATGCGCACAGAGGTCGACTGGAACTACGCCTCGGAGCCACAGGAATCGCTGGGTGGCCGGTCCGTGTACCACCCTCGTGGCAAGACCCTCGGCGGCAGTTCCTCGCTCAACGCACAGATCTTCCAGCGTGGACATCCCGAGGACTTCAACGCTTGGGCCGCTCGCGGCAACACCGGCTGGGACTTCGCCAGCGTGCTGCCGTACTTCAAGAAGCTGGAGCACAACGAACGCGGCCCTTCCGAATGGCATGGCACCGGCGGCCCCGTCCATGTGTCCGACCTGCGCGCTCCAAACCGACTGACCCATGCCTTTATCGAGGCCGCCAGCGGCGCCGGACTCGCCAAGAATGCTGATTTCAACGGGGATACCATGGACGGCGTCGGCCTTGTGCAGGTCACACAAAAGCGGGGGAGACGCTGGAGCACCGCGGACGCCTATCTCAGCCCTGCCCGGGGCCGGTCAAACCTCACGGTCCTCACCGGCGCACACGCCACGCGCGTCCTCATCGAACAGGGCCGCGCCATCGGGGTCGAGGCCAGGCACGACGGAGAAACGAAGCAATTCCACGCCGATCAAGAGGTGATCCTGTGTGGCGGAGCATTTAATTCACCGCAACTGCTTATGCTTTCTGGGGTTGGGGATTCGGAACACTTGCGAAACAGTGGGGTGGAGCCGGTTCACGAGCTGCCCGGCGTCGGCCAGAACCTCCAGGATCACGCCATGGTCGGACCCCGCTACGCCTGCCGACGGCCGATCACGCTCCTCACCGCCACATCCTTCCGTAACCTGTTGCAGTACATGCTTTTCCGTAAAGGGGCGCTCACTTCGAACATCGCCGAAGCCATCGGCTTCGTGCGTACCAGCCCCGATTTGCCCGCCCCGGACCTCGAAATCATCTTCGCGCCGGTGTACTACGATGTCGACAACCCGCCAACGGTGCACGGATTTACCATCGGAACCGTGGCTCTCCAACCCAAAAGCGTCGGGGCCGTCACGCTGCGTTCCGCGGATCCCTTCGACAAGCCCCACATTCAGCTCAATTACCTCAGCGACCCCGAGGGAGAAGACCTGCGTGTTTTGTGTCACGGCGTCCGGCTCGCTCACGACATCGCCTCGTCGCCGCCACTGGCCGAGTTTCGGGGCGATACCCTCATCCCGAATGGTCCGCTGGATACCAACGAGCAGATTCAGCGATTCGTGCGTGGGTATGTTGAGACCGTGTACCACCCGGTGGGCACCTGCCGAATGGGGACAGACGACGAGGCCGTCGTTGACCCGGAACTGCGCGTGCGCGGACTCGACGGGTTACGCGTGGTGGATGCATCCGTGATGCCCAGCATCGTGCGGGCGCATCCCAACGCCGCCATCATCATGATAGCCGAGAAGGCTGTGGACCTGATTGCGGGCCATTAGCGGGCATTGCAGGCGTGGCCGCAGCGGTTGCTTGCCATAATATTTATTATCGGACGCTATATGCCCGGTGGACCGGGAAAGGCTGCGACTCCCCTCCTGAGGCAATGAGCGCCGAGGAATCGAACTTCCGGCCCGGATGTCCCATCTCCTGCCCGCTCCCGCCTTACGGCGTGCCGAACACCTCCTTGAAACCGATTGCAAGGTCACTGAGTGCCTTCGTGCAGTCGCCTTCAAAACTGGAGCCATGCATGACTGCGAGTCGCTTTGGCTTGAGTGCCATCAGCTTCTCGAATTGCTGATGAGTGTGGTGCGTGTAGGGCGCGAAATCCGCGAGCACACCCGCTTGATACCCCTTCATGGCCTCTACGGAACGCGACACGATGTCGGAATTTGTGAGCGCTTCGACATCACCCGTCTGATGAAACAGGTCCGAGCAAAGCAAGGTGCCTTCCGTTTCCTCGTACAGCACGGATGCATCCCACCCGTGCGGGAGATGAGGCGTGCGGCAGAGCCGGAAACGGTATTTCCCGGTTTCCAGCACCTCGCCATCGGCCATCCCCTTCGAGGGTTTTCCGGTGAAATCGTTGACACAGACCATTGCCCCGATATCGCTGCAGGCGGCCTGCGCCGAGGGTGCAACGCCAAGCCAATCATTCAAGCCCCCACACTCGTCTGATTCAAAGTGGCTGAAGGAAATCCAGCGCAGGCGAGACGGCTCCAGAATTGTCGCAACGGCATCCCGCAGCGGGGCAAACATCCCTTTCAGGCCCGCATGGTACAGCAAGGGTTCCTCATCCAGGACGAGAAAGTGATTGAACTGGAGGCTGAAATCCGAGGCATAAATTGAAATGCGGTATAGGTCGGGTCCGATTTCCGTGATCGTGGTCATGGGGAGCCTCTCCTTCATTGATTGCACTGCAATTACCCTACAACACTCCAGCAGGTGTAGTCCTACCCGCGTCGAAATAGGAGCATAGCATGGAAAGAGTTCAATCTGAATGACGGATTATGGGTCACTCCGCGCCTGGTCCAGCTGGCTCTTCACGGCCGCCTCGACGCGTTGCAGGGCTCGCCGAAGCCCATCTTCGGAATCCTCAGTAACATCACCGAAAACCTCCGAGGTTGACAGGGCCGGGCCAATGCGCATCCGGATGGTGGAGGGGATCCATGGCAGAAAGACCAGGGGCGAGCCGAGCCAGTACCAAACCAACGCCAACCGCCAAGGGATGGCCAAGGGGACGATCGTCGCGATGGCAATCGCCCCGGCGAGGCCGAGCACGGGTATCCCCCATCGTTTGACGCCTATCAGGCGCGGCTGCACCAGGAGCGTGGCGAGCAGCTTGGAGCGTAGAAGCACGGGCGCCGTCCAGTGTGAGCCAGCGATGCCCATGGGGATGATTGGCACGCCGGCACGGCGCGCGATGCGCAGGAAGCCGAGGCGTCCACCAAAATCAACTTCGTTTGCCTGCCAGATGGGCCGCAGGGTTTCGTGGTCACCGCCGGGAAACATCAGGATGGGCACGCCGGCCTCCAAGGACTTTTGCGCGGACTCGTAGGTGGCGGGGATGGCGCCGATCGAACGCAGCGCGGCCGACAATGGAAACACGCGAAACCCGATCGGCAGGGCGAATCCGGCGAGTGGGCGCTTGTCACCAAAGCGGCCAAGGTAGAGCGCCAGAAAGCTGAAGATTTCGGCAATCCCCATGCCGGCGGAATGGTTCGCCACGAGAATGTACGGGCCCTCCGCTGGCAGGTGCTCCGTTCCCTCCAGCCTTGGACGAAAACAAAGGCGTACCACGGGCGTCACGAGCACGCACACAAGGCGCACCACGATTGGCGATACGCGGCCTGGGGCCTCCACGGCGATGCCCTCCGCCCAGCGCCGGGCCCCCTTTGGGCGTGAAGCAGTGTTCATCCTTGGCGGTTCCCCGATGCTAGGCGCCCAGTTCGCGCAGAATTCCCCGCAATTCGCCATCAATCTCCTCGAAGACGGATGCCATCTCCCCCAGTTCCTCGGCGCGCTCCGTGCTCTCCACGGCGAATGCGTAGGCCGCGAGCAGCGCGAATTGCTGGGAGTCAATCACGCGGGATTGGTCCTCGATGGCCCGGAGCCGTTCATTGATCCGCTCAACAAGGGCGAGCGTGGTCTCTTCGTCACGATGGATGGGGACATCCATCGTGATGTTGCCAAGCTTGACGCGCATCGTGCCGCTCATGGCCGGGGGGGCCCGAATTGCGTGCGGCGAAGCGGAGCTTCGCGGGCAAGTGCGTTCCCAAGCTGGAGCTTGGGAACGAGAGAGACGAAGAGCCGACGATCCAGGCGTGCGTTCATGGCTGGAGATACCGGGACAGGGCGGTCAAATCGCGCAGGACTTCACGCAGGCCGTTGTGGAGGGTTTCCTCCCGCTGCTTGGCGGCATCGAGGGTTTCCTGCATCGCTTCGTAGCTCTCGGCCGTGCGCTTGCCCGCCGCGATTTCCCGCTGGAGGCTCCAGCGATCACGCATGGCCTCGTCGCGTTCCTGGGACGCGGAATTCTTCTGCGAGCGCGACTCCCGCACGGCCTCCCGCAGCTGCGTCAGCCGCTCGCGTATTCGCGCGACGGTGGCCGCGGATTCGGGGCTCACCGCAGTTGCGCCCCGGTGGCCGCGGTGAGCTTGGCGATGATCTTGTCGCAGGCCTTGTCCGTTTCCTGGTCCGTGAGGGTCTTCTCCATGGACTGAAAGCTCAGGGACAGCGCGATGCTCTTCTTGCCCTCGGGGATCGGCTTGCCGGTGTAGACATCCATCACCTCGACCGAGGCCAGCGTCTTCCCCCCCGCGTTCTTTGCAACCGCCACGAGGTCGCCCGCGTTGACGGAGCCATCCACCAGAAACGCGAGGTCGCGCAGGGATGCTGGGAAACTGGACAACTGCTGAAACTGGGGTGTCGCACGCTGCCGCGACAAGAGAGCGGACAGGTCCAGCTCCGCCACGAACACGGGATGATCAAGGTCAAAGGCTTTGCGCACGGCTGGATGCACCTCGCCCAGCAGACCCAGTTCGTGCTTCTTCAGCATGAGCCGGGCACCATGGCCGGGTTGGAGGGCGGCGCCTTCATACTCCTCGAAGGCCAACTTCACCTGAAAACTATCCATTACCTGCTCGACGATGCCGCGAAGGTCGAAGAAGTCCACGGAGGCGTCGGAATCCGACCAGTGGCGGGCGTTCCGGCGGCCTGCCAGCGCGATCACGAGCCGCTCGGTTTGTACCGGCAACTCCTCACTCTCCGATGTCTTGTATACGGGTCCAATCTCGAAGGCGGCGATACGGTCCGCTCCGCGCCTGAGATTGCGGGAAACAGCGACGAGAATGCTGGGAACGAGTGAGTAACGCATGTGAGACATCGTTTCCGCCAAGGGATTCATCAGAGAGACCATCTCTCCCTCGTCAAAGGCGATGCCGGCCGCACAGGTCGCATCGGGAGTGCTGAAGCTCAGATTCATCATCTGAGCGAGGCCCATCCCAGCGAGTTGGTCGCGTATACTGCGCAACACATTGGTCTCGGGAGCGAAGATCTCGCTGCTCTGGCGCACCCGAGGAAGCGTTGACGGCACATTGCCGTACCCCACCATGCGCACGACCTCTTCAATCAGGTCGGCCTCGAGGGTGACATCGTGGCGGCGCAGGGGCACCCGAAAATCGGCGGCATCAGCAGTCTCGTTCTGCGGCTCGAAACCTAGCCCGCGGAGATGGCTGGTCTGTTCCTCCGCACTCAAGTTCATGCCCAGCAAAGCGTTGCAACGCGCGAAGCGAAGGGTTACCGTGCGGGACTCGAAGGGTTTGGGGTGTTCGTCGAGGATGCCCTTGGCCACGGTGGCGCCGGCGGTCTCCGCCATCAGGCGCGCGGCGCGATTGATGGCGAACGCGACCATGTCCGGGTCGGCGCCGCGCTGGAAACGCTGCGAGGACTCGGTGATCATGTTGAGTGCGCGGGCGGTCTTGCGCACGGAAACAGGTTCGAACCATGCGCTTTCCAGAAAGACGCGCGTTGTTTCATCGGTAACTTCGCAGTCGAATCCACCCATAACTCCAGCGATGGCAGTTGGTTTGGATTCGTCGGCGATCACGAGCATCTCGGCAGAGAGTTCCCGCACTTCCCCGTCGATGGATTTGAGTGTTTCACCCTGTTTCGCCTGCCGCACAACGATGCGATTGCCCCCAAGACGGTCCAGATCGAAGGCATGGAGCGGGTGGCCGGTCTCCAGCAGGATGTAATTGGTGACATCCACGAGGTTGTTGATGGGGCGCTGACCCGCCGCGAGGAGGCGCTGGGCCATCCACATGGGCGAGGGTCCAACTGTGACGCCCGTCAGCACGCGTCCGGCGTAGCGCGGGCAGAGTTCCGGGGCCTCGATGGTGACACTGGAGAGGGCCGCGGCCTCTTCCCCACCCTCGGTGACGGCCGCATCGGGCATGCGCAAGGGCTTGCCGTACAGGGCGGCCAACTCACGCGCCACGCCGATCATGCCGGCCCAGTCCGCGCGGTTCGGGGTGACTTCGATCTCATAGACGACATCGTCAATGCCGAGGGCGGCGCGAATGTCCTCCCCCACCTTCGCCTCCGGGCTCAGGATGAGGAGGCCGTCGTGGTCTTCGCCAAGGCCCAGCTCGCTGCCTGAGCACATCATGCCCTGTGACTCAACCCCGCGCATCTTGCGCTTACCGATGGCGAAGCCGCCCGGCAGGGTCGCGCCGATGACAGCAGTGGGGACTTTGTCGCCCGGCTGGAAGTTGTTCGCGCCGCAGACGATGGTCAGGGGCTCGCCAGTGCCGATATCGGTCGTGCAGACGCTGAGCTTGTCAGCGTCCGGGTGGGGCTCACGGGTGAGTACCTTGCCGACGACCACCTGCTCGATCCCCTCCCCCATGCGCTCGACGGACTCGATCTCGAGTCCGAGCATGGTGAGGTCCTCGGCGACCTGGTCCGGGTCGCGGTCGATATCAACGAAATCACGCAGCCAATTGAGGGAAACACGCATGGCTTAGAATTGCTCCAGGAATCGAAGGTCGTTTTCGTAGAGGTGGCCGATGGCGCCAATGCCGTGACGCACCATGGCGAGGCGGTCAATGCCCATACCGAAGGCGTAGCCGGTGTAGACCTCGGGGTCATAGCCGACGGCCTGCAGCACCTTGGGGTGCACCATGCCGCAGCCGAGCAGCTCCAGCCAGCTGGACTTTTCATTGCCATCGCGGTCCTTGGCGGTCCAGCGGACATCCATCTCGGCGGAAGGCTCGGTGAAGGGAAAGAAATGCGGGCGAAAGCGCGTCTCCACGCCCGGGCCGAAGTAGCGCTCGACGAAGCGTTGGAGCGTGCCCTTGAGGTCGGCGAAGGTCACATCGCGGTCGACCAGCAGGCCCTCCAGCTGCACGAACATCGGGCTGTGGGTGGCATCGCTGTCGACGCGGTAGACGCGCCCGGGAATCACCACGGCCACGGGGGGCTCGGTGCGCTCCATCACGCGAATCTGCACGGGCGAGGTGTGCGTGCGCAGCACCACGCCGGGCTTGACGAAGAAGGTGTCGTGCATGTCGCGCGCGGGGTGATCGGCGGGGGTGTTGAGGGCGTCGAAATTGTAATATTCGGTCTCGATATCCGGCCCCGTGGCGACCTGGAAGCCCAACTCGCGGAAGATGTCGAGCATGCGGTCCAGTGTCTGCTCAATAGGGTGGATGTGCCCCTTCGGCGGCTTGCGGCCCGGCAGCGTCAGGTCAACCCGGTCGGACTCGGCCCGGGCCGTCAATTCGGCGGCCTCCAGCGTGGCCTGGCGCTCCTCGACGGCGGCGGCAAGGGCCTCCTTGATGTCATTGGCGGCCTGGCCCACCCTCGGGCGTTCCTCCGGCGTGGCATCCTTGAGGCCGCGCAGGATGTCCGTGAGGGCTCCCTTGCGGCCGAGGTAGAGCACCCGGACCTCATCGAGGCGGCGTAAGTCGCCCGCGCCCGTGATTTCCTCCAGCGCCTTGGCGCGCATTTCCTCCAAAGTGTCGATCAGCGGCAGCAGCGTTCCATCTCCCCATGCATTCGATTTGGTCAAGCGGTCGTTATTAGTCCCGGAAAAGACTCGTGCCGATGCGTACTTCGGTGGCCCCTTCCTCGATGGCCAGCTCGAAGTCGTTGCTCATCCCCATGGAGCGCACCGGCAGGCCGTGCGCATCGGCCAATTCCCGCAACGCGGCAAACACAGGGCGCACGACGGCCCAATTATCCGTGAATGGGGCCATCGTAAGCAATCCCAGCGCCTTGAGATGCAGCTGGGCGTTCACATGGTCCAATAGCAGGGGCAGTTCCTCCGGGGAGACGCCGGACTTGCTTTCCTCGCCGGAGACATTGACCTCCAGCAGGATCGGCAGCTCGCGCTCGGCCTGTTCGGCGCGTTTCTCGAGTTCATCCACCAGCGACGCGCGGTCGACTGCGTCGATCCGGTCGAAGTAGCCCACGGCATCGCGCACCTTGCGCCGCTGGAGGTTGCCAATAAAGTGCCACGAGGCGGCATTGCCGATGGCCTCGATCTTGGGCAGACAATCCGGCAGGCGGTTCTCCGCGAAGTGAGTGACGCCGAAGTCCAGCAGCATGCGCATTTCCTCGACGCCGACGGTCTTGGTGACGGCTACGAGGGTTACCGCATCGGAAGCTCGGCCCGAGCGCTCGGCGGCGGCGGCAATGCGCTCGCGGATATCGCTCAGCTTACGCTCGATTGTGTTGCGTGAAATGGCCACGCCTCTCCCCCGTTTTCGTTCATTTCCGGATGGAACAATGCGGCGCTCTCCCCAGTTGGGGCCTTCCAAAAAGCCTCGGGAGATTGTTTGGTCTACGGAAATCCATGCCCAAGCTCATTCAAATCCCCCCTGCCCCCTTTTCCAAAGGGGGGGACTTTGCACGCTTCACTATAGGCAGAAGCAACGGTTACAGCCCGAAACCCACTTGAATCCAAGGACTTTCGGTCGCGCTCCGCATTTGAAGCCGCCCGCATTCCTCCCCCTTTGGCAAAGGGGGACCGATGGGGATTTGAAGGGATTGCTCACAACTTTCTACCACCGAAGCACGCCTTGGAACTTCTTGAAAGGCCCCAGTTTGCGGGAGATGCGCCGCATCGGTCGTAGCATTGCGTGCTAGCTGGACGCGTCGAGTTCGACAGCCTCGGGCTCGGTGATTTCCTCAAATTCGGATTCAAGGAGTTCATCGGTCTGCGCCATGGGGGGCTCGCCCGTCCCCTCGCGTGCTTCCCGGGCAGCCTGATTGCGCTCGTTGCGAATGAGTTGGGCCATCTCGGAAAGCGTCAACCGCATCCCTTCCTCCAGCTTGATATCCGTCATCGTGTCGGACAGTTCCTGGAACAAGCGTGTGCTGACATTCCACCGCGCGTGGTCCAGCAGGCCGACTGCCTCGTAGGAGCGGCCTTCGCTGTGCAAGGCGCGTGCACGGTTGCGCAGAATCTGGGCATAGGCGCGGCCATCGTCGCCGTGCTCGGCGATGATGCCTCCCCAGATGCGCTGTGCTTCCTCGCGGTGCATGTCTATTTCTTCCTGGAGTTCTTCCGCTTGGTCAAGCATCGGGCCGAGCGGGTCATCCTCCAGCAGGTCTTCCAGGCTCTTGAGCTGATCTTCAAGTTCGTTGGCCTGCGCCTCGTGAATCATCGCCTCCGCATAGCGAATGAAGCGCTGCGCCACCTCGCTGTCCGGGTCCACATTGTCCATGTAGGCCTGCCACTCGGTAATGGCCTCTTCGTAACGCCCGGCCTGCTCATAGGCCCGCGCGAGGGTGCGCGGCATGTAGCGCTCGTGTTGGTAGCGCGTCGCCTCCCGAAGGTACGGCACCGCCCGCTCGGGATCGTTCTGCTTTTCCATGATGATGGCGTAGCCGAGGTCAAAGTACAGGTGCGAGTTGCGCGGGTTGTTGCGAATCCCCTGCTTCAACAGGGCCTCGCCCTCGTAGTACCGCTGCTCCTTCGCACCGACCCAATCCCCGTAGCGGTCGCTCCATACCTTGAGCTCCTCGGGGGTGTCGGGCATTTTCGCCGTGAGGTTGTAGGCGTAATGCCACGCACCAACCTGGTAGGCCTCGATGAACGACGGGTCCGTCGCCACGATGGTGTGCATCATCGGCATGATGCGATGGATCTTGCCGACATGGAAGTCCTCGTCCGCCTCGAGCCAGAGCAGGTTGGCGGCCAGTTGACGAAAGCCGAAGATTACATTGCCCAGGCTGGGCGCCGTGCCCTGCGCGTACATGTCGGCCACGCTGTACTCCGTGCCCGCGCTCACGAGGAGGTCGTCGCGGTTGAGCGCGGCGAATTGCGCACGCAACTCCGCCGTCTCGGGGCCCTTGGCCCAGTCCCACAGAATGGCGTCGTTCGCTCCGCCCTGCACGATGCGCACGAGGCGCCGCTGGGCGTATATCGGGGCATTCGGGTCTACGGGGCCATCCAGCTCGGGCAGAGTCGCCTCCCCCACGGCGATGACCTGCTCGAAAAACTCGTTGTCGAGCGGTTGCTCCCCGTAGCGGGCGAGGGTTTCGGCATCAATGAGGGAACCATCGAAGCTGTACTGCATCGTGGCGCCCTGCACCCAGCGGTAGAACTCCTCGGAATCGCGCAGGTGGTCCAGCCGCGCCCCTTGGACGGAGCCCAGACCAATGAGAACGAGGACGGCGGCGGCGATGGCAATCCCGGACATGTGCTTCATGGGTTTACACCTCTTTGTAACGGTACGCCCCGTAGGCCAGGAAGAACCCGGCCAAGGCATAGAGCAGCCCGTAACTCAACAGATTGGGGAGATAGTCGATGATGAGGGGGTCGTTCACGCTGCCGTAGACGACATCCGTGCGAATGCTGAAGCTCTGCAGATTCGGGAGAATGTAATACAGGCCTTGGGCAATTGTGCCCACGAGGCGATCGGCGAAGGTCTCCGCGATCGACGCGCGTTCCACCACCCCGCGGAGATACTCGGTCAATTGGCCGGTCAGGTAGATGAACAGGCCGGCGATGATCGGCAACACCGAGGACGACGCCGTGGCGGACACCGCAAAAGTCAGGGCGGATACGATAAGAAACTCGAAGTAAGTGAGCAACACCGACCAGATCAGCAATGTTGGCGGCACGCCTTCGCGGAAGTACAGGGCCACGAAAAACAATAGGCCCATCAGCACAAGATTCATGATGATGAGCAATTGCGCGCCGAGAAATTTGCCCAGGAGGTATTGAAAACGCGAAATCGGCTTCGTGAGGGTCGTGTAGACCACGCGATTTTCGATCTCGCTCGGGAGCACCGTGGCGGAGACATAAACGGTGATCAGGGCCCCGAAGATGGAGATCGCCGTGATGCAGATGTCCTTGATCAGGTTCGTGCCCATGTCGCTGGCGACGGTCGTCGCGCCGGGCATCTCCGGCATGACCGTGGCCACGACATTGGAGCCAAAAATGACGAGGATGCTCAGCAGCAGGAAGCCCAGCAGGGTCTTCTTGCGCATGCCCTCGCGCCATGTGTGGACCGCCAGCGCCCAAGTAATTCGAAAGTAAATGCCCGGCTTCATGCGTGTACTTCCTTCTCGACGCTGGCCGCGCCGACGGTGCGGATGAACAGTTCCTCAAGGGTCTCGCGGCGTGGCGCGATGCTGTCGATTTGAACCTTGGCGTTCCGGCATTTGTCCAGCGCCTCGTACAAAGGTATCTCCGAGGGAACGCGTACCTCGTGCAAGCCGTTGACGGCATCCTCCGGCTCGAGGCCGGCCGCGCGCAGGTCGGCGATGGCCGTGTCGGACTCCGGACGCACGCGGATAACCGTCTCGCGCAACGCGAGCAGCTCCTCCACCGTGCCGATGGTCTTGAGGTCACCCTCGAACAGAATCGCAACCCGGTTGCTGATCATCTCCACCTCGAGCAACTCGTGGCTCGAGAGAAGAATGGTCTTGCCCTCATCGCGCAGACGCACGATGACATCGCGGATTTCTTTGCGCGCGATCGGGTCAAGACCGGTCGTGGGCTCGTCGAGGATAAGCAATTGCGGGTCGCTGATGAGGGCCTGGGCCAAGCCAATGCGCTGGCGCATGCCCTTCGAGTAATTGCGAATCAGGCGCTTGCGGGCCTTTTCCATGCCCACCAGCTCGATGGTCGCATCGATACGGCGGCGCAGGTCCTTGCCGTAGAGGCCGTAGAGTTGCCCATAATACTTGAGCACTTCCTCCCCGCGCAGAAAGTCGGGGTAATACGCGCCCTCGGGCAAATAGCCGATGCGGCGCTTCACATCCGGCGCGCCGATATCCGAGCGGCCGAGTACGCGCATCGTGCCCTTGGTTGGAAAGATGAGCCCGAGCAGCAGCTTGACGGTCGTCGTCTTGCCGGAGCCGTTGGGGCCCAAATAGGCGAAAATCTCGCCCTCTTCCACGGAAATCGAGAGGTTGTTGAGCGCAGTCACATCCAGACTGCGCACGGTCCCCTCGTAGGTTTTGCATAAATTCTCGGTCTCAATCACCGTTGCCACGCAGTGTTTCCTTATGTAGATTCAAGGTAGAACCGGCCGTTCCGGGGCGCAGGAGGCCGCCCCGCCGCACCCTGTCAAGCGTCGGCCATGCCCGGTGCACAACAAGCCCGGAGTCTAGCAAACGGTCTGAACCTGTTCAATTCCAGCGGCATGCGGGAAATTGGCCCGGCCGTCAAGAGATTCCGGGCCAGAGCGGAAAGAAGTCACCGCCCGCATCCCACGATGGGGACGGGGCGGTGACGAATCGTGCATGCGAGCGGACTAGTACGAGTAAATCAGCGGGCCGTAGCGGTTGGTACCGTTGGGAAGCAGCGTCACATTCGGACCAAACTGCTGCAAATCGGGGTTGCCCGCTTCGTTTTGCCGCGAGCGCGCAAGGAAATCAAAATCTTTCAGGCCGTTGCCATCAAGGTCGCGGGTTGCGAGGTAATAGGCGCGCATTCCCGTGATGTGGTAGAGGGCCGGGAGCATTTCCGGCTGTCCATCCCATGTGGGGCCACCCGTAAGACCCACCGGGTCGCACAGAATTCCGCCGGTCTCGCCGCCGGGTCCCACGCTGAGCAGGACGAAGGCATCGTAACGCGGGGGCGGATACGCCTGCGGGGTCGAGAGCGGCGCGAGGCGTGGGTCATTGGCGTCCCACACGCGGGCAAAGTAGCGATCCTCGGGAGCTGGCGCATTCTGACCGGGTCGCTCGTAATAGGCCTTCACACGGTCAAACTGCTGCTGCTGCACGGGAATGTATACGAAAGACCGGTTCCTCTCCTGCAACTGCCGCTGAGCATCCTGACCTGCCGCACTATTGTCAGGGCCAAGGTAGAGATTGTCCGGATACTGACGCTGACCGGGAGCGCCTGGAATCTGGGTGCCAACAGGGAAAAACTCCAGCAGACCAATGGCGAACGGAGGACCCACGGGGTTCTGGCTCGGGCCGCCGAAGGGGCCGGCCGTGTCAACACCACTGCTGAAGGGGTCTTCATACCCCTCGATCGAGTAAATTCCCACCTGATGCAGATAGGGCCGCAGGTAGAAAATCGTGTCCCCCTGCTGGGTGCGCCCGAACACATACCCGTATCGGGGAGGATAGCTCCCGAAATCGGTGTAGTAGGTGCTCAGCACCGTGCGAATCTGGTTCGCCGTCGCCTGCGCTTGGGCAATCTTGCTCCGCTCGAGCACGCGAGGCACGGCCACGGCGGTCAATCCAGCCAAGATGCCAATGATGGCAATCACGACAAGAAGTTCTATCAAGGTAAACGCCGCAGTCCGCGCAGTCCGCATGCCTGGCTCCTTCGAGATGTATTTCGGCCCGGTTCGCTTATATGGGGATGGTAACATGCACTCTTGTAAGCGTCAAACAGCAAACGGCACTTTTCGCATTGGAGCGGCCCTGCCGCAATGCGATACACTAGGCCACTTTACGGGACTTTTGGCCTCTTTCCGCTCGGTACCGGGAACTACCATGCAGCAGCGCACCCTTGGCGACTCCGAAATAGCCGTATCTGCCATCGGCTTCGGGGCTTGGCAGATGGCGGACCCCAAGTATTGGGGCGAGGATGACGCCGCCGACGCCGATGCCACCTTACGCACCGCGCTGGACGCCGGCATCACCCTGTTCGACACGGCGGAGTTTTACGGCGACGGCCTGTCCGAGCAGATGCTGGGCAAGGCGTTGGGCAAGCGGCGTTCGGAAGTGGTGATCGCCTCGAAGATATGGCCCACGAATTGTCTCTCACCCGATACCATTCGCGAGCGCTGCGAGCGCTCCCTCGAGATGCTCGGCACGGATTACATCGATCTCTACCAGGTCCACTGGCCGACGGAAGCCCCGGATGAGATGGTCTTCAGTGCGCTTCGGGCTCTGAAAGAAGAGGGCAAGGTCCGCGAAATCGGGATTTCGAACTTCGGGCCCACCCAGATCGAGGCGTGGTGCCGGGAAGGCGCCGCCGTCTCCAACCAACTCGCCTACAACCTCCTTTTCCGCGCCATTGAGTTCGATATCGTGCCCGCCTGCCAGAAGCACGCCATGGGCATTCTGGCGTATGTGCCCGTGATGCAGGGCCTCCTCGCCGGCCGCTACGAATCCGTGGACGACATCCCCCCGACGCGCCGACGCACGCGCCACTTCTCCTCGGCGCGCGAAGGCACCCGCCACGGGGAGCCGGGCGCCGAGGACCTCCTCTTCGAGAGCATCGCGCGCATCCGCGAGATCGCGGATGACCTTGGCGAGCCCATGGCGGCCGTCGCGCTGGCGTGGGCGATGCGTCAACCCAGCATCACAAGTGCGCTCATCGGGGCGCGCAAGCCGGAACAACTGACCGAGAACCTGCGGGCGGCGGACATCGCCCTCGACGACGATACCCTCGCCCGGCTCGATGCGGCGACGACAGACCTCAAGGATGCCCTCGGCCCCAATGCCGATATGTGGCTGGCGGGCGACGAGGCCCGGGTCCGCTAAACTCCACAAATAGAATCCCAATCCAACTCTCCTCCAACGGGACAGGAAACGCATGACGGACAAACGCAAAATCGTGGTGATTGGACTCGACGGGGCCGTATGGAGCCTCCTCAAGCCGAAGATGGACAAGGGCTACATGCCGAACCTCAAGCGCCTCGCCGATGGCGGGGCGACGGGCAACCTCGAGTCCATTTACCCGCCCGAGACGCCTGCGGCATGGCCGTCGTTCATGACGGGCAAGAACCCGGGCAAGGTAGGCGCGTTCGATTTCCTCGTGTACGATCCAGTGACGAAGACCGAGCACCCGGTGAGCGCCAAGCGCCGCAAAGGCACGACGCTGTGGAAATACCTCACGGACGCCGGGAAGACCTCGCTGGTGCTCAATGTGCCCACGACCTACCCCGTCGAGCCGATTCAGGGAGCAATGATCAGCGACTTCCTCACGCCCGAGGACGCGCGCGACTACGCGCACCCGGTCGAGCTGGTCGAGGAACTCGAGGCGAAATACGGCCATTACCCCCTGTTTTTCAAGACGATGTCCTTCGTGGCTGCCAATTCCGAGCGGAATTGCGAGGCCTTTCTCGATGAATGCGAGTGGATGGACAAGACGAAGTTCGAGGTGGCCGAGGAGTTGTTCGACCGCTACGACCCCGATTTCACCATGATCCACATCTGGGGCACCGACCGCCTCCAGCATGAGTTGTGGAACCTCTTCGACCCCGAGCACCCGAGATACGACGCGAAGATTGCCGCAAAATACGGCGAGCGTATCGAGGCCTACTACACCATGCTCGATGACTGCATGGGCCGCCTGATCGACAAAGCCGGGGAAGACTGCATCAGCTTCGTGATTTCCGACCACGGATTCGGGCCGACGCACTTCTTCATCGACCTCAACTCCTGGCTCTTGCGCGAGGGCTTCATCGTCCTCAAGGATTCCCTTCGCGTAAAGGTTAAGAAGTTCCTGTGGGACCTTGGCTGGTCGCCATTAAATGTCACCAACCTGCTGCAACCGCTCTTCAAGTTCGCCGCGCTCTTCAAGACCCCCTCCCCCCACGCCACCATCCGCAAGGCGACCGGCGCGCTCGCCATCCCCGGCATGCTCGATCTCAACAAGGATGTCGACTGGGAGCGCACCAAGGCCTACGCCCCCTTCGGCTGGAGCGGCATCTACATCAACACGAGGGATATTCGCCCGCACGGCAGCGTGGACCCGGCTGACTACGACGCCATCCGCGACGACATCGTGAAGCGCTGGGATGCCGTCGTGAACCCCTACACAGGCGAAAAGGTCGGCGGGCCCGTCCACACCAACGACACGATGTATCACGGCGAATTCGCCCAGTACGGCCCCGATGTCATGCCCCTGCCGCTCGAGAACAAGCACATGCCCGTGTGCTTCTTCGGCTTCACCAGCAAGGACCCGGTCTACAAGAACAGCACTCTCTTCGGGAACCATGTCATGGACGGCATCCTCTGCGCGCATGGCAAGGGCATCGAGCCCGGCGCGTATCAGGACGCCATCCTCTACGACATTGCCCCGACCGTCCTGCATCTCCTCGGCCTGCCCGTGCCCGATGATATGGACGGCAAGGTCATCGAGGGGATTCTCACCGAGGAAGAGCGCGCCAAGGGCCCCGTGAAGACCACCCACCACGAGGAGGCGGCCACCTCCGGCAGTGCCGATGCCCTCACGGCGGAGGAAGAGGCCGAGCTTCGCGATAAACTCAAGGGGCTTGGCTACTTGTAGGGGGATTTGCGATCAAGAATTGCGACAAGAGTGCTGTGCGCTCTCTATTTGTCTAAGTTCTGTTACGAATAGTTTCAAAAACTATAGACATGAAGTGAAATATAAGCGGACATGCGGCGGTTTCTCTCTCCAGAACGCAGACAAGAATCTGCAAACCAATCCACTGGAGGATATCCCCCATGTTCAAACGCATCGCCCCCGCGGCACTCGCCGCAGCCTTCCTGATCGCCCCGGTCCTCCCCGCGCACGCCGACTACGGCAAGAACATCGTCGAGGTGGCATCCGAGGCAGGTTCCTTCGAGACCTTGCTTGCCGCTGCCACCGCTGCCGGTCTCGTCGACACCCTGACGGGCGAAGGTCCGTTCACCGTGTTTGCCCCGACGGACGAAGCATTCGCCAAGCTGCCCGAGGGCACCGTGGAGGCCCTGCTCGCCGATACGGACAAGCTCCGTGACATCCTGCTCTACCATGTCGTCGCCGGCAAGGTGATGGCGGCCGATGTGGTTGAACTCGAAACGGCCACGACCGTCTTCGGACAGGATGTGACCATCGACACCGAGGACGGCGTCAAGATCGACGGCGCGACGGTTGTTGCGGCCGACATCGAGGCCTCGAACGGCGTCATCCATGTGATTGACTCCGTCATCCTGCCGAAGGACATCGTCGGGCTTGCCGCCTCCAACGAGAACTTCAGCACGCTCGTGGCCGCGGTGACCTCAGCCGGTCTCGTGGAAGTGCTCCAGGGCGACGGCCCCTTCACCGTCTTCGCGCCGACCAACGAGGCCTTCGCGAAGCTCCCCGAGGGCGTGGTAGCAGAGCTCCTCAAGCCGGAGAACAAGGAAGCCCTTCAAGCCGTGCTCACCTACCATGTCGTGCCCGGCAAGGTCATGGCCGCCGATGTGGTTGAGCTCGAGTCCGCCACAACCGCGCAGGGCTCTGACCTGACCATCACCGTCTCCGAGGAAGACGGCGTCTCCATCGACGACGCGAAGATCCTCGTCACCGACATCCCTGCCCTGAACGGCGTCATCCATGTCATCGACACGGTGGTACTGCCGCAGGGATAACAAGCCCCCTATCTCCCCTATCCCCCCTGTCCCCGGGCCGTGCTTCGTCGTCCGCCGAAGCACGGCCCATCCCCTTTTAATTGGCATCTTGAAACGGCATCGCGCGGGAGGTCACATCCATCGCGCTGTGGTATCCTGCTGGCATCACCAAGGAGGTCCGTGAAACACGATGCTTACACCGCTCATTCTTGCAGCATTCGCCTGCACCGCACCCCTGTACACGCAAAGCCCGGACGAGGTCACCGCGTTTCTCTCGGATATCCACGCTGCGCATCCCACCTTCGAGGCGCGCGTCGCGGCGATTGCCGATGCCGCGGTCGGAACGCCCTATCACGACGGCCCCTTGGGCGAGGGACCGGGCGCTCCCTACGATGACGGCCCCCAGATCGATCTCACCCGCGCGGACTGCGTCACCTTTGTCGAGCAGGTCATCGCCTTGGCCGAGTCGCACACGCACAGTGAGACCGTCGACCGATTGCAGCGTATTCGCTACCGGGATGGCGACATTCGGTTCGAGAAGCGCAACCACTTCATGCTGGCGGACTGGGTACACCACAACCCCTTCGCGCACGAGGTGACCGGCGATTTGGGAGTCGCGACCGAGACCGTCACGCGAAGCGTGGGACGCAAGAAGTTTTTCGGCTTCCACGATGCGCAGGAGTTCATCGATACCGCCACGGATGAAACACGCTCGGTGGTGGTCATTCCTCCGCATGCCGTGGCCGCGGCGGAAGCCGAGATCCCCTCCCCCAGCCTGATCTGCTTCGTGGGCAAGGTGGATTGGCTCTTCGCCCTGCACTGTGGGCTCTACCTCCGCGATGAATCGGGCCAGGGGCGGCTCTACCACGCATCGTCCAAGGCGAGCGAGGTGGTGGCGATGTCGCTCACGGAGTACATGGCCTCGCAGGACGGCCGCTATCTCGGCATCACCGTTCACCGACTGGATGAGCCGCACCGCTAACTCCAGGGAGTTCTCCATGCACCTCACCCGACGCCATTTCCTTGCCGCCGGCGCCGCGTCTGCCCTCGGGGCCGCCACGGCCCGCGCGAACGCCCCAGGCGATCGGCCGCCGAACATCCTGTTCGTGCTGACCGACGACCAGCGCCACGATTACCTCGGTTGCGCCGGGCATCCCTTTCTGCAGACCCCCGTGATTGACTCGCTGGCGCACGGGGGCGTCCGCTTCACCAACGCCTTCGTCACGACACCGATTTGCGCCGCCAGCCGCGCGAGCATCCTCACGGGGATGTATGCGCGTTCCTGCGGCGTGCATGACTTCGGCACGCCCATCCCGGAGGACCTGTTCGGGCAGAGCTATCCGATGCAGATGCGAGCGGCCGGATACCGCACGGGATTCGTCGGGAAATGGGGAATCGGCGGCCAATCTCCCGCCGAAGATTTCGATTTCTTCGAGGGCTTGCCCTGGGGTGGGCAGTATTTTGATCCCAATGGCGAATCCCCCCACCTCACGAGCATCCTCGGCGACCATTGCATTGATTTCCTGAACGAATGCACGCCCGATAAACCCTTTTGCCTCTCCCTGAGCACCTTCGCGCCGCACGCGCACGACTACGCCGAGCGCCCCTTCCCGCCGGACCCAGCCCTCGAAGAGCTGTACGCCGACGCGGAGGTAGCCCCGCCGCCCCTGTCCGACCCGGCGATCTTCGAAGCGCTCCCCGAATTTCTACGCGAGAGCGAAGGCCGCGTGCGCTGGGAGAACCGCTTCACGAGTCCCGAGCACCACGCGGAAAGCGTGCGCGACTACTGCCGCCTCATCACGGGTATCGACATCGCCCTGGGCCGAATCCGCGAGACGCTCGAAGCGCGCGGCCTCGCCGACAACACCGTCATCGTCTTCACTTCCGACAACGGCTTCTTCCTTGGTGAGCGCGGGCAGGCGGACAAGTGGTACGCCTACGAGGATTCAATTCGTGTACCGATGATCATCTTCGACCCGCGTGCGCCGCAATCGCAGCGGGGCCGCACGGTGGATGCCATGGCCTTGAACATCGACCTCGCGCCGACCATGCTCGCATACGCGGGGTTGTCTGTGCCGGCGGTCATGCAGGGCGAATCGCTCACGCCGTGGATGCTCGGTGAATCCCCGGATGCGTGGCGCGAGGACTGGTTCTTCGAGCACCTCTTCGAGCGGCACAACATCCCCCGCAGCGAGGGCATCCGCACGGAGACCCACAAGTATTTTAATTGGGTGGATACCGACCCGCTCATGGAAGAGGCCTACGACCTCGTATCCGACCCACTCGAGACCCACAATCTCGTGGATGACCCCGATTCCGCCGAAGTCGTCGAGGCATTGCGCGCGCGTTATCAAGAATACCGCGAGCAATTGCCCGATCGTTGGTCCAACCGCACCACAGGGTGAGAAGCGTGCATTCTCCCTCTCCCTTTGGGACCTTCCAAAAAGCTCCTGGCGTGCTTCGGTGGTAGAAAATTGTGGCAAATCCCCTTCAAATCCCCCTCGGTCCCCCTTTGCCAAAGGGGGAGGAATGCGGGCGACTTCAAATGCGGAGCGCGACCGAAAGTCCTTGAATTCAAGTGGGTTTCGGGCTGCAACAGTTGCTTCTGCCCATAGTAAAATGCGCAAAGTCCCCCCCTTTGGAAAAGGGGGCAGGGGGGATTTGAATGAGCTTGGGCATGGATTCCTGCAGACCGAACAATCTCCCGAGACTTTTTGGAAGGCCCCCTCTGGGAGAGGGCCGGGGTGAGGGTGAGCATACGCCATCCCCGATGTGGCCGGTCTCTGACCGAGCCACTCCGGCGACCGGAGGTCTCCAGAACCCGGGGCGTTGACTGGATCCGCCCCTACTCGTCGCGAATATGCGCCGGGTCCACCCCCGCCTTGCCCGCCGTCGTCTTGCGGCGAGCATCGACCAGGCGCGTGGCGATGTCGCGGACCTGCGCCATGAGGATGCGCCAGGTCTGCGTGCCGGGGCGGTAGTCGGCCTCGCCGTATTCATGCACGCGTCCCTCGCGGTGCAGGTTGCGCACCTGCTTGAAGTGGGCTTCCGTGTTCTCGTACACGGCGAAGGCGAAGCCGCCGAATTTCTTGACCACGCTGAAGGACGGGATATCACTCGGACCGTCGGCGATGTAGATGAGACTGTGGAAGGGCACGCGGCGTTCGTCCTCGGGCAACAGGGTGTTCACGGAGATTTTCTCGTGCTTGCCCACGCCCTTGTTGATCTCGAACAGCGCACGCGTCTTGGTGGTGTGATCGAGAAAACCGGCGATCTGTGAAATGGTCCCCGGCCTTGGGTCCTTCGTGAAATCCTCGCCCGGCGCGGCGGGGGTCTCGATAAACTCCGAGGCCCACACGCCGTCCAAGTACGGGGCGACACGGGAGCCCAGCACCATCTCCTTCAAGCCCGTGCTGACGACATAGTTCTCGAGGCGCAGGTCCGCGTCCTTGAAGGCGGGTTCATGGACGATTTGCTTCAATTCCAGCAGGAAATCCGGCAGGCCCGGGTAGAGTTCGATGTCGCGTCCGAGTTCGCGCAGTTTCGCGTTGGTGAGGCCCTTCATGCGCCCGGCCTGCACATAGGAGAGAATATGGCCGAGGTAGGAAGTCTCCGGCGATACCGAGATCCCCGCGCGCCGGTAGAATTTCGGGAGCGCATTCACCTCGTCCCAGAAGGCGTTCTCGTCGATGTCATACGCCTGGAACAGAGGCCGCTGCATGTAGTGACTCGAGAGGGTTTTGTCGAAATCCCACACGACCGCGATGACATTCTGCAGGAAGAGGCCTTTTTCTGACACCGGGGGTTCCTTTTGGCTCTGGGCTGACGGGGAGATTGTCGCTAACGATACCAAGTGCGCACCGCGTGCCGCCAACCGCGTTGGCCGCCGTCTTACCCGGTGCTATACTCCCGTGCGCAACGGTATCGCGGGTTGCCTGTATCGGGGGGAAGCACACACCTTGGCTAATGCGCTCAAGGAAGCGAGTTCATTCGCGTCGTCACCAGAAATGTCCAATCGCGCCGCGCGATTGTTGCTGGCCGTTGCAGTCTGCGCCGGATTTGCCGGTTTTGGCTCGGCCGTGGTGGTCCTGTTCGAGCTGATGCAGGGCGTTGACGACACCGCCTTTCTCCTGCGCACGGCCGTGAAGGCGGGCGCGTTTGGACTAATGACGACAGCCCTCCTTGGCGTTGTGTGGTGGTTGACGCGCACTTCCCAATCGGGCGAGCGGTTTGACCCGATCGCCGCGCCGCGATGGCCGCATTCGTGGGTGGGACTGGCCATCGCCCTGATTATCGGTGCTGGGATCGCCTTCCCCCGCCTCAACGACATGCCCCGGGCCGAGCCGGACGAAATGCACCACCTCATCGTGGCGAAGAACCTGGGACTCGAGGGGAAATACGCCTCCGGCACGGCGGATGCCGGTTTCATCTATTTCGATTCCTACGACAGCGTCGGTATGCCCGTCATCGGGCCCGCGGCGATGGCGATTCGGCAGGGGGGCGTCGATGTGGGTCCGCCACGGCGCGTGATCGCGGTCTACTTCCTGATGTTGCTCGTTGCGGCCTACGCCCTGTTGCAACCCGCGTTTGGAGGTCGGACGGCCGCCTTTGGCGCGGCCTTGCTGGCCCTCGCGCCGATGTCGCCCTATCTCGCTCGCACGGTCTACGGCGAGGTGCCGGGACTCGCGTGGTTATTGATTGGGCTTGTGCTCTGGCGCGTGAGTTGGGAACGCAGGCCCTCATGGTTGTGGGGAATTCTGGCCGGGGCGGCTTTCGGTTGCGCGGTCCTGTGCAAGGCCTATCTCGTGCTCTTCGCCTTGCCCGTTGCCGCCGCATGGCTATACGACTACTGGACGCATCGGCGCATCCCCTTCCGCACCGTGCCGGCCGTGATAGCCGGAGGCGCCTTGATCCTGGCGGCATGGGTCGTTTTTGCGCTCGTGCACGGTGAACCCGCGGTTGCCGAGGGCGGACGGCTGGGCACCTACCGCCACCTGCTGTTGTTCGGGCTTGGGAGCGTGACCAACGCGCTGGCGTGGTTCACCGAGCGGCCCTTGGTGACCACGGGGCTGTTGATCGCCGCCATCGCCCCGTCATACCTCCTGTCGCGCGAGCGGCACGACCCAGCCGTGCTTTCGGCTTGGATGTTCGCGGTTTTCGTCGTGTTCTGGTTCTGCTTCTTCACGCCGGGGCACATTCCGCGCTACCTCTGGTATGGTGTCGCCCTGTTTTCCATGTTTTTTGCTCCCACCGTGATGTCAATCGGGGCGTGGGCGGATCGACTCGTGGAGGAAAGGCGCGTTACTGGCGCATTAAAATGGCTCGTGGCCTTGGTGCTGTTCGTGCTTCTGCTGCCATCGCTGTATCGAAACGCTTGGGAAATGGGCCGCATGATTCTCTACAACGAAATGCGCGACGAGCGGGCCGTGGCGGAATTCGTGGCGAGCCTTCCCCCCGGCGAGACCGTCGGCACGGCGCATTGGCCGCTCGAGCGCGTGATGGCCTTTTACAATGGGCGGTCGATTCCTCGCGGCAAATTGGATGACTTTGACCATGTGGTCTTCCTGCACCGGTTTGCTCAGCGATGGGGGGGCGAGGGGTTGGCGATCTCTCCCACGGTGGAGGATTACGAAAACTACACGGTGACGATACTCGGCATTCGGTACATCGCCTTGGGACCTAGACCAGAATGAGCAGACTTTCCGTATCCGTATTTTTCCCCTGCTACAACGATTGGGGCTCGATGGGCAGCATGCTGCTGCTCACGAAGCGCACCTGCGAGTCCCTTGAGCTCGACTACGACATCACCGTGATCGACGACGGTAGCCAGCAACACACGCTTGATCTGCTGGAGGAGGTCGAGAAGGTGTTGCCGGATGTCCGCATCGTGCGGCACGCGAAGAATCGGGGCTACGGCGGCGCGTTGCGCTCCGGCTTTTCCGAGGCCACGAAGGACTGGATTTTCTACACCGACGGCGACGCTCAATACGATGTGCGGGAGCTTTCGGTGCTGGTCGAACACGCCTCGGACGAGGTCGACATCGTGCAGGGCTACAAAATCCGCCGGCACGACCCGCTGCACCGAATTGTCATCGGACGCATGTATCATCACCTCATCAACACGATATTCGGCCTGAAACTGCGGGACATCGACTGCGATTTCCGCTTGATTCGACGCAGTATCTTCGATGAGATCACCCTCGAAAGCGACAGCGGCGTCATCTGCTGCGAGTTGATGACCCGCATCCGGCGCCACGGCTTTCGCATTGTTGAGGTGCCGGTGCATCACTACCATCGCGCGCACGGCAAATCGCAGTTCTTTAATTTTCCCCGGCTGGCCAGTGTGGCCATTCAGTTGGCGGGGCTGTGGTGGAAGGACCGCTTCGGCGGCGGCCTCGGGCCAAAGAAGTAGCGCCGCGCGATGCATCCCTCCGAGTTCGACGCGATGGCCCGGGTGCAGCGGGACCACTGGTGGTACCGGGCCTTGCGGGGGCTGCTGGCGGATGCCCTATCGCGGGAAACCAGCGGGAGCGGACTCGACATCCTCGATGCGGGCTGCGGCACAGGTGCGCATCTCCCGACGCTGAAGCTGCACGGTAATGTACTTGGCGCTGATGCCAGTCCGTATGCCCTCCGGCACGCTGCAGGGACTGCTGTTGCAGGAGCCGATGGACGGGCCCTCCCCTTTCCGGATGCCTCCTTCGATGTATTGGTCTCCTGCGATGTGCTGTGCCACGAGGCCGCGGGCGATCCCGCCGAGCATCTGCGCGAAGCGCACCGTGTGTTGCGGCCCGGGGGCGTGTTGCTGTTGAATCTGCCCGCCTATCGCTGGATGCTCTCCGCGCACGACCGGGCCGTAGCGAACGCACGCCGATTTCAACGCTCCGAGGTGGTCGCTCTGGTCGAGGCAGCGGGTTTTAATGTGGCGCGCGTGACCCATTGGAACCTGCTGCTGCTGCCCGCGGCGATGGGGAAGCGTATGCTGTTGCCTCGCAGCGGCTCGGACCTCTCGCGAGCGCCCGGCGGGTTCGAGCAGATGGTCGGACTGATGACGACCGGCCTCGAGCGCGTCTGGCTGCGCATGGCGGGGCTGCCCGCAGGGTTGTCGATTTTCGTTGTGGCGCGCAAACCATCTAAGGAGGCATAGGCGAGCGATGGGTGACCTGAGACGACTCTTCGTGGAACCCGGTGAATTGTCGGACGATTCGGTCGTGGTCGACGGCGCCGAGGCACACCATGCCTTGAATGTGCTGCGTATGAAGCCGGGCGAGCGGGTGTTGCTCTTCGATGGCGCGGGCTTGGAGGCCCACGGCACGGTCGGAATGACCACGCGTAAGAATTTGGTGATCGAGATTGAGGAATGTCACCCAGTTGCGCCGCTTCCGTACGAGTTGATCCTGCTGCAGGCATGGATTCATCGCGACAAGGCCCTCGAGGACCTCATTCGCCGTGGCACGGAGATCGGCATCAACCGGTTTGTCTTTTTCGCGGCCCAACGCTCAGAGCGCCAGCCGAAGCCCTCGGACAAGTGGCAGCGTTGGGCGATCGATGCCTGCAAGCAGTGCGGGCGCGCGTGGCTGCCGGAATTCGTGTGCACGAAGCGGCTTGACGACGCCCTTGCCCATGCCAAGGGGAGTTTGTGCCTGTTGACGCTGAGCGAGGCGAGCCCGAAGCCATTCAGTGCGGCGCTCCAAGGCGGCGACGCGACGCTCCTGGTTGGCCCCGAAGGGGACTTCACGCCGGAGGAAGAGGCCATGGCCCGGCAAGCGGGCGCCATCCCCGTTTCATTGGGCGGAACGGTCTACCGGGCGGAGGTGGCAGCGGTGCTTGCGGCGGCGTTGGTGCACTACGAGCAAGGGGAAATGGGGCCGCGCGCGTCGTAGTCCGCTATCGGCCAATGCGCCAGAACGCCGGCATGAACAAGACCGTCACGGCGAACAGCTCCAGGCGGCCGAGGATCATCAAAAGACTGAGATAGAGCTTGCCTATGTCCGGGATTACAGAGAAGCTCGCATCCGGTCCCACGAGGGCGAGGCCCGGCCCGACGATGTTGATGGTCGTCACGACGGCAGTCACGGTCGTTTCAAAGGGCATGCCCAGAGCCGACAACAGCAGGCAGCCGCCCAGAATCCAGACGCCGTAAATGACCATGAAGCTCGCCATGGTGCGCTGGGTGTCGTCGTCAATGACGACACCGCCCAACCGCACCGCGCGGATGGTCTTTGGCCGGAAGGTCTTCTCGATCCGCCAGTAGGCGATCTTCAGCATGAGCAAGACACGAACGACCTTGAGGCCGCCACTGGTGGACCCGGCGCATCCGCCCACGAACATCAGGAAGAAGAGGATCATGCGTGACAGGGCGGGCCACTGGTCGAAATCGTCGGTGGAGAAGCCGGTGCCGGTCATGACGGATACAACTTGGAATGCCGCCATGCGCAAGGCATGGCCTTCCCCGTATTCGAGCGAATCCTGCTCGACGGCTGTCATCTCCGGACCTTGGACTATCTCCGTCGAGGCGCCGATCCAGCCCGAAAGATTGAGGGCGACGATAAGGGTTCCACCGAACAGCAGAGCAATGTAGGTTCGCCATTCCGGGTCGCGTAGAAGCGACTTGTAGTCGCCCTTGCGCAGGTCGAAAAAAAGGCCGAAGTTGGTGCCCGCAATGACCATGAAGACGATCAGGACGATCTCGAAATACAGGTTGTTGTACCAGGCGATGCTGGCATTGTGCGGCGAAAAGCCGCCGGTCGAGATACAGGAGAAGGTGTGGCAAAGCGCATAGAAGAAATCCATGCCCCCCAGCATGAGCAGCACCGTGTTGACCAGCGTGAGCATGAGGTAGATGGTCCACAGCACCGCGGCCGTCTCGCGGATGCGCGGCTTGAGGCTGCGTGGATCAGGGCCGGAGGACTCCCCCCGGAACAATTGCTTTCCGCCCGCGCCAAGATACGGAAGAATGGCGATAAACAGCAGGATAATTCCCATGCCGCCAAGCCATTGGGTGAATCCACGCCAGAAAAGAAGTGACTGTGGCAGGGGTTCGATGTCGTCCAGTACCGAGGCGCCCGTGGTGGTAATGCCGGAAGTTCCCTCGAAAATGGCGAAGGGAAGGGTCAATTCCCCCGAAAACCAGTAGGGAAGCGCGGCAACGATGCTCGCGCTGATCCAGGACAATCCGACCAGGCCAAGCGCCTCGCGTTGATACAGCTTGTCGGCCGCCGAGCGCCCAATGACCAGCAGGATTCCCGCGACGAGCAAAGTGACCGCCATGGAAGTGGCGATTCCGCGCATGGCCACGGGTTCCCAGAACCAGACAGCCCACAGCAGGCTGAAGACCATCGTGAGGCCGGTCCCTCCGATGATGAATCCCAGGAATCGGGCCATGAGCCGGTAATTCACTGCTGAAGCGCTTTCTCAAAGCCGAGCACATTCTCCGGCCGTACCATCGCCACGAGGGTGTCGCCCCGCTGAATGCGGGTGCTGCCACTCGGCACGAGCAACTCGTTGTCACGAATGATGCCGGCAATGCGGCTGTCCTTCGGGAACGAGACATCGATCAGCGTCTTGCCCGTGTAGCGCGTCTCTTCGTGCACGGTAATCTCGAACAGCTCAACCGCCCCGTCATGCAGATAGGTCGAGGAAGTCCCCTCCTTCTGATGCAGGAGCCGCACAACGCGATCCGCGAAGCTGTCGCGCGGTGTGAAGGTCATGTCAATTCCCAGCCGCTGCACGAGCCGGGCGAAATCCGGGTTGTGAATGACCGACATCACCTGCTGTACGCCCACCTCGCGTGCCAGGATGCCCGCCATGATGTTGCGTTCATCGTCATGGCTGGTGGAGATGAAGACATCGGCGGTATTTACATGCTCCATCTCGAGGTTCTTGCGGGAGGTGGCGTCACGACAGACGATCTTGGCCTTGCGCAAATCCTGCGAAAGCTTGTGGCAAACGGCCTCGTCCCACTCGAGCACCTTGACCACCCGGTGCTGCCGCTCGAGAATTCCTGCCAAATGGGAGCCGATCTTGCCTCCACCCATGATGACCACGCTTTCCACCGCCCGCTCGTTCGAGCGGAAGAGCTTGCGGGCCTCCTCCAGCTGTTTGCGCCGCCCGACCAGCGATACCACATCGCCCGGCTCGATCGTCGTATTGCCATCCGCGATGAATACATTGTCGCCGCGGGAGACACCGCCGACGAGCACATCATTGGGCAGCACGAGATCCTTGAGGGTCTGCCCGAAGCGCAGGGGCGAACGCGTGGTACGCAGTTCGATGACTTGCAGCATGCCCCGTGCGATCGACTCATTCTTGAATTGGCCGGGGCTGCCCACGGCCCCCGCGATCGCGTGGGCGGTCAGCGATTTCGGGCTGAGGAGGTAGTCCACATTGAGCATCGACTCGTAGATGATATTGCGGTCGAGGTAGCTCAAGCGCTCCACGCGGGCCACGACCTCCCGCGCGCCGAGGCTCTTTGCCGTGGCCGCGGTCAGCATGTTCAGTTCGTCGTTGCCCGTGCAGGCGACGAACAGTTGGGTGTTGCCCATGTCGATGCCGTCGTGAAAAGGCAGATCAACCGCGTCGCATTCCATGGACTGCAAGTCCATTTCGTCGTCGATCTGCTCCACCTCGCGCAGGTCAATGTCCGTGATGATGACATTGAAGTCCTCGCGCGTCAGCAGGCGCGCGAGGTAGGACCCCACCCGGCCGGCCCCGGCGATGATGACATTCTTGCCAGGCTTTTTGCTCATTCCGCGGATATCTCCCCCAAGACACAATCCCGATATTGTCTGCCCATCCGTGCTGCGTGTCAAGGCGCCGAATTGCCTCATCATAAATCTTTCCAAACGGACATCGTTGCCTCATGAAGAAGTTCTTCCCGAACGAGGCAGGGGT
>ERZ869909.645-NODE-645-length-36645-cov-5.154370_pt1 | contig 36645 bp, 26 predicted proteins | sample MGYA00520892_ERZ869909 | MGnify/ENA primary metagenome ERZ869909 (study PRJEB32215, sample SAMEA104723947) | bioreactor metagenome | biome: bioreactor; feature: anaerobic bioreactor; material: water | place: China | collected 2015-03-12 ...
CCTGCATCAAGGTCGCTGGGACGCATCCTATGTACCGGCATCATTGCGCAGCTATCCATTTAGCATTGCCAGAGCTGAAAACACCGACGATCAGTGGATGGTGTGTATCCACCCAGAGTCTGAATTGGTCAGTAACACTGAGGGACAAGCCATCTTTGATGCCAACAAACAACCGACTGAGTTTTATCAAAACCTGACCAATTTTTTGCAGGACTTGCTGGCACATGAAATGGTCAGTGTTGAAATTACCACCCTGGTACAGCAACTGGACCTATTTAAAGAAGAAGCGCTCAAATTTACCGACAGTGCCGGAAAACAAGGCGCATTAAATGGATTCCACGTGATTGATCAGGAAAAACTGGCAGCATTAAGTGATAGCGACTTCCTGAAATTGCGTCAACACAATGCTTTGGATGCCATTTACCATCACTTAAGCTCTTTAGACCGGGTGAGCGATTTAGTGCGTCGTCTGGGCTAAGCAACATAGTTTAGCCCAGCTCAAAAGCCCGCTAAGCGGGCTTTTTGTTTGCTTTAACAAACCACCCTAATGTTTTACCTGCTAATTCAAATGGCTCAATGTGGTGCTCCAGCTGCAAGGATTGCCACTGCGCACGGCACAGTGCATCCAGCTGCTGAAAGTCCAGAGCAACCTGCTGCATGGCATCGCCGCGCCTCTGGCTGTGCACTAGCTCAGCTTGCATTCGTTCCAGCCAATCCAATAACTCTGTCAGCTGATACAAGTGCACTTTTGCAGCCATCTCTGCGCAATCCTGATAAAACTGCCGGATTTGCAGACTCACCAGCCCGGTTTGCTGCAACAACTGCTGCGCTTGCTTTAAGGCATCCATTAGCGTCGTTCGGGCTGTCATAATGTCGCTTGGACTTGCAGCAGCGTCCGGTTGTGCCAAACGGTACCAGTGGCCTACCTTGGAAAAAAACTGCTCATCGTGCATGGAACGAATCATTCGGTTATTTCGAGCGCATTGTTGAAAGATCTCACTGTCGTTGTGATGCACCAGCAGCAAAATAACACCATCCTTAGCCACCAAACGCCCTGCCTCTTTAAAACCAGCAGCACCACCGTATTCAATACCAAACTGGCTGGCTACCAACTGCTGGCTGTTATCAGCTAGTGGCACAGCGGCCAAATCACATTGTAGTGGCTTGATGTGTTGAAAACGCGCTTGCAACTGCTGTAAAGCTTCAGCCGAGCTATCCACAGCATGCAACACCGGCTCTGGCTGATACTGCCGAAGAAACGGCATCAATTGCGTGGTCAGATCACCAGCACCGGCCGCCAGTTCAACGGCGGATGTTATCGTTTTTGGCGTATTCCGCAGCAATTGCGCTTGCCAATACTGGCCAAGTTGGCTTTGCTCCTCATCACTTAAAGGCAAAGCCGATGCGCCGCCCTTGGCCCAGTATCTGTCCCAACTTGATTTGGTATCCGTCATCTCACTGCCTGCCTGAACCCGTTGTAAAACAGAAATAAAAAGCCCTCACGAGGAGGGCTTTACATCACTAAAGCAACTATCAGAAGCGCTGTTGGATTCCGAAGAATACATAGCGACCTGTTGAGTCCCAGAAACCTGGGTCAGTGTTCGCAGACAGAGCCGCTGAGTAGTACGGCGGATCATTGTCCAGCACGTTGTTGATACCAACACTCAGACGGGTACCTTCACCAACCATCCACTGCACAGTCAGGTCCAGGTAGTTCTCAGAAGAGTGATTTTCTGGGTTAGCAGCGCGGGTTGGGTGGTTATCCACTTTGCCCAGGTGGCGCCAGTTGGCAGAGATAGTGACATCCCATGGCGTCATCCAAGTTGCGCGGAAGTTGTGCTGCCACTTAGGTACCGGATCACAGACACCACCCCACTTACCAGCACACTCATTCAGCGTGCCACCAGCAACCGGCTGGTTGTCAAACTTCTGGAAGTAAGTACCGGTTAAGGAGAAGCGCATACGGCCCATGTCGTTCAGGTTCATGGTGTACATGGAGTTGACGTCGATACCAGTCCGTTGCAGGAAGCCGATGTTGACGTTGGTAGTAATCACACGGCCACCATCCAGCCACAGTGACTGGTTACCAGGCGCACGTTGTACCAGGCTACAGAACAGATCATCACCGGTATCCAGACAGTTGTTTACTGCAGTAATCGCCGGGATAGTACCAATGGCTTTTTCCACTTTGATATCGAAGTAATCGACAGAGAAGTCAAACCCATCAATGAAGGTTGGACGGAAGACAAAACCAACCGATTTGGTTTTGGACTCTTCCGGATCCAGATCCGGGTTACCACCACGTAAATCATTGTACTGGTTAGCCGGGCTGTTCGGGATAGAGCCATAGCGATCGGCAGTTACGCCAGTACGCTGACAGTCTGCCAGGCTACGTTGTGGGTTTTCCCCACCACATGGATCGGCGTTCCACTGGAACAAACCAGCACCTTGTGGTGCAAACAACTCACGGATGTTGGCAGCACGGGCAGCAATCTGGTAGCTGGCACGCAATTTAAAGTCTTCGGTAATATCCCAACCTAAGGCATATTTTTGCGTGGTGGTAGTTTTACCAGTATCGTATTCTGAATAACGGAAACCTAAATCCAACACCAGGCTTTCCGCAAACGGTGCATCTTCAACCAGGTAAATTTTTGCTTCAGAGAAGATTTCATCGACGCTGACCGAGCCAGAAACCGGCAAGGTTGGACCACCCTGACCAGCACCTTCAAAGTCGATAAAACCACGGTCTGGAGCAAAGCTCAGGCTGTCACGACGGGTTGACACACCCAGTAGCAACTCAGCACCATATTCCGCGAACGGTGATTTGATGCCGTAATCGGTTAAGTCACCCAGCACATAACCGGTGAACTCCGTTAAGCCTGTAGTACCACGCGAGAACAATGGCAAAGTGAGGTAATCGATTTGCGCCTGATCAATGGCACCCTCAGTAAACAGATTGTAAGGCACACAGCCAGGATCTGTGCCATCTGTGGCTGAGCGACAAACAGCATTACCATTTGCATCTGTAACCACATCTAATGCTTTGGCTAAGCGAGACTTACTGAAGTCGTTGAAGTAGGTTTCTGAGAAGTTAACCTGAGCAACGTTGAAATACACATCGTAAGTCCACTGGTCATTGATCTCACCACGCAAACCAAGCACTGCCCGGTGTGAATTGTGCTCAAGATCATTGATCCGAGGACCACCTTCAATATTACGTTTGGCCACAAACAAATCAACAGAGTCGTCTGCTGTCAAACCACGATCTCCACACAAAGCATTGAACTGCTGTGCAGACATCAGCGGGTTAGAGCATCCCAGGCTAACAGGAACAAAGAAAGCACCTGACTCAGCAATTTGCGACACGCTGTTGTTGTGGGTGTAACCCACTTCCGCATACAACTCAACATTGTTGTTAAAGGCGTATTTACCAAAAGCACCTAACGCAACACGCTCATCCGGACGCTGGAAGTAGTTAACCGGGCCATAGTTGTACAAACGACCATCGTTAGGCACGAACTCAGAGCCTTGCACGATAAAGTCGAAAGTATCGAAATCAGAAAAGCGTGGATCCGGAGCAGTACCTGAACCGCCACAACCGAAGCCATTGACCGTGCCTCCGGTCAGGGCGCAAGCACTGAAATCACGATCGGATTGGAATACCGGCTTAATACGACGGTAGCTACCGAACATGGTGACATTGCCTTTACCATCATCGGAGTTAAAGCCCATGATCAGGTTGTACATGTTGGAGTGACCATCACGTACATTGCCATCTGGCAACTCGAAACCAGCATTCCGTACAGCCTGAGCCGCTGAACTGCTGTTGCTGTTGTTGTGCTGATAGAAACTGTGCTGGTAATCGAACTGAATACCCTCAAAGTCATCCTTCAGCATGAAGTTAACAACACCAGAGATTGCATCAGAACCGTAGGTCGCTGAAGCACCACCAGTTAACAGCTCAACGTTTTTAATCAGCTGTGCCGGAATTTGGTTCAAGTCCGGTGAAGATGCCAAAGGTGAACCATTTACCATCCGACGACCATTGATCAGTGTCAAGGTACGCTGGGAACCTAAACCACGCAAAGAAATGGTAGCAGTACCGTTAGCACCATTGTTGGTGGTCGCGGCCTGGCCAGCAAACACTTGTGGTAAATCGCTTACCAGATCTTCGGTACGAATGGTTCCGGCAAACTCAAACTCTTCAGAGGTAACCTGGGTAATAGGGCTGGAGGTAACCACGTTGGCGGATTGAGGAATACGGGAGCCCGTAACCTGGATCCGTTCAACACGCTCAGCTTCTTGCTCGTCAGCGGCGGCAACTTGTGCTGTCAGAGCTGTCGCCGAAGCGGCTCCAAAAGCAATCACCAAGCGCACAGCTTTGCTTAATTTATTATTCGTATACATGTATTTCTCCCTGGACCACTATGAATTAGTGATTCTATTTTTCACCTAAGCCAGAACTTTGCGGCATCTGGCATTCCGCTTAAACCGGAGAACCTCCGGTCCGTCACTCTTTGATGATAAACGCAATTTTTCGCCAGGGTCAACTAGTTTGATGAATGTTTTTCGGAGTTTAATGGTGTTGCTTTTAAAGGATTTCTGATGTAGTTGACGCTAAACTTGCTCTTGCAACAACACGAAATGCTGTAAAATAAGCGGATTCCTGTGAAAAGTTCCTAGTAATAAGAATTTACCCAAGAGTCATTGCATACATTTTGTACATATTTCGTGACAGTATTGCCTGACTTGCAGACAAATAATTGCATTACCACAAGTTTTAGGCTGGCATCCTAGTCTAAGTGTAAATAAAGCGACCACTTGAAACGCAATAAAAAACACCAGCCGAAGCTGGTGTTTTTATTAATCGTACAAATGGTTGTTTGACTAAAGCCGCTGTACTTAGAAAGTGTAGTTCACACCCAAAGTAAAACGTTGTCCCATCATATCGTAGTAGTTACCATCGTTGTACATACCAGGGCGGCGTGGTGGCGTCCGGTCAAACATGTTCAAGATACCAGCACGCACTTGCAGATTATCATTCACATTGTAGCGTGAAGTCAGATCCCAGGTGATGTACGAAGGCACATCGTTATAGTTGTTCTGGTTAGGTGTCCACTGATTGTTCAGTACAGAGCTATGACGATGAGTCATAGTCAACACCGCAGAGAAATCCTGGTAGTTGTAACTGGTGATTAAACGATTACGCCAGCGCGGGCGAGCCTGCTCGCCAGTGTTGACAATCTCATCTTCCGCGAACCCAGTTTGGTTAAAGGTACGCTCTTCCAGGTAAGTACCGATCCAGCGCACACCAAAGTCACCAAAGTCGGTGCTGAAACGGTAGTTCGCTTCAATATCCACACCGGCAGTAGTACTTAATGCTGAGTTAATTGGCTTCTGGAAGAAGTTCGTGATTTCAAAGGTATTCGGATCACGCTCAAGCAGCGGGCAGAATACGTTATCCAGCGAGTTTGACTGATAGCAATAACGAACCAGGTTGTTCGCGGTGAAAGATTGAATCATGTTAGACATGTCAAACTTCCAGTAATCCACTGTCAGGCTGAAATCATCCAGGAAACTTGGGTTGTAGACAAAACCAATGGTGATGTCTTTAGCAATCTCATTGGTCAAATCAGTATTACCGATGATGAAACCTGGACGAGTAGAACCAAACCACTCTTGCGAAGGCTCAAAGTCGGCCGGAATACCCTGGGCAGCACAGTTGTTCAGGATATTTTCACGGTAATTAGGGTTCAATGCATCACGTTGGCTGGTGGCACACAAATCAGTGATGCTAGCAAAGGTTTGTCCAGGTGGGTTGAACAACTCACCAATGTTTGGTGCACGAACTGATTTAGAGCGGTTTATACGAACGCGTAATTCGTCATTCACCTCCCAGTTCAAACCGATTTTCCAGGCCGTATCTGAACCTGAGGTCGAATAACGCATGGCACGACCCGCTGTTTCGAAAGTCAGGTTTTCTACGAAGGCCATCCCCTCGATCAATGGAACAGAAAACTCTGCCGAGATTTCTTTAACGTCAAATTCACCAGATAAAGGCTGTGATTGGTTGTTAAACAGCAAGCCTGCACGCATGGCTGGATCTGGCAGCGTTTTAGCTTTTTCTTTACGGTACTCAACAGCAAAAGCAGCGGCTAACCAGCCAGCAGGCAGTTCCATGATGTCGCCGCTGACTGCAGCGCCAACCACATGCTGTTGGATGGACGAACGACGAATCGCATCGGTACTCACCCAATCGTAAGCATCATCGCTATAAAGACCACGACCGAAGATATTTAATGGCAAACAACCTTGAGCACGCGCGATTTCATCACGACATACCACCTGACCATTCAGTTCAATGGCGTCAATCGCGTCGTAGAAGCGATCCTCATACATTTCACCGTACCATTCGGTATCGGCTTGCACATGACCTGAGGTCATGTAGAAGTCATACATCCAGTTGTCGTTAATAGCACCGTCAAAGCCCAAAGAAATCCGCGCCAGGGTACGGTCTTGTGAGTACTGGCGGTTACCGAAGTCAGACGCCAAGTACCCCATGCCTACAGCACCATTAGGATATAGCTCTCCAACGTTAAATTGGCTAATTAAATCGCGAGCTTCTTGTGGTAGTAAAGCATTATCACCTTGAGTTACAAAATTCAAAAATGCTGGCGAGCTCTCACCATAAGCATCTGTTTTAGAAAGATTTAACTCCATCTGCATACGGTGATTATCGTTAAACTCATAACTCATGTTGGTTACAAAGTTAATACGATCCAGCGGGGTACGCATAAAGCTGTTTTCAGCGAAGTTATAGCCTTCACCGCCAAGATAATCAACCCTACCAGAAGTCAGTGGTGGCAATGGCTCACCCAACTGCTGTGGGCGCAGAGAGCCGTCGTCGCTGAAAGTATAGCGGGTTCCACCGGCAGAGAAAGTACCTGTTTTGGTGTAAGACGCCAGTACTTGCTGACCGTACCCCCAAATTACAGCTGCTGGGCTGTTGGGATCATTAGGATCGCGGTTTGGATTACGGATTACAATCGGTGCTTCCCGTAAAAAATCACGATCCATAAAGCTGATTTGCTTTTGACGCGCCCAGCTCAGGTTGGAGATAAAGCTGGCACGGCCTAAGTCAGCCCCGAAGGTCAAAGAAGCATACTCTTCCTCACCGCCGCTTTGACGAGTTTGCGTGGTAGACACATCGATCGTGACACCATCGTAAGACGTTTTGGTTATGATGTTCACAACGCCGGCGACAGCATCAGAACCATAAACCGCCGAAGAACCACCTGTGGTGATTTCGATACGGTCAATCATCGCTGTAGGAATGTTGTTCAAGTCAACCGCTGAGCTGCCTGGAGCACCAGAAATGAAGCGACGACCATTAACCAATACCAAGGTACGGTTGGAACCCAGACCACGCAGGTCGGTGTTGTTCAAACCACTGGCAAAAATGGTGTTGTTGGTGGTTTCTGGTGATAAACCAATTAAGGTGTTTGGCATCCGATGCAGTAAATCTGCCACGTTGGTAACACCAGCATCAACAAGACCTTCACCGGTAATAACGGTAACTGGTGTTGGAGCAATTTCACCAATACGACGAATACGCGAGCCTGTTACTTCAATACGCTCGATAGTTGTAGCTTCCTGCTCATTCACTTCGGCAACAACGATTCCTGGTACAGCGGCAGCGGTTAAAGCGCCAACTGTCATTGCCAAGCGCACTGCTTTGGACAATTTGTTGTTTTTATACATTAGAAAGTCTCCCTGGTTGTCGTACATAGCGACAATCAAATTTTGTGAGGTGTTTTTGTGCTTTTGAAAAAAGCTTTATCGAAATACCCTGTAACAAAAAAGGCATTTCGTCCTTGATGCTATACATTTCATCCCTATTAGGTCAACCTTCTTGCTAAAATTTGCGATGAATGCAGATTATCTGAGATGACTGTGCAGGCAAAAATAGCGACAATCTGAAGTCATAGTTACCAGTAGCTGAGGCAACACCTCATAATGGGTACCCAGGAAAATCAAACACCTATGCTTACAACCACAACCCAGCAAAGTATCCGCGCTATTCAGCTAAAAATTAAAAACGCTTTACCCAACTACCGGGTACGGCAGGGACAAAACCAGCTGATCGCTGAAATTGCCCATACCATTGCCGGCAGCTACCATCGCCACAATCGCATCGCTTTGGTCGAAGCTGGTACCGGCACAGGTAAATCACTGGCTTATTTGCTGGCATGCATCCCTTATGTGCTGACGCACAATAAAACCCTGGTGATCGCCACTGCTACCGTCGCTTTGCAGGAACAGCTGGTACGCAAAGATTTGCCGTTTTTCCAGCAACACTCAGGCCTGGATTTTGAGTTTTGCCTGGTCAAAGGTCGCCAACGCTATGCCTGTATTGAGCGCTTGCAGGAGTTGCTGCAGCAGCCTGAGCTATTCCCAGAGAGCAGCGCTAAGCATCAGGCGCTCGCCACTAAGTTACTCAAAGCCTGGCAGCAGCGGCACTGGCTTGGCGATAGTGACAGCCTGCCCTTTGCCGTGCCGGATGCGCTTTGGCAACAGATCCAGGCCGATCCCTACCATTGTCATCGCGCCAGTCGCCGCCACCAGCACTGCCCTTTCCATCTGGCGCGGGCTGAGATAACCGGCAGCCACGTGCTGGTGACCAATCAGGCTTTTTTACTGGCCGATTTAGAAGCCGGTTCAGCGCAGTTGCCTCCACCGGAAGACTGCGTCTATGTGATTGATGAAGGTCATCACCTGGTCGATAGTGCCCGCAGTTTTTTATCCGCTAGCGCGCCCTTGCTGCAACAAGAACAATGGTTAGAAAAGGCGCTCAAGTTCAGCCAGCGCATGCAGGCCAACCTGCCTGAGACGGCTTTAAAAGCGGCCATCAAACTGCAAGAGCTGATCGATGATTACCGGCGCGATTACCAGCCAATTAAACTGCAACTCCCTGCTTTTACTGCCGCCTGGTTTACCGACCAACCACAACATCGTTTTGTTGATGCCGCTTTACCACTGCTTTTAAGTCAGCAGGCTGAGGCACTGGCTAAATCCAGCCGCCAGGTGCTCAATCAGTTGGAGCTACTGCACCAAAAAGTTCGTGAGGCGATTGTAGAGCAACAATTTCCTGGCCGGGCGATCAGCAGTACCTTGCAGGATTTTTCGTCTTTTGCGCAAAAATTCAGTCAGCAGCAGGCGCTGTGGCAGCTGTGGGCCGAGCCGCAAGGAGCACAGGTGTATCAGGCCCGTTGGGTGGAACAACCAGAGCAACAGGCCCAGCAGGTGATCGGCTATGCCAGCCCGCTCAGAGTCCAGGCACAACTGGAACGGCTGCTGTTCCGGCCGGCGTTTGCCTGTGTGCTTTGCTCCGCCACCCTGACCGCGCTGAACTCATTCAGCTACCCACTGCGTGAGTTGGGGCTGGATCAGCTGGAAGGCGTGCGTACGCTCAAAGTAGAGTCGCCGTTCGCTTATGCTGAGCAAGGCCAGATTTTGCTGCCTAAAATGCAACATGAACCCACAGCGGAAGGCTTCACTGCAGAATTGTGCCAGCAACTCCCCGACTTTTTACCCAAACAACAAGCCAGCCTGGTGCTCTTTGCCTCCTACTGGCAAATGAATCAGGTGGCTGAGGCACTTCGAGGCAAGGGCTTTGAGCTGCTGGTACAGGGGGAGGCAGCCCGGCAAAAACTGCTGGAACAGCATCAACAGAATGTATCCAAACAAAAAACCAGTATTTTATTTGGCACCCAAAGTTTTGCTGAAGGGCTCGATTTACCTGGCCAACTGCTAACCAACCTGGTGATCACCAAGTTACCATTTGCGGTGCCCACCTCTCCGCTGGAAGAAGCCATGAGTGAAGCGGTGAGCAAACAAGGCGGCAACCCGTTTTTGCAGCTGACGGTACCGGCAACAGCGAAGAAACTGGTGCAGGCTTGTGGTAGACTACTGCGGCAAGAGCAGGACAGCGGTCAAATTGTGATTCTGGACCGCCGCCTGGTCAGCAAAACCTATGGCAAAGCGATGCTGGACGCGCTGCCGCCATTTAAACGCAGCATTCACTATTAAGGTTGCCTCTTTGTTCGCTGAATTTGCCATCGAACCCAGTGTTCTTCTTATCCTGTGCGCCGTCGCTTTTACTGCCGGTTACATCGATGCCATCGCCGGTGGCGGCGGTCTGTTAACCATTCCTGCATTGCTCACCGCTGGTTTACCGCCACATCTGGCCCTGGGTACCAATAAACTGGCAGCGACCTTTGGCTCCCTGACGGCTTCGGTGACCTATTACCGCAAACGGTTGTTTGACCCTGTGTTCTGGCGCCGCAGTCTGCTCTTTACCGGCATTGGGGCGGCCTTAGGCACCCTGCTGGTTGATCAGCTCAGCAGTGCTGCACTGGAAAAGTATTTGCCGGTGGTGATCTTACTGGCTGCAGTCTATACGCTGTTTAACCGTATTGTGCCGGACGATCAATTGGAGCTGCCAAAACAAAACCGTCGCTTATTCTGGCAACAACGAACGCAGGGATTGGCGCTGGGTTTTTACGATGGCGTGGCCGGCCCTGGCACCGGTGCCTTCTGGATGGTGTCTACCATGGCAATGTACCGCATCAACCTGCTACTGACCTGTGGTGTCGCCCGCACCATGAACTTTATCAGCAATGGTGTTTCACTGGCGGTCTTTTTAGTGCTTGGCCATGTTTTTATTCTGCTTGGCCTGGCCATGGGGCTCTGTTTAATGGCCGGCGCCTGGCTTGGCGCTCACTCCGCCATTCGTTTTGGCAGCCGTTTTATCCGGCCGGTCTTTATCAGCGTGGTGGTGGCGATTGCCCTACGCCTGGCCTGGCAGGCCTGGAGCTAGCATGTCGGCGCTTAGCGAATTAAAACAACGTTTAGTGCAACTGCGTGAGCAGGCCAGAACTCTGGATCAGGCTCCGATGCCCGGCAAACCATTGGATTGGTTTCAGACCGATCTGTTCAGTTGCCACTCGCCTTACCTGACCGATTATGTCGATGAAGCTTTGCAGCAATTAAAGCGGCTGGAGCTTTACAACAGTGGCCAGCAAGCTGTAAGCACTGAGCATCAGCAGCGCTTAGCGGAACGCATCGCAGCCCAGTGCAATGCGCTGACCCGGGCTTTTGCCAACAGTCAAACACGGAAAAACTTTAAAGTGGGCAAGCGCAAAGCACAAAAGGTATTGCAGCAAATTACTCAGTCCAGCCGTGATCTGTATCAGCAACTAAGTCAGTACAAAGAATTCGAGCAACGTTTGGAAGACATGCTGCGCCTCGCTCAGCAACAAAACCATGAGGTGCAGCAACAACTGGCGTTGCAAGCGCGGTTAGGCCGCTGTCGTCGTGCCATCAGTGAAGTAGAACAGCAAATCCAGTTTCAGGAGCAGCACAAGCGTTGATATGACACTCCCGCTGATTTACCACCCCTGCTACAGTGCCTTAGCACTGCCGGAGCGGCATCGGTACCCCATTGGTAAATACCATGCCCTGAAGCAACAGTTGCTGGCATTGGGTGTACCAGACAGCCAATTTCATCAGCCCGAACCTGTGCGTCAACACGAACTGACTCTGGTACATTGTCCGGACTACATCCAGGCGCTTTGCGCAGGAGAGCTGGATGTCAAAGCGATGCGCCGTATTGGCTTTCCCTGGTCAAAAGAACTCATTCAACGCTCCCTAACTTCCATAGCCGGTACCCGGCTCTGTGCCGAGCTGGCGCTGCAACAGGGCATGGCGCTGCATTTAAGTGGTGGTTACCATCATGCCTTTTACGATCAGGGCTCCGGGTTTTGTCTGTTCAATGATTTGGCTTTTGCCGCAAAATCCATGCAGCGACAAGGGGTGAGGCGTGTGCTTATTTTCGATCTGGATGTGCATCAGGGCGATGGTACGGCACGGCTGCTGGCGGATGAGCCGGATATCATCACCTGCTCGGTGCACTGCGACAAAAACTTTCCCTACCACAAACAGCAATCGGACTGGGATCTGGCACTGCCTGCCAGCATCAGCGAACAAGATTACCTGGCAGAGGTGGAGCAGGCACTGAGCTGCCTGTTGAACTGGTATCAGCCCGAGCTTGTCTTGTACGATGCAGGGGTGGATTGCCATCAGCAAGATGAACTGGGACACCTGCAACTAAGCACCCAGGCCTTGTTGCAGCGTGACAGGCTGGTGCTTGGCAGCTGCCGGCTGCGCCAAATACCGGTAGCAGCCGTGATTGGAGGCGGTTATCAGCGCAACTTGACAGCTTTAACCCAACTGCATTTGCAACTGTTCAAAGCCGCCTTCGAGCTTGAAGGCAATTTAATCGCCGGAAAAATAGAAACCTAAACGCTTCTTCAAATCGGCTGGCAATGCAGGTAACTCTGACTTTGGCAACAAGAAGGTTGCCATATGAAACAGATCGGTGAAAATACGATTCTTCTCGGTGGTCCGTTTTAAATAATCATGGCCGGAAGAGCCACCAGTACCTATTTTGGTTCCCAACATCCGCTGCACCATCATGGCATGCTTGTAGCGCCAGATGGTCAGGTTCTCATCAATCTCAGTCAGGCAGGTCAGCAACTGGAATGGCAGGTTAAACACCGGCTCTTCCTGATACAGGCTGATAAAAAGTGCGGATAACATAGCGCGCTGACTTAACCGGAAAGCCCCTTGTTGCTGCAACTGGCGGTATTCGTCACTATCGAGCAAGGCCGCAAACTTCTGCCGGGTTTTGGCAATCTCCCCAAGCTGCAGCTCACGCTCTGTTTCAGCCAGCTGTTCGATACCGCGCACGATGCTTTCATCCCGGTCTAACATGCTTTGGGTGGCCTGCTGATACAACTGCCAGAAACTAAAGTCACCGAACTCCAGAAAAGGCATGCGCTCCAGCCATTTTTCTATCAGCTCAAACAAGCTCGGTTGATGCTCCAGCGCCTGCAAGAAATTGCGATCTTTGTCATTGAGCCGGGTATAAAAGGAATTTTTATCAAAGTCGATGCGGTAATCGCTTTTCAGCCCCAGGCCAATTTCCAACATTTTAAATTGCACACTCTGAAAGCCAGATGCCGGCACCAGGTAGTCACGGAACGACATAAAATCTTGCGGGGTCATGGTTTCCATTACCGCAATCTGCTGGTTCAGTAGTTGCTGAATGCTGATCACCCGCTTGAGTTTATGCACAATGCCGGTCAGCTGCTCATCTTTCACTTCTTCTTCAGCAAATACGGCCAGCACCGCCTTTAGTTCATGCAGGATTTGTTTGAACCACAGCTCATAGACCTGGTGCACAATGATAAACAGGGTCTCATCATGCGCTTCAGCACCATAATGGGCACTTTCCGGTGCCTGTGCATTCAGCAGCTGGTCCAGCTGAAGGTAGTCGCCGTAATAGCAAGGCTTTTGATTTTTCTGCATCTTTTTTTATTCCACCACTTGAATTGCTGGCATTGTAGCAAGCCAATCCAGTAGAACCAATGCGGTGGTTTTTTTTGCAAAAGCCGATTATGCTTGAAAGCAGTAGCGTCTGCTTTACAACCAAGAAGAGTAATCATGATTCTGAACGACGATATCCACAACTACTATGAAAAGCTGGTGATCGATTATTTGGCGGAGCAAGGCCTGGATCAAAATAAAGATCCGGACTATCTGGCCGACCTAAGCTGCATTATCCTCAACCAGTTGCCGCCACGTTACATCCGCTATGAAGTGGATATGGCGTTTTACCTGCCGCAGAGCGAGCGTTTTGAAATGCAAATGAAGGTGCAAGAAGCCGTGCGCAAAGCGGTGGAGTTTCTGGACAATCAAGGCTAAACCGGAGGATGGTGGGTGGCAACCCCACCAGCCACATCCCGGCACATGCGTCATAAGCTGCGGCTGCTTCCTTCCGGACCTGACCGGGTTCACCTACTAGCATTGCGAGAGGACCCATGGGGTTACCATAGTGTGCCATCAAGATGGCAGGCGCGCATTATGCGCAAATCCTGCCACAGTTGCAACCATCCACAAGCCAGCCGCTTAAGAAACAAGCAGCCACGGCATGCTGTCAAACTTTAAAAGCTGCAGCCTTTTGCTGCAAATCAGATGACAGACGCGCCAGCATATCGCTGGCTTCTGCACTTTGTTTGGCACTGTGGGTGACTTCACTGATACTGACGGTGAACTCACTGATGTTCTTGCTGATCTCTTCAGCGACGATGGTTTGTTGTTCCGTAGCCGTCGATACCTGAACATTCATCTCCACGATGTGACTGACGGAGTTTTTCATCTGGTTGATTACATCACCGGTCTCATTGACCTGTGTCGCGCTCACCTTGGCAAATTGACCGGAGTGCTCCATTGCCTGCACGGCTTCTTTGGATGATAGTTGCAAATTATCAATCATGCCGCGAATCGACTCGGTGGCTTTTTGAGTGTTCGTGGCCAACTGGCGCACTTCATCAGCCACCACGGCAAAACCACGACCGGCCTCCCCAGCCCGAGCAGCTTCAATGGCAGCATTGAGTGCCAGCAAATTGGTTTGCTCAGCAATGCTGGTGATCACCGCCAGTACCTGACTGATTTTGCCCGACTCATCATTCAACTGTGCAATCACCTTCGATGCTTCATCCATGGCGGCAGACAGTTTTCCAATGGATTGAATACTTTGCTCCACCCGACGGACGCCCTGCTCCGACAAGTTATCTGCCTCAGTGGCTTGCTCCGAAGTGCGCAATGCACTACCTGCCACCTCCTGAATGGCCGAGGACATCTGGGTGATAGCCGTGGCAATCGTACTGACATGCTGCTCTTGCTCACTCGAGGTGGAGCTGACTTGTTCACTGATATGGCTCATTTCCTCTGCAGCCGTTGCGAGCTGCTGAATAGCGGCATCCAGTTCTTTGAAAAATAATTGCAAGCGCTCCATGGTGCCATTAAAAGCCAAGGAAGCCTCTGCCAACTCGTCTTTACCGGCTACCTGGGCTCGCACACGCAAGTCTAGGCTGGTTCCAACCGTTTGGATGGCACCTTGCAACTGCCTCAAGGGTGTTTGAATGGAGCGGTAAATCCAGAGGCCCAGGACACCCAGGGTGAGAAACACCGCCAACAGCATCAGCATAAACACCAGGCGGCTCTGCTGAAAACTCTGCTCAGCGGAAGCTCTGAAGCGCGCAGATTCATCCAGCTGCAACATGATCAACGCATCCAAAGCTGCACTTAGTGGATCCGCGACCGCATACAAGCGCTGATTAAATTCATTGTTGCTTGTTGCCGAAATAAAAGTATTCTGCTCGATGGCAGCGATAAAACGATCGGCCTCAGCAAAAAAAGGTTGGCGTAAACGCTCTACATCCGACACCAGCCGCCGCTCTTCCGAGGTGAGCTCAGTCGCCAGATATTGACGCCAATAATGATCAGCTTCGGCCCTGGCTTGTTGCAACGTCTGCAGCGCTTCTCTGGCAGTAAACTGCTCACTACGGTATTTGTGGAAGGTGTCTACCATGGTGACCGCGTAGGCATCCGATACCACTTTGATCTGCCGCAGTGGCACCACCCGGTCATGGTAGAGACTATCAATTCCCTGATTGAGTTGCTGCATTTCTCGTAAGGATAAAATGGCCAGCAACAAAATGACCAACAAAGGTACAACGATGATTAATGTTAGCCGTAGTTTAACACTCAATTGATTTAGCATAGTCACCCTCTTCTACTGCAGCCTGAGCTGGACTAAGCATAGACAGTAGCTCGCAAAGGGAAAGCTATAAATGGCTGAATTAATTATACTTTAATCAATAATTAATAAAGCTATCGCTAAAAAATCATTCTTGCAACGCTTGACGAAGTTTTGTCAAATGTTGATTCAGCCGCCGTTGGTTATCCGGACCAATACGGATGAGTTGTTTTTGCACATCGCTCATCGCTTCAATGTGCGGTTCAGCAAAGTGGTACATCACGCTGGGTAACTCCAGCTCGAACACGCCATCCATCACAGGTTGTGCCAACAAGTAATCGATGGCTTGCAATAGGCGATGTTCGAACGGCTTGTCCGGATAGCCCAGCTCAGCAAAAGCTTCATCCAGCAATGGTTGATAGTGCCGCAGCAATGCCACCTGGGTAGCAACAGGCACGCTTTCCAGTAAGGTCAGATAGGGTTCATAACGGCGAAAGCCAGCAGGGTCCAGCGTCAGTTGCTCGTCTTGCCGCCTGACAGCAAAGGGTTGTTCCGGAGTAGTGAGCACCAGGTGGTCACTGCTGATTTGACCCCGGCTGACGTTATCGGTCAGCACCACCAGACGACGCAGCATATCTTCACGGACAAAGAGTCCGGCCAGGCCGGGTTGCCAGGGCAATTGCAATAAGGCTTGACTGACGTCGGCATCCGATTCATTCAGTGCAGGTAACTCAAGTTCTGGTTCTGGCTCGGGCTCAGGGGGCAGAGCTTCCAGCGGCAGCTCACTGCTCACCGTTTCAGGCGGCAATACCGGAACTATTTCAGTCAAGGGAGCCGGTTCAATCGGGTCTGGCACGTAGGGCTCGGCATCGGGTAATGGCACAAGCTCAACCGCGGGCAATGGCTGGGGTTCAGGTGCCGGGCTATCGGAGCGAAACAACAACCAACCGGCAATCAAAATAACCAGCACCACAGCAGCCAGACCCAGATAGTAAAGCTGCTGGCCAGGTGCCGATGCTTCCGATGATTCACGCTCTGTCATAATGGCCTCTTTGCTTGGAAAGTTGCATTCAAGTCGTTATCCGACCAGACTAAAGTCAGATCGTATTTGCAGTCTGCTCAGCATACAATAGCTTGAGATGTTGCAATAACCCTTTTTAGCCAGCCGCTTACCAAACAGAGCAGCAAAGCGAGTAAAAGTTCAGCCGAATGAAACAAACAGGTTCTGATAAGCGACGAAAAACAGCCTTGCTGCTGACCGGTGGTGGCGCCAGGGCTGCCTACCAAGTGGGCGTACTGAAAGCGATTGCCACCCGCTACCCACGCAACAGCAAAATTCCGTTCGAAATTATTTGTGGTACCTCTGCCGGAGCTATCAACGGCACAGGTATCGCCTGCTATGCCTCCTGCTTTCATTTAGGCGTAAAGAAAATTGAGTGGGTCTGGCGACACTTTCATACCAACCAGGTGTATTATTCCGACTATCCCCGGGTATTTCGTCATCTGCTGCGCGGTTTATTTAGCGCTTTTCAGGCTGATTATGCCAACAAGCGCCCGGTCAGCATGCTGGATAACACCCCGTTAAAGCAGTTACTAGGCAAGATCCTGGATTTGCAGCGCATTGATCGCAATATCATGGGTGGCTACCTGTCCAGCGTTTCCGTCACAGCCTCCAGTTACAACGACGGCGACTCCATTACCTTTTTTCAATCCGACAGTGCCAGTGACTGGCGCAGGGCCAAACGCTGCGGTCAGCGCACCTTGCTGGGTTTGCATCATCTCCTGGCGTCGGCAGCCATTCCATTGCTGTTTCCATCGGTACAGATCCATCAACAGTATTTTGGCGATGGTTCGGTCAATCAGTTATCACCGCTCTCTGCCCCTATTCATCTGGGGGCAGAGAAAATTCTCATTATTGGTCTGGAGCAACCGCGCAGCCATGATTACAGCCAGCGCTTACCACACCATCCGGGCCTTGCCACCATTGCAGGTCACTTACTGGATACCATCTTTGCCGATACGCTGAATTCAGATTTAGAGCGGATGCAGCGCATCAACAGCACCATAGCCACCATGCAGCAACATGGCATTGAGACCAACCTCAAACCTATCGATAGCCTGCTGGTAAACCCCAGTCAAAACTTTAACCAAATTGCCAGCGAACATTTTTTATCCCTACCACTGGCCGTGCGTACCATGTTCCGGCTGATGGGGATTGGCCAGCATTCGGACTCAAGCCTCGCCAGCTATCTGCTGTTCGAGCAGGATTATACTCGCCGGCTGATCGATATTGGCTTCGAGGATGGTATGCATCAACTGGATGCCATCATTGACTTTCTGCAAAGCGACTAGTCACTCGCAACAACTCATTTTGTCAAAAAAGTGCCGGTTGCCACCACATCCCAAATCAAACAACCGCTGTATAGTTAATAACCTACTGATCAAGCTTACAATTAACATTTAGGCACAGTTATTGCTTTCTAACCGCATTACCTGAATCAGGAAGTGGTTATGAGCTTATGTCTACTTAGCGAAATCAGTCTGCCGGATGCGCCCAGCTATGCTGCCGTCGCGACCGATGAGTATTGGCGTGCTCCTTCCATACAGCAGCACCAATCCTTGCTGGCGCAGTTGCAAACCACGCTCGATCTGCGCGAGCAGTTGCAGCTTTTTTCTATGGCAGCAGGCAATATTCTGCCGCTGACCGGCCTCGAGTTGCAGACCGCAATCGGTAATTACGGTGCAGCAGGCTCTGCCAGTGCTGAATATGAACATCGCAGCCTGCTGATGCTGAAAGAACAGTGCCTGGCAAAATTGCATTATTGCAGTGAGCACCCATTCACGCCGCTGATTTGCAGTAAGTTGCAAGCGCTGGAAGTGGAATGGCTGTACTCATTGCGAAATGCGCTGGTGGTAACGCGGTTACAGCAAATGGCACTTAAAGATACGCTTACCGGCCTCGGTAACCGCCGCTTCTTTGATGACAGCTTAACCAAAACCATTCAGCTCGCAAAGCGAACACAGAGCCAATGCGCCGTACTACTGCTTGATCTGGATAATTTTAAACAGGTGAACGATCTCTATGGCCATAGTGCAGGTGACGATATTTTAATGGCGGTTGCAAAGGCCATGCACACTACCTTGCGGGCTACCGACTCACTGTTTCGGTTTGGTGGCGATGAGTTTGCGGTGTTACTCAATGATGACGATGCAGCCAGCAGTGAGTTGATAGCCAGGCGGCTGGTGAAAGCCATCTCGCGTCAACACGATTGTCAGCAACATCAGGTGACTGCCAGTATTGGGATCGCCCTTTGGCAGGCAGAGCAAACGGCTGCAGAGCTATTCGCTGCAGCTGATAAAGCGCTTTATCAGGCCAAAGAAGCGGGCAAGAACCGCGTCCGGCGGGCCTAACCAATCAGCTGCCGGGTTGAAACCGGCACCACAAGGCCGCTTCGGCTGGCGATACACCGCTGCTAAGGCCTGCCACCAGCTGCAGGGCGCCCCCCTGCAGCACCAGTGGCAGGTAAGGCCGCTGCCAGGGCGGGATCTGCCACTGCTTGAACCACTGTTTTAAAGGCTTGCTGTGTCTGGCGCCAAAAGGCTTGAAAGGCAGGCTGAGCTTGCCAAAACAAATTTCAAGCTCAGTAGCGGTTGTCAGCGGCAGCCAGTCATCGCCGGGTGCTTTATCCGAAGGATGGAAATACAACCATCCCTGCCCCATCGGCAACTCAAGCTGAGCCTGCCCCTGCCAGAGCAGAGCAGTGCTTGGTTTGGCTGGCAAAGGATCACACAAGTACAAAGCCTGTTGAAAGCGCCTGAGCTGATACTGCTGCAACTGCAGCTCAGGCATGGCATCAACTTTTGCCGCAATGACTTGCTGCTGCAAGGTAGTCAGCCAGGCCAGCTCCGGAGTTAACTGATGCAGTTTCAGCCAAGAGCGCAGCAAGGCGTTTTGCTCTGGCTGGTTTTTTCCCTGCAACGCCGCCAACTGCAATACCCGCTGATCTTCGCTCAGATAAGGCTGTAATTGCTGCTGCCAGCTCAGCGTTAACTGCCTGTCTGCTGCAGCACAATGCGCCATACTGCGCGCAGCACTGCGGGCAAAAGCAGGCCAGCGCTTAGTCAGTAACGGCAGTACTTGCTGACGTAAAAAATTGCGATCAAACTGCACATCCTGATTGCTGGGGTCATCCACCCAGCTCAGCTGCTGCAAAGTGGCAAACTGTTCCAACTCACGGCGGCTATGCTGCAGCAATGGCCGCACCAACAGACCGCCAGCAAAGGGTCGGCTTGATGCCATGCCAGACAGCCCGGTCAAACCACTGCCACGCTTTAAAGCGAGCAGCAGGGTTTCTAACTGGTCATCGGCATGGTGAGCGGTCAATAGCAGGCTATCGGGTTCAACGCAGTGCGTGGCTAACTGCTGATAACGTGCCTCTCTGGCCCGAGCTTCCAGATTATGCCGACCATTCACTATCAAGCGGTGATGCTGAAAAAGCACAGCTCTTTTGATGCATTCTTGCTGACAAAACTGCAGCCACTCATCTGCCTGAGGTTGCAAGCCGTGATGCACATGCACCGCTTGCAGCTGCCAGGGAGCTCTTGCAGATAAACCATGCAACAGCTCCAGCAACACCATGGAGTCGAGGCCACCACTCAGAGCCAGCACCACTTTTTTTGGCTGATGCAGATGCAAACAAGCAGCCAGAGTTTCCTCCAGCTGCTTGCTGATTGAGCTATCAATGCCTGCGGTCATGGCCGCTCAACTTACCATCCGTTGATCAATCGCCTAGCAATAACCGAACGACATCAGCCGTTGATAACGTTTATCCAGCAGTTCCTGCACTGATAAGGTATCGAGTTGCTGCAAATCGCTCAGAATCACTTCTTTGAGTGATAATGCCATTTGCTCAGGATTGCGGTGCGCACCGCCCAATGGCTCAGGCACTACCCGGTTAATCAGGTCCAGCTCTTTTAAACGCTCAGCGGTAATGCCCATCGCATCAGCAGCCAGAGCCGCTTTTTCTGCACTTTTCCATAAAATAGAAGCGCAGCCTTCCGGTGAAATCACCGAGTAGGTACTGTACTGCAGCATATTAACCCGATCGCCGACGCCAATCGCCAGAGCACCACCGGAACCACCCTCGCCCACAACAGTACAAACCACCGGCACCTTCAAACCAGCCATCACTTTCAGGTTACGGGCGATGGCTTCACTTTGCCCCCGCTCTTCGGCGCCAATGCCCGGATACGCGCCTGGCGTATCGATAAACGTAATGATCGGCATCTTAAAGCGCTCAGCCATTTCCATCAAACGCAGGGCTTTGCGGTACCCTTCCGGCCGTGGCATGCCAAAGTTGCGGCGGACCTTTTCTTTGGTATCACGGCCTTTTTGATGGCCGATCACCATCACCGGCCGGCCATCCAGTCGGGCGGTCCCCCCCACGATGGCCACATCATTGGCGAAAGTGCGATCACCAGCCAGTTCATCAAAATCGGTAAATACATGCTCAATGTAATCGAGCGTATAAGGCCGGTGTGGATGACGGGCCAGTTGAGCTACCTGCCAGGCACCTAAATCTGCAAAGATCTTTTTCGTCAGGGCCAGACTCTTTTCTTTCAGCCGGTTGACTTCCTCTTCCAACCCAAGATCGAAATCGCCATTGCGACTGACAGTACGCAGTTCATCAATTTTTGCTTCTAATTCGGCAATGGGTTGCTCAAATTCCAGATAATTTAACATCATGAGTCGTCAAACCTTCTTATGATTCGGTTCAATTATGAAAATCTAATTCTATCTCAGCCAGTTGCTTCAACCGATGCAACAGCAAATCAGTGGGGGTTACCCACCATTCGCTGCCCAACCGCAGACTGACTTTTCCTTCCGGTCGCTGATAATGCAACAATACCGGTACCGTACCCGACTTAAACTCAGCTAACGTCTGCTGCAACTTGTCGAGGTACTTTGCATCACATTGCGCTGATTTTAGCGTAATTTGCAGCGATTTAAGATATTTTTCTCTTACTGACATAATTTCAGCCAGATCGCGGCCGGTCATTGTAAGGCCACCACTGAAATCATCAAATCGTACCTGTCCGGTGACCACCAACACTTTATCTTTTTGCAGCATGCTCTCAAAGCTGTCGAATTGGTCAGGAAACAAACGCACATCAACCCGGGCTGATTTATCATCCAGCGTCAGCAAAGCCCAGCGACGACCTCGCTTATTCACCAACACCCGAACCGCCACCACTAAACCCGCCACGGTGATACTTTGCTCCCCCCGGGTCGGCTGCAGGTCCACCAAGCGGCAACCAACATAATGCTTTAACTCATCAAGATAACGATTGATCGGGTGACCGGTTAAATAAAGGCCAAGTGTCTCTCGCTCTCCTTCTAACCAGACTTCATCCGGCCAGGGTGCTACCTGGCGAAAGGACTGCATCGCCTGTTCAGGCTCTGGTGTTAAGGCACCAAAGAGATCTTCCTGGCCGATGGCTTCCGCATGTGCCTGCTGCTCGGCGGCACGGACAGCATCTTCCAGGCTGGCAGAAATAGCGGCTCTGTGTGGGCCTAATCGATCCAGAGCTCCGGCCAGGATCAGTTTTTCAATCACCCGCTTGCCCAGCTTTTTCAGATCGACCTTGTAGCAAAAATCGAACAGATCCGTGAAAGCACCCAGGCGCTCACGCGCTTCAATAATGGCAGCAACCGGGCCTTCTCCCACCCCTTTGATTGCACCAATACCATAGATAATGCGCCCCTGCTCATCCACAGTGAACTTGTACTGGCCAGCATTCACATCCGGTGGCAGCAGTTTCAGTTTCATCCGCTCGCATTCATCTACCAGCGTGACAATCTTATCGGTATTGTCCATATCGGCCGACATCACCGCGGCCATAAACTCGGCCGGGAAGTGCGTTTTCATCCATAGCGTTTGATACGAGACCAGGGCATAGGCAGCAGAGTGTGATTTGTTAAAACCATAGCCAGCGAATTTTTCCACCAGGTCAAATATCTTAATCGCCAGCTCGCCATCGATACCGTTATTACGGGCACCTTCTTCGAATACCGCCCTTTGTTTGGCCATTTCTTCCGGTTTTTTCTTCCCCATGGCCCGGCGCAGCAAGTCCGCGCCACCCAGAGTATAACCGGCCAGCACCTGAGCAATCTGCATCACCTGCTCCTGGTACAGGATGATGCCGTAGGTCGGTTCCAGGATAGGTTGCAGCGACTCATGCTGATAATTCGCATCCGGGTAGGAAATTTCCTCCCGCCCCTGCTTACGGTCGATAAAGTTATCCACCATGCCAGACTGCAAAGGCCCTGGCCGGAACAGGGCCACCAAAGCGATCATGTCTTCAAAACAGTCGGGCTTAAGGCGGCGGATCAAGTCTTTCATGCCACGCGATTCGAGCTGAAATACCGCCGTGGTATCCGCCCGCAGCAGGGTTTGAATGCTTTTCGGGTCATTCAGCGGGATGGTGTTAATATCGACCAGAGGCTGATTGTGCTGCTGCCGGCGGGCATTTACCATATCCACCGCCCACTGCAATATGGTCAGCGTGCGCAGGCCAAGAAAGTCGAACTTGACCAGCCCGGCAGTCTCGACATCGTTTTTATCAAACTGGGTGACCGGGTTATTGCCGGCATCATCGCAATAAAGCGGCGAGAAGTCGGTAATTTTGGTCGGCGCTATCACCACACCACCGGCATGTTTACCGGCATTACGGGTCACGCCTTCTAACCGGCGCGCCATATCAATCAGATCGCGAACTTCCTCATCCTGCTCGTACAGCTCAGGCAAGCGAGGTTCTTCTTTAAAAGCCTGCTCCAGCGTCATGCCTGGTGTGGGTGGAATTAATTTGGAAATACGATCCACAAAACCATAGGGATGACCAAGTACCCGGCCGACATCACGAATGACCGCCTTGGCTGCCATGGTGCCAAAGGTGATAATCTGTGACACCGCTTCGCGGCCATACATCTCGGCCACGTGCTCTATCACCTCATCACGCCGATCCATGCAGAAGTCGACGTCAAAATCCGGCATCGACACCCGCTCAGGATTAAGAAAACGTTCGAACAGCAGATCAAACTCCAGCGGATCCAGATCAGTGATTTTCAGCGCATACGCTACCAGGGATCCAGCACCCGAGCCACGGCCAGGCCCTACCGGAATACCATGATCTTTACTCCACTGGATAAACTCCATCACCACCAGGAAGTACCCCGGGAACCCCATCTGATTAATCACGTCGAGCTCTATCTGCAAGCGCTCATCGTACTCAACTCGCTTTGCTGCCCGCTCCGCCGGATCAGCAAAGAGTTGCTCCAGGCGCTCTTCCAATCCTTCACGGGATTTAAGCACCAGAAAATCAGCATCCGACATGCCGCCGGTTGGAAAGGCCGGTAAAAAATACTCATACAGCCGGATGGTCACGTTGCAGCGTTTGGCTATTTCGACCGTATTGGCCAAGGCTTCCGGAATATCATGAAACAGCGCCACCATCTCCTGCTCAGTGCGCAGGTATTGCTGCTCGGAATAGTTTTTCGGCCGGCGTTTATCGTCCAGCGTGTAACCATCGTGAATAGCAACGCGGATTTCGTGGGCAGAAAAGTCATCGGGTGTTAAAAACACCACTTCATTGGTCGCTACCACCGGCAATTCGTTCTGCTGCGCCCAATCGACCGCCAGTTGAATGTACTGCTCTTCATCCGGCCGGCCGGTACGGATCAGCTCCAGATAAAAACGATCGTGAAAATGCTGCTGATAAAAGGCGGTCAGCTGCCGGGCGACCTGCGGGTTCTGCTTAAGCAGCGCTTTCCCCAGCAAACCATCTTTACCACCAGACAACAAAATCAGACCGGCACTGTGCTCAGCCAGCCAGTCATGATCAATTTGCGGCTTACCATCCAGGTGACCACGAAGGTATGCCTTGGAAATTAATAAGGTGAGATTCTTATAGCCGGTATTGTCTGCAGCCAGAATCAGTAAGCGGCCACTGTCCTGGCTAAACTCGGTGTCATGCACCCAAAAGTCGGCCCCAATGATGGGTTTGATACCGGCATCGATGGCTCCGCCGTAAAAACGCACCAGGCCGCACAGGTTCATTTGATCAGTCAGTGCCAGCGCAGGCATCTGTTGCTGCTGCGCAGCTTTTAAAATCGGTTTGACCTTAGCCAGGCCATCGACCATGGAAAAGTCACTGTGCAGACGCAAATGAATAAAAGCAGGTGTGCTCATCGTGCCGCCTCTAGCTGCTGCAAAACAGGTTTAAAGCTACGGCGATGCTCTGGCAAAACACCAAACTGCTGAATGGCAAGCAAATGGTCCGCGGTAGGATAGCCTTTATGGCGATCAAAGCCAAACTGCGGATAGCGTTGATGCAGGACATGCATTTCTTCATCGCGGGCCACTTTGGCCAGGATGGATGCGGCGCTGATTTCAGCGACCTTGCTATCCCCTTTCACCACAGCCGTAGCCGGTACCGGCAGTTGCGGGCAGCGGTTGCCATCAATCAATACCCACTCTGGCTGCAGCCGAAGCCCGGCCACCGCCCGCTGCATGGCCAGCATGGTGGCATGCAAAATATTTAGCTGGTCTATTTCGGCAGGATCAGCCCGGCCAAGCGCCCAGCACAGGGCTTTTTGCCGGATTTCTGTCGCCAATAGCTGACGCTTTTTCTCCGATAGTTTTTTTGAGTCGGCCAAGCCTGCTATCGGCTGGCTTGGATCCAGGATCACTGCAGCGGTCACCACGGCGCCGATCAAAGGGCCTCGCCCCACCTCATCAACACCACAAACCAGCCGTACTTCCGGACGGACAAAATCAGTCATGCGATCCCCGTTTAGCAATCAGCGTCAGAATAGCATCTGCGGCTTGCTCACTGGCATCGCAAGCAAGCTGTTGATGCAACGCCGTAAACTGCTGCATTAGCCGTGTACCAGCCTCGCCCAGCAAAGGCTGCATCGCCGCAACCAATGCATCCGGTGTCACCTGCTCTTGCAATAGTTCTGCCACCAATGGCTGATTGGCCAGCAGGTTAGGCAGACTGAAATAATCGATCTTGACCAGCCATTTGGCCAGTTGGTAGGTTACCGCATTCAGCTTATAGGCCACTACCATCGGGCATTTGGCCAACATGGCTTCCAGCGTAGCCGTACCGGATGCAATAAAGACTGCATCGGCTGCAGTTAACAACGCACGCGATTGCCCCACCACCACCCTGATCGGAAGTTCTGGCGCTACCTGCTGCTTGATGGCGGCAAATAGCTCAGCCTTTTGCTCAGTGACCATAGCACATACCAATTGCAGCTCCGACTGCTGTGCTTTTAGCCTTTCAGCCGCCTGTAAAAATGCCGGGCTCAGTAATTTGATTTCATTGCTGCGACTGCCAGGCATCAACGCCAACACCGGCTGCTCAGCTAAGCCAAGGGCTGATTTGGCGGCAGATTTATCAGGCTCAAGTGGCATTTGGTCAGCTAAGGTATGACCAACAAAACGGCAAGGTACCTGATACTTATCGTAAAAGGCTTTCTCAAAGGGCAGTAATGCCAGCACCAAGTCGGTCGCAGCTGCGATTTTGTGAATGCGCTTTTGCCGCCAGGCCCAGACGGATGGGCTAACATAATGCACAGTGGTAAGCCCGGCTTGCTTGAGTTTATGCTCGACAGGCAGATTAAAGTCCGGTGCATCCACACCGAGTACCAAATCAGGTGGGCTTGCCAGCAAGCGGGTCATCAATTGTTTGCGGATAGACAACAGTCGGGGCAATCGTCCGAGTACTTCAACCAGCCCCATCACGGCCAGTTCTTCCATATCGAACCAGGCATCAAAGCCCAAAGCCTGCATGCGTGGGCCGCCAATGCCGAAAAATTCGGTATCTGGTCGTTGCTTTAAAATCGCAGCCATCACTCCGGCAGCCAGAATATCACCGGAGTGCTCGCCGACAATAATAGCAATTTTAAACATTTAGTTTTCTTCAGTTGATTTCAATGAACAGCAATAATTCGAAACAGAATAATATGATCTAATCCTTTATAAAGGTATTGTTCCGATATTTTTCTTTAGTAATGCTTGTGTACGCGGTCGACCAGCTGCGGATGTTTCAAAATTCAAACCGTAGCGATAAATTTCAGGTACAAATAAACGTTCATTTCCTTGCTTATCATCTGAGTCTTCATAAATTACGCCAATTTCTTGCAGAGTGTGCAGCAGAACAGTATCAAGTTTGGCTTCTTCAGGGCTGAACGGTACTTTCAAATTCTTAATCCCGCTTTGCTCCATTAAAGTGATCCACCTTTGAAGCGGTGCAATCTCTTGCTTAGCCTCTGCCACTTTCTCTTTGCTGCAAAGAGGTATTGCTTTTCGCATTGATTCAGGAGATAAGACTCTATCAGACCATGTAGTACCTGGTCGAACAGCCTCTAACTCCGAGGTGAACTTAAGAAAACGGACTAGATCACGAGCTTGAACATTTCCTTTTAAATCACATAATGCTGTATAAACCCAACGGGCAGAGTATGCCTCTTTAGATTTTTCACTTCCAAGCTTTTTACCCCATAAGGTTTGGAGTTTCTCTTTCAACTGTTCAAGTCGCAAAGACTCTGCTGACTTAGGGTGATCTTCAAAAACACCTGCTTCACAACTTAGCATATATGCGAGACGCAAAAAACTTTCTGTATTCCATAATAAGCGAAACGGTTGGTAGCGTTGTAGTAACTGCCCAAGATTCTGGCGGATAGTTGCTTGTACATAATCAGCACGAACAAAAACTATAGTACCTATGTGGCGATCTTCTAATTCACTGATGCGACTAGGTAGCCTTAGTAGTGCTTGAATTGCTGACGATGCAATTTGATCTGTGGTATCTTTAAAGGCATCTTCTATCCCATCAAAAACAAAGATAACGTTACAACTTTTCTTCACAAGATAGTTGTTTAATCCAACCAACCCAACATCTGCTAATCCAAACTGCTGCGTAATAAGGTGTTCCCAAAAATCTTCCCAATGCTCCGGAGGTGAAGCAAGTGCCTCTTCAATTAAACGCGAAACCTGAGATCCTAAAAGTAACTGGTTACTTTCAAGATTTATTGTTTCAAGCATTTTCCTTTGCGAGCTTTTAATTTCTCCATGAGGTGTGTCCTCAATATTTCCAGACCATAGAATTGGGAATATATCCGCATCCAAAGAGCCATCAAATTCTGTATCTATAGTAGTTAAGAAATTTCTCCAAGAAAGAGAGCGGACAAGCTGTCTAAAAGTGAATGTTTTACCAGCTCCCTTTGCTCCTATGATAAGGGTATTTGGCAACTCTCTGATGTAATGTTTTCCTAAGTTTACTAATGGCTCAGTAGCTAAAAGTGTGGCATTACTGCTACTATCAGCAAACTCTGCAGCCTCGCAAACTTTCTTTAGCCTCATAGCAAGCTCTTGCCGCTCTTGGACACTGTGGCTTTCAGGTGGATTTGTATTGAATGTCTCTGACGGATGGAGACTTAAAGATTTAGCCCAATCATAAGCATACTGGTACAAACGAGTTGAGTGTTGAAGTTCTTCAAGTGCATCTCTTACAGAGCTAATAGACATTAGAGTACTCAGAAACTCAGCCTCTAGCCATTGCACATCCGGTGTTAGTGCATCAGATGTTGGATAAGCCGCCCCTAGGGTATCAAGTGTTAGGCTGTAGTGCCCAATTTCACGAAGCTCTTTTGTCAACATACTCAATATAACAGTCGGTCTAGTATCCTCTTGCCATTCAGCAGGTAACCTGCTGTTAAAAGCAAAAAGCCTACGTAAAACTTCAGCCATACCATTCACAGACTGTGCTGCTACAGTAGTAACAAAAAAGTGATCGATGCGTGGGTCAAAAATAATTGGACTAGCAAGTTCACTTAAACCTGCACGTAAATCGATAAAAACTGCATCTACATTAAGAAGAGAGCCTAATTTATGGATGTAATCAGATAGTACCCACGGATTCGATGGATTACGAGCTAAATGCTCTGGAGAAACAGGCATATCCTGGATTTCGCCTAAGCTCATTGCAGCAGGCAAAATAAAGAGCTCCCGAGACGTTCCACCAATATTTAGAGAGGTTTTGCGTAATTCTTGCGCAAAGTAATCCAATGTGTCTTCAATATTTGATGGCGGATAATGTAAAGCTTCAAGAAATTGAATAAAAGATACTTTTGGCTGATTGACATGATCTAACCAAAAGCTTACGCCAGGCGCTTCAAGATCGGCATCAATAACTAATATTTTACGAGAAGGAGCTTTCGACTCATGTATACACGCGGCAACAAACGTCATCAATGATGTAGTGCGCCCCACCCCGCCCTTAAAAGAATGAAATGATATAACTTCAGGACCAGCCCCCCATTTACTTGGAACCCTTATTTGAGCTAGGGTAGATGCTTGTTCGTTATCAGACGGTGCACCTTTAGTCGGCAAGTAAGTTACTTCACTCCAAAGTGGATACCCTTGATTTTGAATACTTGACGTCACTGAGTTTATAATAATATCAACAGGATATAGCGAGTGACCAATACGCAACTTAATTTTTTTCAGTTCACGCTGGTATGATTGACCGAATATACTTTCAAGCCACGCAGATACGCCTGATTCATCTGAAGAGCAGTAAACCTCCATACCATCGGCATAGCAATCAATTGAAATAATACCTTGCGGAAGCCTACTCCATAAAGCAGTGTGTTGCTTTAAAACCCTCTCAACATCCAACCATGTTAGTAGTGGATGTGTGTGAGATTGTGCATTCATGTAAGCTCCCCTTTAACCCAATCAAGTATTTTCACTAAGGCCTGCTCACAAACTTCGGCAGTTGGCTCTGCTAATTGACCACCATATCGCCACACCTGATGCAATATGGTAATATCACCTCTTCGAGCTATATCTTGATTATTTTGACTAACAGAGTTCAAGGTGTATTGTTGAGGAGGGTGAAGGTTAGCTGAAACTCTTAACTCCTTCAACAGACAACGAAGATCATGCCCCGTTTTAGCTATATCTGTGTGTTCAAATAGTCGGCGATTCTGACGTCTAAGCCATACGGCCTTCAATCCACATTCCACTGCGTAAAAGAGCAAAAGCCTATGAGAGTCACCACGAGGTTGGCCTACTGGACTTGCAACAGAATCGAGTTCACGAAAAGATCGTTTCAGCTCTCTGTCTGTAAAAGGAAGTGCCATAATATGCCCTATGTTAACGAATAATACCGCGCTTAGACTGCTCGATAAACTGCGTTAAGCGGCGTACTTCAGCATTGGCTTCGCTCTGGCTGGCAAGGGCAGCAACTGCTTCAGCCACGGTATGACCTTTGCGGTAGATTTCTTTGTAAGCACGGCGGATTTCCAGCAGCGTTTCTGCGGTAAAGCCACGGCGCTTCAAACCCTCGGTATTGATGCCAACCGGTGCAGCCGGGCTGCCATTGGCCATAACAAAGGGCGGCACATCTTTGAGCACGATAGCACCACCACCGATAAAGCTGTGGGCACCGATATGGCAGAACTGATGCACACCACTCATACCACCTAAAATGGCCCAATCCCCGACATGCACATGACCCGCAGTAGAAGCGTTGTTGGCATAAATCACATTGCTGCCAATGACACAGTCATGGGCAACATGGGTATAGTTCATAAAGAGGTTGTGACTGCCAATCACGGTTTTGCCTTCATCCTGAATGGTACCGCGGTGCACCGTGCAGCCTTCACGAAAAATATTAAAATCACCAACAATCAATTCGGTTGGCTCATTTTTATACTTCTTGTCCTGGCAAGCTTCACCGATGCTGGCAAACTGAAAAAAATGGTTGCCACGGCCGATAATGCTGGGGCCTTTGATCACCACATTGGACTCGACAATGCAATCATCGCCCAGAATGACATCTGGCCCAATGTAACTGAAAGGACCAACCTGAACGTTGTTGCCTAGCTGTGCGGTCGCCTCTATCACTGCAGATGGATGGATCACGTCAGAATTCTCTCCTTGCACACATCAGCTCAGCACAACAGACCAGCTGACCGTCAACTTTAGCCTCACCGTAGAATTTCCACATATTACGGCGCTCTTTCAAAAACTTGACTTCAAGCACCATGGTGTCTCCTGGTACCACCGGCTTTTTAAAACGAGCCTCATCAATGGCAGCAAACAGATAAAGCTCATTCTCGGAGCGTTCTGCGGCAGTTTTAAATCCTAAAATACCCGTTGCCTGCGCCATGGCTTCCAGGATCAACACACCTGGGAAAATCGGCCGGCCAGGAAAATGCCCGGTAAAGATCGGTTCATTGATAGTAACATTTTTAATGGCGGTCAAACTTTCGCCCGGAGTGTAATCAATGACCCGGTCAATCAATAAAAAAGGGTAGCGATGTGGCAACAAAGCCATGATGTCCTGAACTTCAAGACTTGAAATGGGATTAGCCAAAGTGGATCCTCTGTTTGTCTTTATGCTTGCTTATCGTCAATCTGGCTTGCAGCCAGCTGCTGTTCAAGATCTTTCACGCGCTGATACAACTGATCGATTTTACGCAAACGAGCCGTGTTTTTTCGCCACTCTGCATTGGTAGTGGCTGGTATGCCTGAAGTATAGACGCCTTTTTCCGTGATGGGCTTCATCAGCATCGCCATACCGCTTATCTGGGCACCGTCGCAGATCTCAATATGGCCATTGATCACTGCAGCTCCACCGATAATGCAATAGCGGCCAATAGTGGCACTGCCTGCAATGGTGGTGCAGCCAGCAATAGCGGTATGATCGCCAATCCGCACGTTATGGGCAACCTGACAGAGGTTGTCGATAATGACATTATTACCAATCACGGTGTTTTCAATGGCGCCACGGTCAATACAGGTTTGAGCACCAATCTCGCAGTCATCACCAATCAGTACTGTACCCACTTGAGGTATCTTTAACCAGCGTCCGCGCTCATTGGCAAAGCCAAAGCCATCCGCTCCCAGTACCGCACCACTATGCACAATACAGTTCCGGCCAAGCTCTACACGGTGGTAAATACTAACATTAGGCCAAATCTTACAACCGTCGCCCAGCTGGGCCGCTTCACCGATAAAACAGTGTGCACCAACCTCAACATTATCACCAAGCACAGCACCGGCCGAAATGACCGCATAGGGGCCGACCGATACGCCCTTGCCAAGAATGGCCCCAGCATCAATCTGTGCAGTCGGGTGAACGCCTAGAGCGGCAGGTGGAGTGGAGTCCAGCAATTGAGCCAGTTTAGCAAAGGCGACATAAGGGTCGGCAACGACTAATGCAGCCCCCTGCCACAAGGCCCGGTCTTCAGCCCGAACTAACAATAACCCAGCCTGACAATCCGTCAGCAAATGCTTAAGCTTGGGATTGGAGAGGAAACTGACCTGATCCGGACGCGCCCGCTCTAATGTGCCAACGCTGGTGATTTGCAGATCCTCAGAACCAATTAGCTCAGCATCCAGGTGCTGAGCTAATTGCAAGGCGGTCCAACTCTTCATTTAGTTGCCGCTTTGAATTTGACGAACAACTGCGGCTGAAATATCGTAGCTGTCTTTGGCATACACGGCGGCACCAGAGTTCAGCACGATGTCGTAATTGCCTTGCTCAGCCACTTTATCGATGGCATTTTTAATGACAGCCAATAATTTATTACGCTCTTCAGCCTGACGCTGACGCATTTGCTCATCCAATGGGCGTGCCATTTGCTCATACTGAATTTGCTGTTGCTGAATGGTTTCAGCCAGACGTTGCTGCTCAGCTTCACTCATGGTTGGACCATCGCGACGAATTTTTTCCACATTAAAGTTGATATCACGCTCAAGCTGACCAATCGCTTCAATACGCTCACCAAACTCAGCCATAATGGTTTCCTGGATCTGTTGCGCCTGCGGCAGTTGGCTGGCAATTGCCTGTACATCAACAAAGGCAATTTTGGCAGCTTGTGCTGCCGTTGCACCCAACAAAAAAGCACCAAAAACCAAAGTTGCAGCGGTCTTAACAAATAAATTTTTCAAGGTCATCATCCTATGTTCTCAATGTTCAGAAAGTAGTACCAATATTAAAACTAAAGTTTTCCTGCAAGTCACCGTCGTATTTATTGATGATTTTGGCCAGGCTGAAGGTCAGAGGACCCATCGGTGAAATCCATTGCAAGGATACACCGGTACTGACCCGGATCATAGACGGATCTGAGTAATCTGCCAACAGCGGCTCACGTGTAAACTGCCGTTGTTGGGTCAGATTGGCGTAGCGATTAAAGTCAAATTCCGTATCCCAGACGTTACCGGCATCAACAAAGATACTGGTTCGTACTGAGTTACGATTGTCCTCACCCAAGAAAGGCGTTGGTGTAATGAGCTCTAAAGTCGCAACTGCCATAGCGTTTCCACCAATAGATCGTTGCGATACGCTGTAGCGATCGCTGGATGGATCACCCGGCAGATTTCCACTACCACCACTGGTTGGATCTGGCAAGCCAGGGATCGAGGTTGGAATGCGGAAAATAGCGCGCGGCCCAATAATCCGGTGTTCAAAGCCACGGATGTTGTAACCGCCAGCAGTAAAGTTTTCATTAAATGGTAAGGTATAATCATAGCCGTTGCGGCTGCCATAGCCATTACCATAACCAAGCTCCAGCTTGCTCATGAAGGTCCAGCTGTGATCACGGCTCAGTGGGATGTATTTACGCGCTTCAAAAGTGGTTTTAAAGAACTGCAGATCGGAATTCGGTGTTGAAATCCGGCCATTTAAGCCAAAATAATGACCTGCTGTCGGGAACAAGCCACGGTTCAGCGTACTTTGCACCCAGCCTGCCGTCAGTTCATAGTTGATGTACTTCAGGCGGCCATCCGGATCATTGCCGTCCAGCAAGACATTCTTAAAGTGACGCAGCTGATCGTAATCCTGCAGCAAGCTCAAATCATTGACGCTGATAGAACCACCAAAATTCAACCGGTTGTGTTCGTTGATGGGGATCCCCATCGAGGTACCAATACCATACCGTGTCTGGCGGTAAGCTTCCAGGTTGGAGCTTAAGCTGCTGTAATCGGTTTTGGTGTAAAATAACTGGCCACCCAAACTGACCCCATCCAGCGTAAAGTAAGGATTGTTGTAGTTCAGTGACACTGTTTTCTGGTACTTGTTGGTATTCAAATTAATACCGGCACTGTTACCAGAACCCATAAAGTTGGTTTGTTCTACCCCAATCTGGAAGGCCAGACCCTGGAAATCACCATACGAAATACCGGCATTAAAACTACCCGACGGTTGTTCACGGACATTAAAGGTAATATCCACCTGATCTTCGATCCCCGGTACATCACGGGTTTCAAACTCGATACGCTCGACATAAGGCAAGCGCTGGATACGCTGCTTGGAAAGCTCCAGCGCATCGTTGGACAACCAGCCACCTTCGAGCTGACGCAATTCGCGACGGAACACTTCGTCTTTGGTGTTGGCATTCCCAGCAATATCAATACGACGCACATAGATGCGTTTGCCCGGATCGACATTAATGGTCAGCTCCACTTCTTTGCTGTCGTCGTTGATATCGGGAATGGTGGTCACCCGCGAGTTGGCATAGCCAAAACGGGCTAGGATCCGGCTAATGGTTTCTTCGGTAAAAGTCACTAAAGCACCATTGTAAAGCTCGCCCGGGCGAATAGGCACGATGCGTTCAATCAAAGCATCCTGACCTATCAAATCACCGGCAAAGCGAACGCCGGTTACGGTATACTGCTCGCCTTCGGTCACATTCATGGTGACATAAACCGACGACTTGTCCGGACTGACCGATACCTGAGACGAGTCGATGCTAAAGCGCAGGTACCCCCGGTCCAGGTAGTAGCTTTGCACCCGCTCGAAGTCACCTTGCAACGTTTGCTTCTGATAACGGTCTGAGGATAAGAAGCGCCACCAGGGTTTATCCTGACCAGACTCAAACACGCTCAGCAAGGTGTCATTGTCGAACACTTCATTGCCAACAATGTTGATTTGCCGAACCGAAGCCGCATCACCTTCATCAAACTTAATTTTGACATTCACCCGGTTGCGCGGTAGGTACACCAGCTCCACTTCCACATTGGCCTGATACTTACCCACACCATGGTAAAATTCGGTCAGGCCATTTTCTACGCTGCGTAAAATAGTGCGATCCAGCGGTTCGCCAACCTGAATACGCTGTGCCGATAAACTTTCATTCAGCTGATCATCCTTGATGTCTTTATTACCATCAAATTCGATGCTGTTGATTGTGGGGCGTTCTTTCAAGCGATAGATCACCGCATTGCCATCCCGCAATACGCGAATGTCGTCAAAGTGGCCCGCAGAAAACAGTGTTTTGATGCTTCGGGACAAGGTGTACTCAGTGACCGAGTCACCAATACTGAAAGGAATGTTATTCAGAGCTGCACCTAGAGCAACCCGCTGCAAACCTTCGACCTGAATATCCTGCACCACAAAGGGTTCATCGGCATGGATGGTGTGACTGATTCCAGCAAGCAGCATAGCAGCTGCCAATCGTTTCATTATCATTCTGTGAACAACTTTTGATTAGTGATTACAAACGAGAAATATCGTTGAGTAGCGCAATTCCCATCAACAGCAGAAGAACCATGGCTCCTATCCGAAAACCTATCTCCTGCGCCTTTTCAGAGACCGGTTTGCCACGTATTAGTTCAACAACCATGTACATTAAGTGCCCGCCATCCAAAATCGGCAAAGGCAATAAATTGATGACCCCAAGGTTGACACTGATCAAGGCCAGGAAAGTCAAAAATGCGATCAAGCCAATGCTGGCTGTCGTTCCTGCACCTTGGGCAATCGAAATAGGGCCGCTTAAATGCCGTACCGACACATCGCCAAAGATAAACTTGCCAATCATGCTAAAACTAAGCCGGGTGAGCTGCCAGGTTTGCTGTACCCCCACCTGCAGTGCAGCCAGCGGATTATGCCGCTTGGTATAGCGAATTCCTTCCGGCCAGCCACTACTCGCTGGCACTATCCCCAGATAGCCCTGCGTGAAGCCATCGGCAGTTTGCCGTTCTCCGGGTACAACTGTCAAGGCCAGTGACTGACCTTGCCGTAGAATGCGCATGTCAAGGGGGGTGGACGGGTTATTTTGTATCCATTCAGTTAATTGGTACCAATGTTGCAGCGACGAATTATCAACATGGGTAATTTCATCACCGACTTGCAAGCCGGCTTGCTCAGCCGGAGAGCCTGGCTCAATATGGGCCAAAGTCGTCAAGGGAATTGGCATCATCAAATCGATGCCAAGGCTATCAAAAATCGTTTGCCGGTCCGGGTCAAACTGCCACTGGCGGGTATCGAGCTGGCGTTCGGTCAGCTGGCCACTTTGCCTATGCTGCAACTGCAACGTCATTTGGTTGCGCCCCAGTTGTTCTACCAGCAATAAATTGAGCGTACGCACATCGGCAGCCGAACGGCCATTCACCGCCGTGATTTGATAGTCGGGTTGCAATTCTGCACTGGCGGCAATCGAGCCGGACCGCACCTCGGCAATCACTGGCTTGGCTTCAGGCACGCCTATCATGTACATCAACCAGAGTACAAAGATGGCAAAGATAAAGTTGGCCATCGGGCCTGCCACAATAATCGCCATACGCTGCTGCACAGTTTTCTGGTTAAAGGCCAAGTCTTTAAACTGTGGCAATACCGGGTCAAAACGATCGTCCAGCATGCGGACATAGCCCCCTAACGGGATCATCGCTACTACAAACTCGGTACCCTGCCGATCACGCCAACGGAATAACGCTTTGCCAAAGCCTATCGAAAACCGCTTGACCAGCACGCCATTTTTACGCGCCACCCAGAAATGGCCGAACTCATGGAAGGTAACCAGAATGCCGATGGCGACGATGAAGGCGCCGATGGACCAGAGCACGTCAAGCATGCTGCGCCCTCCCCTGTACCACGGCATGCGCGGAAGCCCGGGCCCAACGATC
>ERZ869909.647-NODE-647-length-36530-cov-4.363948_pt1 | contig 36530 bp, 36 predicted proteins | sample MGYA00520892_ERZ869909 | MGnify/ENA primary metagenome ERZ869909 (study PRJEB32215, sample SAMEA104723947) | bioreactor metagenome | biome: bioreactor; feature: anaerobic bioreactor; material: water | place: China | collected 2015-03-12 ...
TCCTGAAACCCTTTACCCGCCCCCCGAGGGCCACTACCACCACAACCGGAAAGAACGGAACACACCAACAATCAGTGCCCCAGTATCTGGCGAGCCTCCCGCCAGTGACTGCGCAGGGCGCGAGCACTGAGCCCCGGGGCTTCGAGCATGGGCAGGTGCCCCACGCCCTGGAAGATGCGCTTGCGGGCATGCGGGATGACCGTCTGGAAGCTGTCGGCACAGCTCACGTCCAGTACCGCATCGCGGTCGCCCCACATGATCAGGGTCGGGCATTCGATTTCACCGAAGACGGCCTCTGGCGCCTCGTCGATCTCCAGCATGTCGCGGAAAATGCGGTAGTTGACCGGCTGGCGATGAACCATCTCGCGGTACATCAGCGGCGTCAGCATGGCGCTGAAACTGTGCCGGTTGCGCCAGGTGGCGATACGGAACAGGCGCGCCACGTCCAGCAGGCTGGCCGGGATCAGCGGGTTGTGGCCGCGCATCAGCGCTTCCTCGAAGTCGCTGGCCTGGTGGCCGCGCAGGCCCGCCGCGTTCATGAGCGTCAGGCTGCGGACCTGTTCCGGGTAGCGTGCAGCAGTGATGCCGCTGATCGCGCCGCCCATGGAATTGCCCACCAGATGCGCCGGGCCGCAGCCCACCTGCTGGATGATGCGGCTCAGACGCTCGGCCTGGGTCGCCAGTCGATAGTTGGAGCTGGCCACGAAGTGGCTTTCGCCAAAGCCGGGCAGGTCGGGAATGATCAGACGGTAGCGGCGTGCCAGCAGGCCTGCCATCAGCAGCCAGTTTTCCTTGTTGGCGCCGAAGCCGTGCACCAGCACCACCGGGTCGCCGTCCATGCGGCCGCCTTCCAGCAAGGTTACGCGGTGCTGGTCCAGCCAGACGTGCTTGCGGCGCAGGCCGGAGATCGCCACCTGGCTGCGGCGGGCCCAGTTCCAGGCGCTGCGGGTGGGGCGCCAGCGGCTGAGCAGGTCGTGATCTGGCTCTGCACTGCGGGCCAGGAAGGCGGCACCTACGGATTCAACGAAGCTGTCGGGCAGCGTCTTGTTCATATTCTTCTCCTGCGACCTTAACGATGACAGCGGTCAGTGTCACATTGAGTCATAATAATGTGACCCGTGTCCAGCGCGCCAGAGGCAGGGTAATAAAAAAGTATTACGCCGTGGCGTCGGCCGTGGCGTCTTGTTCATGCTCCAGAGCGCTCAGCTGGGCACGCCAGGCCTCGATCAGTGCGCTGTTGTCTTCCTGCCAGGGGTGGAAGTCCGGGCGCAGGAAGCTGACGAAGTCGGGCAGGGTACGGGTCAGGACGCCGTTGATGCCGAACAGGCGCCACAGGCCCCGGGCCAGCACCAGCGGGCGGCGGTGCATGCCGTCCTTCTTGAGGAAGGCCCAGGTGTATTTCGAGGTGTAGCTGCCCAGGGCCAGGGTGGCGGCGAGCAGGGTGCGGACACGCATGCGATAGCTGCCGACGACATCCTGGTACAGATCGTAGGCCACGGCCTTGTGTTCGATCTCCTCGATCGCATGCCACATCCACAGCTGCCGCACGCTGGGGTGCATGTTGGCGAGCAGGGATGGGTCCTTGAGCAGGCGATTGGCGAGGATGGCGGTGATGTGTTCCAGCGCGGCGGTGGCGGCCAGCTGTTGTTCCTTCGACAGACGCTTGCGGCCTTCGTTGATCAGGTAGCGCGCCAGCTTCTGGCCGCCTTCGGCCTCCTCCTGGTAGCCCTGGCTGGCGAGCATCTGGTTGAAGGTGTCGTGTTCCAGGGAGTGCATGGCTTCCTGGCCGATAAAGCCGGAGATCTCTTTTTGCCGCTCGGGATCGGTGACGGTGTCGCGAAAGGCGCGGACGGCGTCAACGAAGAAACGCTCACCGTCGGGGAAGGTCAGCGACAGGGCGTTGAGGAAATGGGTCAGCACCGGGTCGTTGCGGCACCAGTAGCGTGGCGCCCCGTCGAAATCAAAGCCCATGCGTTGCGGTGTAATGCTGACCTGGTCAGGCTTTTTCACGGCGTTGCTGCGGGACATGGCGGTATCACTCCAGTGGTCATTGACTGCTGCGCCTGGCCGCGGTGCTGTGAAATCATGGCGGGCCAAGCGAGCGCTTGGTTATATGGTGGCGTTGATGCGACGCTAAATTCTGGTAAACGGAGGCCAATTTCCAGTGCAATCAGGCCAGTTACGCTCCGCAGGGGCGAATCAGCCGGGGGTACCGGCCATTTATCTGTTGCTGCTGTGCGATGTGGTGCGTGGCCTCGGGTTTGATGACCAGTCGCTGATCAAGGGGCTGGGGGTTGATCGCGCCAGCTTGCTGGACGGGCAGCGGCGGGTGTCGCTGCAGATCTGTCATACGGCGGCGTGCCGGGCGGTGAGTCTGGCGGGGGATCGCGGGCTGGGTCTGGCCTATGCCCGGGCCCTCAATGTCACCCTGCATGGTTCCCTGGGCATGATGGCGTTGTCGAGCCCGTCCATTGGTGCCGCCATGGAGGCGGCAGCGCGCTACGTGACCTTGCGGGCACCGTTTCTGGCGGTGTCGACCGCCAAGGAGAGCGGACGCGAGGGCGAGGTGGCGGTGATTCATGTGCAGTCCCGCTGGGACCTTGGTGAGCTGGATCGCTTCATGATGGAGTCCATGCTGGTGGGGCTGGCGCATATGGCGCAGCAATTGCTGGGCGGGCCGCTGGTGGGCGGCGAAATCTGGCTGACCGGGGAGCCACCGAACTATGCGGAAACCCTGACGCGGGAGATGCCGGTGCCGGTGTACTACGGCAGCCAGGCATGCCAGCTGCGCGTGCCCGCGGCGGTGTTGGCCGCTGCGCCGCGCCTGGCAGACCCGACCGTGGCGGCGCTGGCACAGCAGCAGTGTGAACAGGAGTTCCGGCAGTTGTTTGCTTCGGTGCAGTCGGTGGCCGAGCGGTTGCGTCAGCTGGTGGCGGCCTGGCCGGAGGGGGAGCCGATGCCGTCGCTGGAACACACGGCGGAGCGGCTGCATATGTCCACGCGCACGCTCAAGCGACGATTACAGCAGGAAGGGCTGAATTACCGCGATATCATTGATGAGTGTCTGCGTGAGCGTGCCTGCACACTGCTGGAAGAGCCGCGTCTGGCAGTGAGCGAAATTGCCTGGCGGCTGGGTTACAACGACGTGTCGAATTTCTCCCGCGCCTTTCGCCGCTGGACCGGCCAGACCCCGCGCCAGTGGCGTGGCGGCCAGTGACGCGGGTGCCGGGCGGGGTGGATGGTGAATCAGTTCTGCAGTGTCGCCAGAAAATGACGCCAGGCATTGACGACGGCCGCCGGGGCTTCCATGTGCGGATAGTGGCCGATATCGGGCAGGGCATGGATAAAATGCTGCTCGCCAATCAGTTCGCGGAAACGCGCCACCATGTGCGCACCGGAGACCGGATCAGCGCTGCCGTTGATGACCGCCAGAGGCGCGCGGGTATCGGTCAGGGCGGCCACCCAGCGGCTGCGATGCTGGCGTCGCTCACGCATGTAACCGAGCAACGGCGGCAGGCAGCGCAAGCCGTTGTTGATGTTGACCATCTGCCAGACGGCTTCCAGTTCTTCCGCCGAGGGTTGCGTGGCGGCGCCGAACACGGACGAGAAGGTTTTCAGCAGTTTGCCCCGTGAGGCGAGTTTGGCGAGCAGCGGCCCGAGCGGGCCGGCCATCAGTTTTTGCATCGGCCGCGCCAGATGGGTTTCCGGAAACAGGCCACCGTTCAGCAGCGTGACACTCAGATAGCGGTTGCCGCCCCGAGCGTTGTCGCGGGCCATCATTTCCTGGGCCACGGTGTCGCCATAATCGTGTGCCAGCACATGGCAGGGGCCGGTGTCGGTGGCGGCCAGCGTGGCTTCCACGATGTCGGCCTGCTCCATGATGTTATACGCATGAGGATAGGGCTTGTCGGAAAAACCCAACCCCAGAAGGTCTGGTCCGAGCACCCGGAAATCGCGGCACAGTTCATCGTAGATCAGATTGAAATCCCAGGTGGAGGTGGGATAACCGTGTACCAGCAACAGCGCCGGTTTGTTGCTGGCCGACGGATCATGTCGCAGGCTGTCGATGACGAAAATCGACTGCCCGCACAGGGTGTGCATGTGCCCGAGCTTACGCCAGGCTTCAAGAGAATATCGCATGGAGCCTCCTGTCAGACGCCGAGCTGACTGCGCAGCAGCCGCCCGAATGCGCGTTTGCCCAGTTCCGGGTGCGGTTGCCCCTGATCCATCGCCACATTGCCGCCAACGATGACCTGACGCACGGCGCGGCCCGAGCTGGAAATCATGCGCATGGCGTTGTCGAAGCGTGGGTCGGTGGTTTCCTGCGGGCCGGTCAGATCATGTTTCAGGCCTTCGGGGTCCAGCACCAGCACGTCGGCCGGTTTGCCTTCCGCCAGCTTGCCGGTGTCCAGGCCGAACCAGTCTGCCAGTTCGCCGGTGACGCGCCAGATGGCTTTCTCCAGCGGCATGGCGTCATCGTGCATCAGTGCGTCGCGCAGGAACCACAGGTGGGAGTTCTGGAATGCCATGTTGCGATTGTGCGCGCCCGCGTCGGAAAAGCCGAGCTGGATGTACGGATGCTTCAGATGCTGGCGCAGGTAGGCCGGGCGATCATTCGCGATCACGGTGTGCCAGCGGATGTTTTCGTCAAACTCGGCGATCAGATCGATAAAGGTATCCACGGCGGAGGTGCCGCGCTCACGGGCAATATCGGCAAAGGTGCGGTTGACCAGCGTACCGTCCGGGCAGGCCACCACATTCATCAGCGACAGGTCCTTGTGGAAGCTGGTATTGAATTTTTTCAGCCATTCGCGGCGCATCTGGCCGCGCCATTCCGGATCACGATAGAGCGCCTCGCGTTGTGCACGGGTGTCGGCATTCATCAGGCAGGCGCTGGCATGCATTTCCTCGAACACGGGGGTGTTGCAGCCGTCGCTCCAGAGTTCGAAGGGTACAGCGAGGGACTGGAACCGCATGTCGCCACGGAACAGTTTGTTGATGATCGTGGCCAGGCGCTGGGTCAGCGGACCCAGGCGACGGTTGGCCGTGAAGTCCAGACTGGTGAGCATGGACAGCTTCATCGGCTTGCGCCCCAGGCCGCTGCTGATCATCGCCAGAATCGGAATCAGATGGCGGCGACCGGCGTCCGGTGTCGCCTGCATGATGCGTCCACGGTGCCGCAACACGTCGCCGAGAAAGCGGAATTCGTTCATGGTGGCATAGTGCGAGGGGGCCGAAGCGCCGTTGTACTTGAAGCCCTTCCAGCGATGCCATTGCAGCATATCCACGCTCATGCCCAGATAACCTGCATCCAGTGCCTCGCTGAGTGTCGTGCGCAGTGCGCTCTTGTCGCCCCAGGTCAGATCGGTAGGGGCCATGCAGCGGTGTTTGCCGAGTACAGCCAGGCGCAGGTTCGAGTGCCCGAGAAAGCTGGCGATATTGATGCCGAGCGGTTTCTTCTCCAGATGGGCGTAATACTCCGCCGGGGTTTGCCAGTCCTTGTCGCGGAACCAGCGCATCAGCACGTCTTTGGGCAGGTTTTCCACCCGTGCAAACATGTCGGCGATGTCTTCGGCGTCGCCCAGGGCGGCGGACAGCGAACAGTTGCCGAAGATCACGGAGGTGACGCCATGGCGCAACGACTCACTCAACTCCGGATGTGCCTCCACCTCGGCGTCGTAGTGAGTATGGATATCAATGGCGCCGGGCATCACCAGGCAGCCGCGTGCATCGATCTCGCGGGCCTCTGACGCTGGCAGTGCGTCGCCGAGGGCGCTGATACGGCCATCGCGGATCGCGATGTCCGTCTGGCGGGGTGGGGCGCCGGTGCCGTCGTAGACGGTCCCGTGGCGAATAATCAGGTCTGCAGTAGCGGTCATCATGGCTCTCCCGGTGGCCTTGATCTGTTGTTATGCTCCCCCGATAATACTAACGATCGTTAGTTCGTCAATGACAGCACAGGACAGCTCGTGACCACTGTTGCCAACACAGAATCCACCCAGCCGACCCGGGAGCGGATCCTCAATGCCGCCTTGATCTGCTTTGCCGAGCGCGGCTATGCCGCTACCGGTATGCGCGAGATTGCCCGTCAGGTGGGTATCCGGGCGCCGTCGCTGTACAACCATTTTGCTGGCAAGCGCGAGATTCTGCTGGCGTTGCAGGAGCGGATGGGGCCCGCGCGGATGACCCGCGCCCTGGCGGATATGGAGCCGCCGCTCAGCCCCGCAGTGCTGCATGAGCGGCTGCAGGCCCTGCTGATGGACCTGTGGCGGGATGTGGAAGAAAACCGCCTGATGCGGTTGTTCTGTGGCGAGGCGCTGCATGATCCCGCGATAGGCCGCATGCTGGAGCAGCAGATCTTCGGGCAGGAAAAGCAGCATCTGGCGCAGGCCATTGCCACCGCGCTGGGGGGGGCGAGCCCGACAGCGGCGCAGCAACAACTGGCGCAGACCTATGCAGAGCTGTGCATTGCCATCGGTGTGGGCAAACGTTTCCAGCTGCTGCTGGGCGACGACGACCCTGCGCGGCTTGAGGCGATCTGCGATGAAACCCGGATATTGTTCAATGCGGTAGCAGGGCTATTGCCAGGACAGTGAAATAAAAAAAGCCCGCTACGATATAGCGGGCTTTTTTCTGCTTCCTTGCAGCGTCAGGCGATTACTTGCCTTCCTGTTGCTGCTGCTGGCGGCGCAGCACACGCGGATCATTCGAGGCGCGTGCCGGTGCCCCTCCTGACGCCGGTGCCGTTTCGGCCGGGGTGGCTTCTACCGGCTTTTCTGAAGGTGCTTCTTCCGCCGCTTTTTCAGCTGCGGGCGCCTGCTGGGCGGGGGCCGGTGCCGCTTTCGGTTCAGCCGTCGGCGCAGCGCTCGGTTCGCTTGCCGGCTGACGGGTCCCATCCGGCGTCTGTTTTGGCTCGGCAGCGGTTTCGGTGACAGGCTTTGCCGCTTTTTCCTGCCCGGATGCAGGTGCCGCCGTATCAGCCTGTGCCGTGTTGCGTTGGTCGTCGCGCTGGGCTGAGCTGGCCGTCTCGGCAGCCGGTGCCGTCGTGCGAGGTGCCGGCGCGGTCTGCTGCGGTGATGTTTCCACCTTTGGCGCTTCAGCTTTCGGCGCCTCTGCTTCGGGCGTCTCTGCTCTGGCTGCTTCTGTTTTCGGTGCTTCTGCCTTTGACGTTTCGGCCGGGGCAGACTTTTCCTGCGGTGCCTGCCCGGCTTTCACCTCGGCGCTCGGACTTGCGGTCTGCTCGGCGGCCTGTTCAGGTGCCTTGCTGGCCTGCTGCGGTGTTTCTGCGGCGGCGGGCTTGTCGTTCGCCGTATCTGCGGTAGCGCCTTCCTGCTTGCGCTGTGGACGCTGGCGCTGACGCAGCGGACGATCATCCTTGGCCTGAGTACGGCGCTCGGCGTTGTCCTGGCTGCGAATATCGTTGTTGTCGCTGATCTCGTCGTCATCGCTGTCGCGCTGCTGACGCTGACGGCCGTCCTGCTGCTGGGCGTTCTGGGCGTTGCCGCCACCGCCACCGCGGTTGCGCCGACGGCGACGACGCGGCTGGGACTGCTCCTGCTGGGCGCCGTCCTGGTCGGTATTGCGGGTGTCGGCCTGGGGCTTTTCCTGGCGGCCGGCATCGTCACGGGCCCTGGTGGGCTGTTCCTGACGCTGCGGCTCCTGGCGTTGCTGCTCGGCACGATTCTGGCCGCCACGGTTGCCGCGATTGTCCGGCTTGTCCTGACGGCCGTCCTTGCGGCTGTCGCCACGGGCATCCTGGCGACCGTCCTGGCGTTCCGGGCGGTTTTCGCTGCCACGACGACCACGGCTGTCGTTCTGACGGTTGTCGCCACGACGGTTGCGAGCCTGCTGGCCGCCACGGTTATCCTGGCCACGGCGCGCATTCTGGTTGCGCTGGCCGCCGCGTGCCGGTTGTTTCGCCACCGACTTCTTCGGCTTGGCCTCGCCGTCGCCTTTGAAAATGCGCACCAGGAAAGCAAAGAACTGTGCCAGCAGCCCCGGGGTGGCGGGGGCGGCGGCTGGCTCGGGGGCCGGTTTCGGCGGCGGTGGTGCGGTGTCCGGAGCGACCAGTTTTACCGCCGCTTCCTGGCGTTTGATCTCGGTGTCCTGGGCGGAAACCAGACTCGGATCTTCCTCGCCTTCCAGCAGGCCGATTTCATGGCTGGTCACGTTCTGCTGGACCTGATCGTCACGGATGCGCTGCACTTCAAAATGCGGTGTTTCCAGGTTCTGGTTCGGAATCACCAGCACGCGCACCTTGTAGCGGGCCTCAATGTCACGCAACGCCTGGCGCTTCTCGTTCAGCAGGTAAGTCGCCACGGGCACCGGCACCTGGGCCTGAATTTCGCCGGTGCGTTCCTTCATGACTTCTTCTTCCACCAGACGCAGGATAGACAGCGCCAGGGATTTTACGTCGCGGATATGGCCCTGACCGTTACAACGCGGGCAGACGATGCTGGACGTTTCACCCAGCGACGGGCGCAGGCGCTGACGTGACAGCTCCATCAGGCCGAAGCGGGAGATGCGACCCACCTGAACACGGGCGCGGTCAGCTTCCAGCGCCTCGCGCATGCGGTTTTCCACTTCGCGCTGGTTGCGCGCCGGGCCCATGTCGATGAAGTCGACCACGATCAGGCCGCCGATATCACGCAGACGCAGCTGGCGGGCGATTTCGTCGGCCGCTTCCAGGTTGGTCTGCAGGGCGGTCTCCTCGATGTCGGCACCCTTGGTGGCGCGGGAGGAGTTGATGTCGATGGAGACCAGTGCTTCGGTGGGGTCGATGACAATGGAGCCCCCGGAAGGCAGCTTCACTTCACGCTGGAACGCGGTCTCGATCTGGGATTCGATCTGATAGCGCGAGAACAGCGGCGTCTCGTCCTTGTACAGCTTGATCTTGTGGGCAAAGTCGTTCATCACCTGGGTGACAAAGCCGTTGGCTTCGGCGAAGGTCTCGTCGGAGTCGATCAGGACCTCGCCGATATCCTTGCGCAGGTAGTCACGGATGGCACGAATGATGACATTGGACTCCTGGTACACCAGGAACGGGGCAGGGCGGTCCTTGGAGGCTGCTTCGATGCTGTCCCACAGCTTGAGCAGATAGTCCAGATCCCACTGCAACTCTTCCGGCGTCCGGCCGAGGCCGGCGGTGCGCACGATTACACCCATGTCAGCGGGGATTTTCAGGGCGCTCATGGCTTCCTTCAGTTCCTGGCGCTCATCACCCTCGATACGGCGCGAGATGCCGCCGGCACGGGGATTGTTGGGCATCAGGACCAGATAACGGCCCGCCAGGCTGATGAAGGTGGACAGCGCGGCACCCTTGTTGCCCCGTTCTTCCTTGTCGACCTGGATGATGACTTCCTGGCCTTCGCGGATGACGTCCTTGATGTTGATGCGGCCCTGGATGTCTTTCGGGTCGCGGGTGAAGTACTGGCGGGAGATTTCCTTGAGCGGCAGGAAGCCATGGCGCTCGGCGCCGAAGTCCACAAACGCGGCTTCGAGCGAGGGCTCGACGCGGGTGATCTTGCCTTTGTAGATGTTGGCTTTCTTCTGTTCGCGGGTCCGGTGCTCGATGTCGAGATCGTAGAGCTTCTGGCCATCCACCAGAGCGACACGCACCTCTTCAGGGTGTGTCGCGTTGATCAGCATACGTTTCATGTGTCTACCACATTAACGGGGCAGCACAGAGAGCGCTCTTACTGGCGGGCATCAGACCGGGAATCGGGCACATAACACATCATGCACGTAATTCCCCGATAGCGCGGGAGATCGTGCGGGTTATCTGCATCACGGCCTTCTGGGCCATGACCGCATGAACCTGTTTGTCTCGTGTCGCTGCGGCGCTGCGCGATCGGGGCAGCGCCGTTACCGTTTTCGTGTCTGTCGCCCGGAATATCGTTGGGGCGTCTCTGCAGGCCACCTGGGTTGGTTACATTGCCGCCTGCGGTGATCAGACCGGGCGGCATCTCCTGGGTGAATCCCTGCGGCGCGGGTGCCTCACTGTCATACCGTGATGGGGCTGACCGGCGCCTTGTCATCGTTGTATCGGGTGTGTTTCCGCATCTTGCCCGGCGAATGTCCGCTGCGCGTCGCCGGGGCCGGATAACAGCCGACACGTGACTATAGCAGCAAAACCCGCCAAACATCAATCAGATACCGGCTATCGCATTTGCCGGGAACAGCGCCTAGAATCGCCGCCATGTCCGATATCCAGCCCGAAAGTCAGGCCCAGGCCCCCGCCGTCAGCTATGTTCGCATTGATGCCGACCGCGCCGGGCAGCGCCTCGACAACTTCCTGATCGCCACCCTGAAGGGGGTGCCGAAGTCCCGCATCTATCGCATCATCCGCGACGGCCAGGTGCGCGTGAACCGCAAGCGCTGCAAGCAGACCTATCGGCTGGAAGAGGGCGACGAGGTGCGCATTCCGCCTGTGCGCATGGCCAGTGCCGGTGAGGCGCCAGCGGTGGGCCAGGGTCTGGGAGACCGGCTCAGCCGCAGCCTGATTCACGAAGACGACCACCTGCTTATCTATAACAAGCCTTTCGGTCTGGCCGTGCATGGCGGCAGTGGCGTCAGTCTGGGGCTGATCGAGTCGCTGCGGGTGCTGCGACCTGAGGATCGCAACCTGGAACTGGTACATCGACTCGATCGTGACACCTCCGGGGCCATTATGCTGGCGCGTAACCGTCCTTTTTTGCGTCGTTTGCAGCGGCTCATGCAGGACGGTGGGGTAGAGAAGCGCTACTGGCTGCTGTGCCAGGGCTTTCGCGGCAGCCAGCGCACCATCGAGGCGCCGCTGCTCAAGCTCAGCCACGGCAACGAACGCGTGGTGCGGGTGTCCCGTGAGGGCAAGGCATCACACACCGACTTCCGCCTGCTGGAGCGCTTTGGCGATGTGGCGCTGGTCGAGGCAACGCTGGGCACGGGGCGCACGCACCAGATCCGGGTGCACGCGCAGTACGGCGGCTTTCCGCTGCTGGGTGACCCCAAGTACGGCAGCAACGAGGCCAATGCCCACTGGGCGCCGCGTCTGGGGCATCCGCGCATGTTCCTGCACGCCCGCTCTCTGGGCCTGCGGCACCCGCAGACCGGCGAACCCCTGCGGGTGGAAGCGCCGCTCGACGAACCCTTCGAGCAGGCGTTGCAACGGCTTCGTGAAGGACAGGCCTGATGCGCTATCAACTGGTCATTTTTGACTGGGACGGCACCTTGATGGATTCCACGGGTCGCATTGTCCAGTGTCTGGCGGCGGCAGCGAATGATGTTGCCTTGCCGCCCTTGCCAGCGGCGACCCTGCAATCGATTATCGGGCTGGGGCTGGAGGAAGCTATCCGCGCTCTTTATCCGGAGGCGGACGGCGAACGTATCGAGGCGATGCGGCAGTGCTATGCGACGCACTTCATTGCCGCCGAGCAGACACCCAGTCCCCTGTTCCCCGGGGCGCTGGTGACCCTGGAGACACTGCAGCGCGAGGGCATGCAACTGGCGGTGGCCACGGGCAAGAGTCGCCGGGGGCTGGATCGGGTCTGGGGCAACACCGGGTTGGGGCGTTTTTTTCACGCCTCACGCTGCGCCGACGAAACCCGGTCCAAGCCGGATCCGGCCATGGTGCAGGAACTGCTGGACGAAATGGATTGCCCGCCGGCGCGCGCGCTGGTTATTGGTGACACCTCGTTCGATATGGAAATGGCCGAGCGCGCAGGGGTGGACCGAATCGGCGTAACATACGGCGCGCACCCGCCGACGCGGCTGATGCCGCATACACCGCTGGCGCTGCTGGCGAAGATTGACGACGTGCTGCCCTGGATCGGGGTGGCGCAGCGCGTAGCTGCTGACTGAACGAGAGCTGAAAATGGCTGATTACAACGAAGGTAACGACCGCCACGATGCACAGCGTCCGAAGCCGCCGCAAAACAATCGCGAGTGGCAGCTGATCGAGAAGGTGGTGATGTCGATGCAGGATGAGCAGCGCAAGCAGCGCCGCTGGAGCATCTTTTTCCGCGCGGCCACGCTGGCCTATCTGTTTATCGTGCTGCTGCTGTTCCTGCCGATGCGCCTGGGTGGTGGCAGCTTCACCGCGCCGACCAAACCGCACACGGCCATGGTGGACATCAGCGGGATTATCGCTGACGGAGCCGAGGCCAGTGCCGACGCGATCAGCAGCGGCCTGCGTCGCGCCTTCGAGGCCGAGTTTGCCGAAGCAGTGATGCTGCGCATCAACAGCCCCGGTGGTTCGCCGGTGCAGTCCGGATACGTGTACAACGAGATCATGCGCCTCAAGGACAAGCATCCGGACAAGCGCGTTTACGCTGTGATTACCGATCTGGGTGCTTCCGGTGCCTATTATATTGCTGCGGCAGCCGACGAAATTTATGTGGACCCGGCGAGCATCGTCGGCTCCATCGGCGTGATCATGGCCGGGTTCGGTTTTGAAGAGGCCATCGAGAAACTCGGCATCGAGCGCCGCGTGATGACCTCCGGGGAGAACAAGGCACTGCTGGATCCGTTCGGTCCCGTGGCGGATACGCAGCAGGCGCACATCCAGCGCATGCTGGATCGTGTCCACGAGCAGTTCATCAATGCAGTGCGTGAAGGACGCGGTGAGCGCCTGCGTGTGGACGAGTATCCGGAGGTGTTCTCCGGGCTGGTCTGGAGCGGCGACGAGGCCGTGACCATCGGCCTGGCCGACGGGCATGGCAGCCCCGGGCAGGTGGCGCGCGATATTATCGGGCATGAAGACATTGTGGATTATTCGGTATTGCCGCATCCGTTCGAGCGCTTCCTGCGCGGCTTCGGGATGAGCATTGGCAAGGGAATTGGCCAGGTGATGGGTGTTGATGGCTGGAGTCTGCGCTGAACAATACTGCAGATACGCCAGACCGCTTCCGGGGCTGGCGTTGCTCACGCTGCTGGCGCTGTTGCTGGCTGCTTGTGCATGGCCGGAACGGCGCGACGGCTACCGGGTGGATCACAGCCACCCGGCGCCCGGGCACAGCAGCCGTGTTTATCATCTGGTCCTTCATTACACCGGCCACCATGAGGCCCGTGCTCTCAGAACCCTGACCGGGCCTTATGTCAGCGCCCATTATGTCATGCCGTTGCCCGCGCGTTTTCATCGCGGTGAGCCGCTGGTCTATCAACTGGTTGAGGAACAACGGCGAGCCTGGCATGCCGGCGTCAGCGAGTGGGGTGATCGCCGTAATATCAATGACACGTCCATTGGTATCGAGATCGTCAACGCCGGGCCGCGCGGCACGTTTTACGGCCTCTACTGGTCGCGCTATCCCGACGATCAGATTGATGCCGTCATCGCCCTGGCGCAGGATATCGTTGTGCGCCACAACATTGATCCGGTAAACGTGGTGGCGCATTCGGACATCGCGCCGTCGCGCAAGCTGGACCCGGGGCCGCGTTTCCCGTGGCGTCGTCTGTATGAGGCGGGTGTAGGCGCCTGGCCCGACGACGAGACGGTCGCCTGTTACGAGTTGCTGCTGGAGGCCGAGCCGCCCTCGCTGATAGCGGTGCAAACGGCGCTGCGCGGTTATGGCTACCCGATTACCCCTGACGGCGAGGCGAACGCAGTGACGCGTGATGTGGTGCGAGCTTTCCAGCTGCACTTTCGCCAGCGCCGCCATGACGGAATACTGGATACCGAAACGGTGGCGCGCCTCTGGGCGTTGCTGGCGAAGTACCGGCCAGCGGTGCTGGAGACCCTGACACCAGGCGGGGTGGCTGACCCGTGCCGCAGTGAAGTCAGCGAGATCAGCGAGGCAGCACCAACCCCTCGGCTGCCAGAAAATCCGTCAGCATGATCAGCGGCAGGCCGATCAGCGCGTTCGGATCGCGCCCCTCCAGTGCCTTGAACAGCACGATACCCAGCCCTTCGGACTTGAAGCTGCCGGCACAGTTGAGCGGCTGTTCACTGTCCACATAACGCTCAATCACCGCGTCCGGCAAGGTGCGGAAATGTACGGTGAAGCGCTCGCAACCACTCTGGTGACGGCCGCTCGCGCTGTTCAGCAGGCACAGGCCGGTCAGAAAGGTGACGCTGCGGCCGCTGCTGGCCTGCAACTGGCGCACGGCAGCGTCCCGAGTACCCGGCTTGCCCAGCACCTCGCCCTCGGGGGTCACTGCGACCTGATCGGAGCCGATGATCAGGGCCCCGGGGTGGCGCCGGGCCACGGCAGCGGCCTTTTCGCGGGCCAGGCGCAAGACCAGTTGCTGCGGTGTTTCGCCGGGCCGGGCCTGCTCGTCGATCTCCGGGCTGTCGCAATCGAAGTCGAGCCCGAGCCGTTCCAGCAGGCTGCGCCGAAACGGCGAGGAAGAGGCCAGAACAAGGGGCGTGGGCTGGCGATCAGGGGTGCTGGGCATGGGCTCTCCGGGCTGGTTTCGGGCTCAGTTTCGGCTTTGCGCAGCGATTATACCGGCACTCTTTTCAAGGCGCACGGGAAACCCCTTTACCTTCAACAGGTTAGCTTTTCAATAACGCTTTGACAGGGGGCGGTCGCGGCCCTAGAATTGCGCGCTTATGTTTTCAGGGCAATTGCCGCACTATGTCGAGCCGCGCAAGCTGGCGGACCAGGGCGGCCTCATCAGTGGCCAGACCACCGTTTCCGCACTGCCAAGGCTGAGTGAATTCGAGCACAGCCAGTCGCAGCCGGTCCAGGTGGCGCTCACCTTTGAGCGGGATGCCGATGAGGGTCAGCGTATTGTCCACGGTACCGTGTCTACGGAGCTGGTGATGACCTGCCAGCGCTGTCTGGAGCCGGTGTCCTGCGTTGTGACGGCGCAGGTTCATCTGGCACTGGTCTGGAGCGAGGACGAGATTCAGGCATTGCCTGAACGTTACGATCCCTGGCTGGTTACCGAGGAAAAGATGCCGCTGGCCACGCTGCTGGAAGAGGAATTGCTGTTGGCCTTGCCACTGGTGGCCACGCACGAGCAATGCCCCACACGCCTGCCCGAGGGTACTGAGCCCGCAGGCAGTGCGCGTGATGAAACCAGTGCTGAAAAGGCTGATAACCCCTTTGCTGTTCTGGTGAGCCTCAAGGGCAGCCAGAAGTAAAACGCTTTGCATGACAGGAGCCGATCATGGCAGTTCAACAGAACCGTAAAACCCGTTCCAAGCGCGACATGCGTCGTTCGCACGATGCCCTGAGCGCGCCGACCCTGACCGAAGACAGCAACACCGGTGAGGTACATCGTCGTCACCACATCTCGCCGGACGGCTACTACCGTGGCCGCCAGGTGATCGCCAGCGTCGATGCCGACGAAGACGAGTAACACGGTGGCCCATGCGGTGTATTCGGTCATACTCAGCCGCGCCACAAGCGCTGTGGGCAAGGCGCGCGAGCGCAGGACTGGCGGGCCAATTCAAGCGAGGGTAACGCAGCCCACAGCGCTTGTGGCGCGGCCCTTTGGGAGCGACTGTGCGGTGACGGCTCCGCGTTGCGCTTCTTGACAAGGGCTGGCCATTGCCTGCGAAACGCGCCTTGATCCGCCACCGCACAGTCGCTCTGAGCATGACCGAATACACCGCATGGGCCACTGGCAAGAAGAAACGGGAGCTGCGGCTCCCGTTTTTATTTGTGCACACTTTTTTCTTTGCCAATATGGCGCCGCTGCGACATCCTTTGCGGGCTTGAAAACCAGACCAGAGAGGCTGTGACATGGCCCAGTTGACCCTGGCGGTGGATGCCATGGGCGGTGATGCCGGTTTGCCGGTGACCGTCCCTGCTGTGGCAGAACTGCTGCGTCGTCATGAAGAAGTGTCCGTGCTGATGGTGGGGCAGCAGGATGCGCTGGCATCGGCCCTGAACAAGGCCGGGCTGGATCAACACCCGCGAGTGTCCCTGGTGGCCGCCAGTGAAGTGGTCACGATGGACGACCCGGTGACCGTAGCGTTGCGCGGCAAGCGCGATTCCTCCATGCGTGTCGCCATCAATCAGGTGCGCGACGGCCAGGCCCAGGCCGCCGTCAGTGCCGGCAACACTGGCGCCCTGATGGCGGTCAGCCGTTTCGTTTTGAAAACCCTGCCGGGTGTCGACCGGCCAGCGATCTGTACGGCTATTCCCACACGCACCGGGCACTGCCATATGCTGGATCTCGGTGCCAATGTGGACTCCGAGCCGGAACACCTTTTGCAGTTTGCCCTGATGGGCGCGGCGGTGGTGCGTGCTGTGGACGCGGTGGAAAAACCGCGCGTCGCGCTGCTGAATATCGGCGAGGAAGACATCAAGGGCAACGAACAGATCAAGCAGGCTGCGCTGCTGTTGCAGGCGCACCCGGCGCTGAATTACACCGGCTATATAGAAGGTAATGGTATTTTTGCCGGCGAAGCCGATGTGGTCGTATGCGATGGTTTTGTCGGCAATGTGGCGCTGAAAACCATGGAAGGCGTGGCTTCCATGATCAGTCACATGATCCGTGAGGAAATTGGCAGCAGCTGGCTGAACAAGTTGTCCGGCCTGTTGGCCCTGCCGGTGCTGAAAGGTCTGAAGGGCCGTCTGGACCCGGAGCGTTATAACGGCGCCAGCCTGGTGGGCCTTAACGGCGTAGTGGTGAAGAGCCATGGCGGCGTGGGCGTGGCCGGTTTTACCGCAGCACTGGAAGTGGCTCTGCTGGAAGCCCGTCGCAACGTGCCGGGCCTGATTGGCAAGGCGCTGTAAGACGGTGCGATAAGATTTTGTTGCAAGCCCGGCGCGCAATCACGGGCCGGGGCACGCATAATGCCGCCCAGTTGCAGGGAGTTGATGTTAACGATGAGCAAGACTGCATTTCTGTTTCCCGGCCAGGGTTCCCAGGCCGTGGGCATGCTGGCCGACTATGCCGGTGAATCCGTTGTCCAGCACACCTTCAATGAAGCCTCCGGCGCGCTGGGTTACGACCTCTGGGCGCTGATCCAGAACGGCCCCGAAGACGCCCTCAACAGCACCGACAAGACGCAGCCAGCGCTGCTCGCGGCCGGGGTGGCCCTGTGGCGCCTGTGGCTGCACCGGGGTGGATACCGTCCGGCGCTGCTGGTCGGCCATAGCCTGGGCGAATATACCGCGCTGACCTGCGCCGGTGTGTTCAGCCTGGGGGACGCTGTGCGTCTGGTGGAGAAGCGCGGCCAGTTGATGCAGCAGGCCGTGCCTGCGGGCACCGGTGCCATGGCGGCGGTACTCGGGCTCGACGATGACCAGGTGCGGGCTGCCTGTGCCGACGCGGCAGCGGGCCAGGTGGTGGAAGCGGTCAACCTGAACGCGCCCGGCCAGGTGGTGATTGCAGGGGACAAGGACGCCGTGGCCCGTGCCATCGAGGCCTGCAAGGCGGCAGGTGCCAAACGTGCCATGCCGCTGCCGGTCAGTGTGCCGTCCCACTGCGCGCTGATGCGTCCTGCAGCCGAGGGGTTGGCAGACGTACTGGCGGGCATGACGCTGCACACGCCGGAAATTCCGGTGATCAATAATGTGGACGTGAGCGTGGAAACGGACACCGCCGCCGTGCGTGATGCGCTGGTGCGTCAGTTGCATTCACCAGTGCGCTGGGTGGAAACCGTGCAACGGTTGAGTGCTGAAGGGGTCGAGCAGGCCTATGAGTGCGGTCCGGGCAAGGTGCTTGCCGGGCTGGTAAAACGTATCGAGCGGGGGCTCAATGTGGTGGCGCTGGAAAACGCGGACGCCTTGCGTGCAGAAACCCCGAACGGTTGAGTGCCCCATCAGGGAGTAACAGGATGACAACTGCAGAACAGAAACTGGCGCTTGTAACCGGCGCCAGCCGTGGCATCGGCAAGGCGATTGCTGCTGCACTGGTCGAGGCCGGTTTTACTGTGGTCGGCACCGCCACCACGGAAGCCGGTGCCGAAGGGATTACCCAGGCACTGGCTGCCCAGGGCAATGCCGGTGGCGGCGTGGTGATGGATGTCAGCGACGCGGCCTCTGTGAGCGCCGCCATGGCGCAGATTCAGGAGCGCTGGGGCGCCCCGCTGGTGCTGGTGAACAATGCCGGTATCACCCGCGACAACATCATGCTGCGCATGAAGGAAGACGAGTGGGATGCGGTGATCAATACCAACCTCAATGCCCTGTTCCGGGTCAGCAAGGCGTGCCTGAAAGGCATGACCAAAGCTCGCTGGGGGCGGATCATCACCATCAGTTCGGTGGTCGGCAGCATGGGGAATGCCGGGCAGGCCAACTACGCGGCCGCCAAGGGCGGGGCGGAAGGCTTTACCCGCGCGCTGGCGCGGGAACTGGGTTCGCGGGCCATTACCGTGAACAGTGTGGCGCCGGGATTCATCCAGACCGACATGACCGATGCGCTGCCGGAGGCACAACGTGATACGCTGTTGGGCCAGATACCGCTGGGCCGTCTGGGCAGGCCGGATGAGATTGCCAGTGCGGTGGTCTGGCTGGCGTCAGAAGGCGCTGGTTATGTAACCGGGACCACCTTGCACGTCAACGGCGGCATGTTTACCGGGTAAGCGAAAACCCAAGCTCTTGATTTCAGGGGCAAATAATTCGCAACACATGTGCCCGGGCGGGCGGGGATCGTAACTTGCATGGGCAAACAGCGTTCCCCTAGAATACCCGCCTGAGGTGCAGGGACACCACTAACAGGAGAGAGTCAGGATCATGAGCAGCATTGAAGAACGCGTCAGCAAGATCATCGTAGAGCAGCTGGGTGTGAAACCGGAAGACGTCAAACCGGAAGCGTCCTTTGTAGAAGACCTGGGCGCCGACTCACTGGATACGGTGGAGCTGGTGATGGCGCTCGAAGAGGAATTCGAGACCGAGATTCCTGACGAAGAAGCTGAAAAGATCAGCACCGTTCAGGCCGCCATCGACTACGTCAAGGCACACGCCTGATCCGGCTCTGGCCTGATCAAGAAAGCCGCGGGTTCAGAAGTGGACTTGCGGCTTTTTTTTGTCCGAAGGAGGTGAGGCAGTGGCAAGACGCAGAGTAGTCGTCACCGGCATGGGCATGCTCAGCCCGCTGGGGACAGACGTGGCGAGCACCTGGCAGCGACTGGTGGCGGGGCAGAGCGGTATTCGCGATATCACCCATTTTGATACCAGTGCCTATTCCACACGCTTTGCTGGCCTGGTTCCGGACTTTGATGTAGCGGACTACATGCCGGCCAAGGACGCACGCAAGATGGATATCTTCGTGCAGTACGGGCTGGTGGCCGCGATCCAGGCCATTCGTGATGCCGGGCTGACCGACGATGAAGCGAACGCCGAGCGCATCGGTGTGGCCATCGGTTCCGGCATTGGCGGCCTGACCGGCATCGAGGAAAACCATCAGAAACTGCTGGATGGTGGCCCACGCAAGATTTCTCCTTTCTTCGTGCCCGGCAGCATCATCAACATGATTTCCGGCAACCTGTCGATCATGTACGGCTATCGTGGACCGAATTTTGCCACGGTGACGGCCTGTACCACCGGCACGCACAGCATCGGCTTTGCTGCACAGCAGATCATGCTGGGCACGGCCGATGTCATGGTGGCGGGCGGTGCGGAAAAAGCCTCCTGTGCCCTGGGGCTGGGCGGCTTCGCGGCGGCACGGGCGCTGTCGACGCGCAATGACGACCCGCAGGCGGCGAGCCGCCCGTGGGATCGCGATCGCGATGGTTTTGTGCTGGCTGACGGTGCCGGGATTCTGGTGCTGGAAGAGTACGAACATGCCCGAGCCCGTGGCGCGCAGATCCATGCGGAGGTGGTGGGTTACGGCATGAGCGGCGACGCCTTCCACATGACCGCGCCGCCCGAGGACGGCGCCGGGGCCGCGCTGGCCATGCGCAATGCGCTGCGCGATGCAGGGATCAATCCGGATCAGGTGGATTACATCAACGCCCATGGCACCTCGACCAAGGCCGGTGACCTGGCCGAGGCCAGTGCGATCCGCAGCGTCTTCGGTGATCATGCCAGCGCGCTGGCGGTCAGCTCGACCAAGTCCATGGTCGGCCACCTGCTCGGGGCGGCCGGGGCGGTGGAGGCGATCTTCACCATCCTGGCCATGCGTGACAGTGTGGCGCCGCCGACCATCAATCTGGACAACCCGGATGAGGGTTGCGATCTGAACTTCGTGCCGCACACGGCCCAGCAGCGGTCGATCGAGGTGGCGCTGTCCAACTCGTTTGGCTTCGGGGGCACCAACGGCTCGCTGGTGTTTCGCCGCCTGTGACCGAATTGGTCTGGCAGCATCTGCCGGCGGATGACCGTGGCCTGGCCTACGGTGACGGCTGCTTCGAGACTTTGCGCCTGACGCCCGGTGCAGCGCCCCTGTGGTCGCGGCACCGGGCGCGTTTGCTTGAGGGCGCCGGGCGCCTGGGTATTCCCTTTTCTGCCGATGAGGCCGATGCGGCCCTGACAGCGGCGTTGTCTCAGGCGCAGGATGCTGAGGCGGGTGTCCTCAAGCTGATCCTGACCCGTGGCAGCGGCGGCCGCGGTTACGCCTGGCCCGAGCCCGCTGCCCCCCGTCTGATTGCCAGCCTGCACCCGCGCCCGACGCGCCCGCAACGCGATTATACCGACGGCATTCAGGCCGGACTCTGCGCGCAGCGTCTGGCGCTGCAACCGGCGTTCGCCGGCCTCAAGCACCTGAACCGCCTGGAGCAGGTGATGGCGCGCCGTGAGGTGCAGCAGGCAGGCTGGCAGGAGGGCCTGATGTGTGACACCGGCGGTTGCCCGGTGGAATTCACCAGCATGAACCTGTTTGCGGTGGTAGCGGATGAGTTGTGGACCCCGGCCGTAACGGACTGCGGTGTGGCGGGTGTGGCGCGGAGCCTGATCCTGGAGGAACTGGCGCCGCAACTGGGGCTGCCGGTCCAGGTGACGACGAGGCCGTTGTCACAACTCGACGCGGCGACGGAAGTTTTTGCCTGCAACAGTGTTGCCGGAATCCTGCCGGTCCGTAAACTGGCGCAGTGGGTATGGCCCGTGGGTGAGATTACCCGCGTCATACAGGGGCGGCTGGAACAGCGATTCGAATGAAAAAACGACATATCAAATATTTTGTACTGCTTGTCTTCCTGCCGTTGCTGCTGGTGCCGCTCGGCCTGACCTGGCTCGCGGGTCATCTGCATCGGCCCCTGCAACTGGAGGAAGAGTATATTCTCGACGTGCCGCGTGGTGGCTCGCTGCATGGCGTGGTCCGTCATCTGGAGCGCGAAGGCATGCTGGGCGACGCCAACGAGGCACGGCTGCGCCAGTGGAGTGTGCGTTTGTATGCGTTGACGCACGAGGACGCGCGCCGCATCCATACCGGCGAGTACCGGATCAAGCCGGGCGAGAATCTGGCGTCACTGCTGGACAAGCTGGAAAACGGTGACGTGATCCAGCGGCCCTTCGTCATCATCGAGGGCTCCACGTTCCGCGATATGCGCGCACAGCTGGGCATGGCCCCGGGGATCGAGTCGCTGACCCTGCACCTCAGTGATGCCGAGATCATGGCCGAACTGGGCTTGCCGGACATGCATCCGGAAGGCTGGTTTGCCGCTGATACCTATTTCTACACGCGCGGCGAAACGGACCTGGCGCTGTTGCGCCGGGCGCTGCAGCGCCAGCAGCGCATCCTCGACGAGGCCTGGGCGGCGCGGGTGGATGATCTGCCCTATAACGATCCCTACGATGCCCTGATCATGGCCTCGATCGTCGAGCGGGAGACCGGCGTGCCGCACGAGCGGGGCAAGATCGCCGGGGTGTTTGTCCGGCGCCTGGAACTGGGCATGCGTCTGCAAACGGATCCCACTGTCATCTATGGCATGGGCGAGCGCTACGACGGACGTATCCGTCGCGCAGATTTGCGCGAGCCGACGCCCTACAACACCTACGTGATTCGTGGCATGCCGCCGACCCCTATTGCCATGCCCGGGGCGGCCGCGATTCGCGCGGCGGTGAACCCGGAGCGCACCGAGGCCCTGTTTTTCGTGGCCCGGGGGGATGGCTCGCATCATTTTTCGGCGACACTGGAAGAACACAACGCGGCCGTACGCCGCTATCAGCTGAACCGGCGCGAGGATTACCGTTCCTCGCCGCCACCGGCCAGCCCCTGACCACAGACGGAGACGGGCATGAGCAGTCGCGGGCGCTTTATTACCTTCGAAGGGGTGGAAGGAGCAGGCAAATCCAGCAACCTGGGCTGGGCCGCCGAACTGTTGCGCGCGGCCGGTATCGAGGTGGTCATTACCCGGGAGCCGGGGGGCACACCGCTGGCTGAAGCCCTGCGTGATCTGCTGCTGGCGCCCCATGATGAACCGGTGGCGGCCGATACCGAATTGCTGTTGATATTCGCCGCCCGTGCCCAGCATCTGCAGCAGGTTATCCTGCCCGCACTGGAGGCCGGCAAGTGGGTGCTGTGCGACCGCTTTACCGATGCGACTTATGCCTACCAGGGTGGTGGGCGCGGGGTGTCGATGACCCGGATCGGTGCCCTGGAGCAACTGGTGCAAGGGGACCTGCGCCCCGACTGCACGGTGCTGTTTGATATCGATGTCTTGACCGGGCTGGCCCGGGCGGGCAAGCGCGGCCAGCTCGATCGTTTCGAGCGTGAAGACCGCGCCTTCTTCGAACGGATTCGAAGCACGTACCTGAGCCGCGCCGAGGCAGAACCGGCGCGCTTTCATCGCCTGGACGCGGGGGCGCCGCTGGACGAAGTGCGTCAGCAGGTGCAGGCACTGATCGATACGTTGGTGAGCCGTTATGAGTGACAGCGCCGCCATCGAAGCACCTTGCCCGTGGCACCGCGACACCCTGCAACAGGTGCTGGCGCGCCGCGATGCCGGGCGTTTGCCCCATGCCTTGCTGTTTACCGGCCCCGCCGGTATCGGCAAGGGGCGCCTGGCGGAAAGTCTGTTGCAGGTGTTGCTGTGCGAATCACCGCGCGGTGGTCTGGCCTGCGGTCGTTGCCATGGCTGCCACATGAGCACGGCCGGGACGCACCCTGATCTGTGCCGGGTGATGCCAGCCGAGCCCGGCAAGGCGATCCGCATTGACCAGGTGCGCGAGCTGATGGAGTTCGCCAGCCGCACGCCCCAGTACGGGGGGCATCGCGTGGCCTTGCTGATGCCGGCCCAGGCGATGAACCGCAATGCCCAGAATGCCCTGTTGAAAACACTGGAGGAGCCGGGCGCGGATACCCTGCTGATTCTGGTGTGCGATCAACTCAGTGCGCTGTTGCCCACCGTGCGCAGCCGTTGCCAGCAGCAGAGCCTGCCCGTGCCGCCGCTGTCCGTGGCCGAGCCCTGGGTGGCGGGGCAACTGGCCGTGCCGGAGCGCGCAGCGGCACTGCTGGCCGCTGCAGGCGGGGCGCCGCTGAAAGCGGTGGCGCTGGAGCAGGCCGACTGGTTCGGTGAGCGGGCGGCTCTGGTTCAGGCGCTGGCGCGCACCGGGGCCGGGCAGGCCAGCCCGGTGGTGATTGCCCGCCAATTCGCCAGTTATGACACCCAGGCGCTGCTGGAAGCCTGTTACGGCTGGGTGCGTCAGGCGCTGCGCTTGTCTCAGGGCGCGCACAGTGTGACCGATCCGGAACTGGCGCGGGCCATGCCGCAGCTGGCGCGCCTGCCCGCGACCCGGTTGCTGGAGTTTGCCGCAGCGGTGTCGCGCGCCCGTCGGCTGTTCCTGTCTGCTGCCAACCCCAACCGTGATCTGCTGCTGGAGCAGCTGCTGTTGATTCTGGCCGGGCATGAGCGCGTGGCGGCGCTGGAAATCTGAGACCTCCAGCGGCTAACATGCCAGTGACTAACATGATAGCTTCATAACAAGTGATAACAGGCAAGTCGGGGAACAGTTTATGAAAATGCCGGGCGGTCGCAGTGGTATTCTGTCACTGACCATCAAGGACAAGGCCGTCCTGTATTCCGCATACATGCCGTTCATCAGGCACGGTGGGCTGTTCATTCCCACCAGCAAGCAATACAAGCTGGGTGAGGAAATCTTCCTGCTGCTGAGCCTGATGGAAGAGGCGGAGAAGATTCCGGTGGCCGGCAAGGTCATCTGGATCACGCCCGCCGGAGCCCAGGGCAATCGGGCCGCCGGGATCGGTGTGCAGTTCTCCGACCAGGACGACACGGCCCGACGCACGATTGAAAATTATCTGGCCGGTTCTCTTGAATCGGACCGCCCGACGCATACCATGTAGGCTCAGCCGCAGCCGACCCACGGATTTGCCATGACCGACCGCGCCGCTGCCGGGGCACTGTTGCCACTGGTGGATTCCCATTGCCATCTTGACCGCCTGGACCTGAAGGCCCACGACGGCGATTTTGACGCCATGATGCGCGCAGCCGAGGCCGCCGGGGTGGGGCACATGCTGTGCATCGGCGTGGACATGGAAAGCTTCCCGAACGTGCTGGCCACGGCGGAGGCCTGGCCACAGGTCTACGCCACGGTGGGTGTTCATCCGCTGTATCGCAAGTCGCGCTCGGCGACGCGGGAAGAGCTGGTAGCCCAGGCGCGTCACCCCAAGGTGGTGGCGATCGGCGAAACCGGCCTTGATTACTTCTATGCCGGTGATGACCCGAGCTGGCAGCATGAACGCTTTATCACCCATATCCAGGCGGCTCGCGACACCGGGCTGCCGCTGGTGATTCACACCCGTGATGCGCGCGCCGATACCCTGGCGCTGTTGCGCGAGCATGGTCGAGGGCAGGTGCGCGGTGTGTTGCACTGTTTCACCGAAGATCTGGCCATGGCGGAAGCCGCCATCGAGATGGGCTTCATGATTTCCATCTCTGGCATCGTGACCTTCACCAACGCCGAGGCCCTGCGTGATGTGGTGCGGGCGTTGCCACTGGAGGCGTTGTTGATCGAAACCGATTCCCCCTGGCTGGCGCCGGTGCCGCATCGCGGCAAGCCCAATGAGCCGCGTTTCGTGGCCCAGGTGGCTGCACAGGTCGCGGCGTTGAAGGGCGTCTCCCCGGAGACTGTGGCCAGGACCACCCGGGACAACTTCTTCCGCCTGTTCAACAAGGCGCAACCTGTGGTGCCCGCATGAGCCCGCTACTGATACCCATCATGGTCGCGTTACTGGCCGGTGCGGCCGGGCTGCTGGCCGGGTTGCTGGTCATGCAACGGCGGCTTGCCGCAGACCGCGAACAGGCACGTGTTGCCAGTGACGCCCTGCGCAGTGAACTGGCGAGCCGTGACGCGGCCCTGCATGCCGCCCGCGAGCAGGTCCAGGCCCTGCAGCAACAGAGCGCCGCCATGACGCGTGAGTTGCAGGAAAGCCGCGAGCAGAACTCGCGCCTGCGCGCTGAACAGGCGCGCCTTGAAGAGCGCCAGCAGAGCCAGCAGGAAAAGCTGGCCTGGCTGGAGAACAGCCGCGAGCAGCTGCGCCAGGAATTCGAGCAGTTGTCGGCGAAGATTTTCGAGCAACGCAGCAAGCAGTTGCAGGAACAGAATCGCACCGGTCTGGATGACCTGCTCAAGCCGTTTCGTGAGCAGTTATCGGATTTTCGTCGTCGTGTGGACCATATCCACAGCGAGGACACCCGGCTGCAGGCGACGTTGGGTGAGCAGATTCGCAGCCTCCATGACCTGAACCAGCAGATGCATCAGGATGCACGCAACCTCACCAGTGCCCTGAAAGGCCAGACCAAGGTGCAGGGCAACTGGGGTGAGATGATTCTGGAGCGCATTCTGGAGGAGTCCGGCCTGACCCGCGGTCGCGAGTACGACACCCAGGTGTCTCTCACCGGGGAACAGGGCGAACGGCGACAGCCGGACGTCATCGTTCATCTGCCGGATAACAAGGACGTGATCATCGACAGCAAGGTGTCGCTGGTGGCCTACGAGCGCTTTGCCAGCAGTGAGGATGAGGCAGAGCGCCAGCAGGCGCTGGAGCAGCATATCCTGTCGCTGCGCAGCCATATCAAGGGTTTGAACAAGAAGGAGTACGAAGGGCTGGAAGGCGTCCGCACGCTGGACTTCGTGCTGCTGTTCATTCCGGTGGAGGCGGCCTTCCTGAGTGCCATCGAACGCCAACCGGAGCTGTACAACGAAGCCTATTCCCGCAACATCGTGCTGGTCAGCCCGACTACGCTGCTGGTGACATTGCGCACCATCAACAATATCTGGCGGACCGAGTACCAGAACCGGCATGCCATCAGCATCGCTGATCGTGCGGGCAGGATCTGTGACCAGATCACGTTGCTGGAGAGCGCCCTGAAGGAAGTGGGTGACCGTCTGAGCCAGGCCCAGCTCGCCTGGGATACCAGCTACAAGCGGCTGACCGACGGGCGTGGCAACCTGCTGCGCCAGGCCCACCAGCTGCGCGATCTCGGCGCCAAGGCCCGCAAGGACCTGCCTGCGCTGCCGGACGGGCTGGAAGAGCCTCTGGACAGCGACGACCCCGAAGCCTGACCCCCCATGAGCATCTGACACCCCCTGCGGCACCTGCTGCGCGGGCGTTCGCCTGCGACTAAAGTGTAATGCCTTGTTAACCTGTGCATCTTTATGTAATGAGGCAGGTCACAAAATGAGCATTTCGTGCTGTACGGATACATATTGCTGAGCCACTCTACCTACCGAAACGACAATAATTATAGGTGGAAATCATTATGCTTCGTAAGCTGGGCTTTGGCCTGGTCATGGCAGCCTGCCTGACCAGCCAGGGGGTAGCGGGGGACGAAGCACAGGCTCGAATCATTGGCGGCACGGAGACAGCAGCAGGCAAGTGGCCCTGGATGGCCGCAGTGAACTTCGTGTCCGGTGCCAACAGCTCGCAACAATCCCTGATCTGCGGTGGCACGCTGATCGCACCCCGATGGGTGCTGACGGCGGCTCATTGTGTCACCACCAACAGCGGGCAGCAGTTGCATGCCCATAACCTCCAGGTCGCGCTGGGCAGTGTTCACCGCGACGGCCGGGGCGGCGAGCATCTTCAGGTCAGTCATGTCTATGTCCACCCTGAATACAGCCGTGCCACCCTGCATCACGATGTGGCGCTGCTGCGCCTGAGCCAGCCTTCGTCAGCGACGCCGGTCAATCTGGCGGGCCCGGCGCAGCACAGCTATCTGGGCCGCACCGGGCACCGCAACCTGTTTACCGCCATGGGTTGGGGGCGTACCCGTGCCAATGACCCGAGTAGCGGCGCGCAGTATCTGCAGGAGGTGAACCTGGATTATGTGCCGGGCAGCATTTGCAGCCGCTCCTGGCGCAACCTCAGTGGATTGCAGATTTGCGCAGGCAGCGACGATACGCCCCGGGATACCTGCAACGGTGACAGCGGTGGGCCGCTGGTGATGTATCACGAGGGGCGGCACTGGCTGATGGGCGTGACCAGCTATGGATCGTCGGAATGTGGCACACCCGGGGTGCCCGGGGTCTATACCGCCGCCACCCACTACACCGGCTGGATGGAGCGCACCGCCTGGGCCAGCCTGGTGGACCTGGCATCGGCCACCCACACCGACCAGCTTGCCGGTCGCCGTACCACCCGCCGGGTGCTGAGCAGCGACATCGCCAACCAGAGCGCGGAAACGCATGCCTCGGCGGTGGGCTGGCGCTTGCAGAGTGATCGTCCGGTCGCGGTACGGAGTCTGGATGGCCTGAACTGTGTGCAGGTGTCTGAGCGGCACACTGAGTGCCGCAACGCAGGTAATGTCCCGGTGGGCCAGCAGATCAGTGCGCGCCGCTTCGAGATCAGCTATCACGGCCACCAGGACGCCGACGTGGCGGTGGAGGTGACGCCGATGGCCAGCGAGCACAACTACCGTCAGCGCGCGACCGACCGTGTGGCACTGCGCTTTTCCGATCAGCCGGATCTGACCCTGCAACTGAGCCGTGAACCCTTGCAGCGGGATGGTGAGCAAGGTGCGCGATTGCATGTCCGGGTGGTCAATGAAGCGCCGGATGTGAGCGCCGAGAACGCGACACTGCGGGTGCATCTGCCCAGTGGCGCCAGGCTGGTGAACCCGGCACAGAGCGGCTGCCTGGATCGCCATCCGGTGGAATGCCCGCTCGGCCAGATGGCGCCGGGGGCACAGCAGTCACTGCAACTGGAAGTGCTCGGCACCCAGCCTTCCGGGGTGGTGCGGCTTGAGATCAGTGCGGCCAACGGGAATTTCCCGGCCACCGCCGCCAGCCGTCAGATGACGGTTGGTGAGCTGGCCGCACCCACCGGAACCGGGGGCAGTGGTGGCAGTGGCGGTGGCACCGGGCTGTTCATGCTCGGGTTGCTGCTGTGGGCAGGGTATCGTCGCCGCGATTGAGTGGCGCCAGCGCCTGCTAGCGGTTTGTCGTGGTCGCGTCGTCGGCTGCGTTCTGTTCCGGCCTGTGCCGGTTTTCTTCTTGTAGCGCTCCAATGCGCCCTTTCCAGGGCAACAGCCGAATACGGCGGTCGTCGTTATGGTCGACGAACGGGTACTTGATGATGTCGAAGTAGGGCGAGTGGTCGAAATCCGCTGCAAAGAACATGCGCGGATGGCGGCGGTACAGGCGCGCCATGTCGTGCTCGGTGCGCTTGACCAGCGGCAGCACCGGGAACTGGATAAACGAGAAGGCATCGCCAATGATGCTGCCGGTCAGACTGCGCAGAGTGCGGCCGATCAGGCGCGCGAACACACCGCTGCGCCAGTGGCGGGGCAGCAGGCCCCAGGGCAGCAGCAGCGCCAGGGCATCACTCCAGTTCATGGGGCGGTGGGTGCCCAGACGGCTCAGGCCGTAGCGAATCACGGTTTGCGGGTCGTCGCCGCCGAGCCCGCGCGGACGGCACAGGCGCATGTGCTCCGCCGCCAGGCTGGCCAGCGGTACCAGGGTGAGCCCGCGATCCGGCGTCGACAGCAACACCAGCTGGGTATCCGGCTCGCACGGCAGATACTCGGTGACCGTGGCCCGGAGCGCCGGATCGCGCAGATCATGGAGGCGACCGATATACAGGCCGACCCGGGTCCAGCGGCTGCCGCTGATGGTACGCAGACGCGCATCCAGCCGGGTGCAGCCGTCCACCAGCAGCACATCACAGGGTTGCAGCAACTGCCGCAGGCGGTCGGTGTCGCTCAGGTGCAGCGTCGGGCGGGGCCGTTCCTGCTGCAACCAGCGGCGCAGGGAAGGTCCCTGGTCCAGCGGCAGTGGCGGAGCGGGGGGGTCTGTTTTCATGGGCGCTATCCTAACAGCAAAGCCAGGGCACGTTCCATGACTGTGTAGTCAGTGTAGAAGTGCGGGGACAGCCGGATACCGCCGCCGCGCTGGGCGCAGACCACGCCCGCCGCTCGCAGGCGCTGGAAGCAGTCCGCCAGCGGTTCATCGGGGCACCAGGTCACGATGCCCGCGCGCCGGTCCGGGCTGGCCGGGCTCAGCACCCGCCCCTTGCCACTGCTACGCAAGGCGTCGTCCAGCCAGGTGGTGCGGGCCAGTAGCGCCTCCCCGACGTCATCCATGCCGACGTCCAGCAGCAGTGACAGGCTGGCCGACAGGGCATGGGTCCCGAGCAGGTTCGGGCTGCCGCACTCGAAGCGCTTCGCATCCGGGGCCACAGTCCACTCATGGGTGTCGTAGTTGCCGGCCTCCGCCACCATATGCCAGCCGAACTGGTGCAGCTGCAGTTGCTCGCGCAGTGTCGGGTGGCAGTAGAACAGGGCCAGCCCCTCCGGACCGAGCATCCACTTGTGGCCATCGGCCACCACGACATCGGCCTGCGCGGCCTGCACATCGAATGGCAGGGCGCCAAGGCTCTGGATAGCGTCGACACAGAACAGGACGCCTGCCTGGCGGCAGGCCTGACCGAGGCGGGGCAGGTCCATCCGCAGGCCACTGCCATACTGGACGGAACTGATGGCCAGCACCCGGGTGCGCGGTGTCAGCGCGTCGATCAGGGCCTGCTCCGGGTCGGCCACGGCGACATCAATCTCGCGGGTGACCACACCGTGGCGTGCCTGCGCCTGCCAGGGAATACGGTTCGACGGAAATTCCTGCTGGCTGATGACGACCTCGTCGCCGTCGCGCCAGTCCAGACCGCAGGCCAGCACGGACAGCCCCTCAGAGGTGTTCTTGAGCAAGGCAATATCGGCGGTGTCCGGTGCCTTGATCAGGGTCTGCAATTGCTGTCGCAACTGCTGTTCGGTCGCCAGCCAGCGCGGGTAATCGCGGGCGCCCAGGTGAACGTTTTCCGCCGCGAAGGCGGCGACGGCATCACGGGTGCGGCGCGGCCAGGGTGCCACGGCGGCATGATTCAGGTAGAGCAGATCCGGAGCCTGGGGAAATTCGCTGGCAATATCGAGCATGGGCGCCTCGTTGCGATTCGTGTCGGTTGGCGTATCATCCGCGCATTCACAGACAGAGCGGTATGATAGCGCGTCTGGCGTCCGCTTGGCCCGTGGGGCAGGCGTGGGCTAGACTGCGAAAGCGGTGGGTGAGCGCGATCGCGTGTATGCGTGTAGAGGAGAGAGGCACAGATGGGCGATCTGGAGAAGGCAGCGCGCAAGGCGCAGGAGTTCCGGCAGCGCGAAAGGGAAATTCTGGATGCGGCTCTGGCGTTGTTTCTGGAGCAGGGTGAAGACCGGGTCACGGTGGAAATGATCGCGGACCGGGTCGGTATCGGTAAGGGCACGATCTACAAGCACTTCGAAACCAAGAATGAAATCTACCTGTTGCTGATGATCCGCTATGAAGAGGATCTCGCCGAGCTGTTCCGCCAGATCGCCCAATCTCCGGACAAGGAACAGCTGGCGCGCGAGTATTTCCGCTTCCGTATTGGCGATCCGCGCCGTTATCAGCTGTTCGACCGGCTTGAGAACAAGGTCATCAAGGATCAGGCGGTGCCTGAACTGGTGGAAAAGCTGCATGCCATTCGCGCAGCCAATCTGGACAACCTCACCGGTGTGATCGAGTCACGCATCAACGACGGCACCCTGGAAGATGTCCCGGCCAACTATCATATTGCGGCGGCCTGGGCGCTGGCCCACGGTGCCGTCGGTCTGATGGAATCGCCGTTTTACCGCAAGTTCATCGATGACAAGGAAGACTTCATTGATTTCCTCGTCAGTATCGGCATTCGCATGGGGAACAAGGGGCAACGCGGCCGATGAGCGACAGCCGGCATCCGGACAAGCTGATGCAGGTGCTGGAGCAGGCCGAGAAGGACGCCGGTGGCCTGCCCCCCGTGCACACCTGGCATCCCGACCATGTGGCCGACATCGACATGCGCATTGCCCGCGACGGCACCTGGTATTACCAGGGCACGCCGATCAACCGGCCCGCCATGGTGCGTCTGTTCTCCACCATTCTTCGTCGCGAGGGCGACCGCTACTATCTGGTGACGCCCGTGGAGAAGCTGGGCATCGTGGTGGAGGACGCCCCCTTTGTTGCGGTGACGCTGGAGGTGCTGGAAGAACGCGGTGAGCCGGTGCTGGCCTTCACCACCAATGTCGGGGCGACCGTGGTGGCCGATGCGCAGCATCCCCTGCGGGTAGAGGTGGATCCCGACACCGACGAGCCCTCGCCGTATCTGTACGTGCGTGACGACATGGAAGCTCTGCTGCATCGCAATGTCTTTTACGCACTGGTGGAGCAGGGGCAGCGCGCGGACCTGGACGGCGAGGCATGGCTGGTGGTTTCCAGCCGTGGCCATCGCTTCCCCATAGGTCGGCTTGGCCACTGAAGGACGGCACGGGCGATGGAACGTCTGAAATCCTGGTTTCTCAGCAGTTATCTGGTGCTGGCCTCGCTGGCCTGCGTGGTCCTGTTCATTCAGCTTCTCCAGCTCCGCCGTATCGAGGTGCTGGGTGCGCTGATGGCGTGTTCGGCGCTGCCCGGTTTCTTCCTCTGGCTGTACACCCGGCGCCCGGCCCGCACCAGCGCACATCTGTTCGGGGTCACGGCCTACACCTGGCTGGGCGCTTGCCTGGCCGTATTCGGTACCCTGACCTCCCGGGATCCGCTGTGGTGGCCGGTGCTTTATGCGCTGCCGCTGGGGCTGGGAGGATTCCTGCTGTATCTGTTGTGGTACAGCCGCCTGCCGCGTCGGCAGTTGATCCAGCGTCTGGTGCCGCTGCCGCCGTTTACCCTGTACCAGATGGACGGCACCCCGGTCACCTCCGCATCGCTGGTGGGCAAGCCGACCCTGTGGATTTTCTTTCGCGGTAACTGGTGCCCCCTGTGCGTGGCGCAGGTGCGCGAAATTGCGGAGCGCTACCCGGAGCTGGAAGCGCGTGGCGTGCAGGTGGCGCTGGTTACTGCTCAGCCATTGAAAAAGACACAGGCGCTGGCCCAGCGTTTCAGTGACACGCCGGTGATGTGGTTACAGGACCGTGATGCTCAGGCGGCGCGAAAGCTGGGTATCGAACTGCGTTACGGGGTGCCGGCCGGATTGCGGCTGCTGGGGCATGGTCGGCATACGATCATGCCGACGCTGGTGGTGACCAACCGGGACGGGGACGTGGTATTTGTGGACCAGAGTGACAACTATCGCCTGCGCCCGGCGCCGCAGACCTTCCTGAAAGTGCTGGACAGGGAAAAGGCGCAGCGCTGACCGCGCTGCGCCGACTTACCTCAGCGTTGCCTCAGCCGCGCGCGGGCAGGACGTCGCGCAGCTTGCCGGCCATCTTGCGAATGGCCTCTTCGGTGGTCTCCCAGCCAATACAGCCATCCGTTACGGACTTGCCGTATTCAAGCTGCGACAGGTCGGCCGGAATCTTCTGGTTGCCTGCCTTCAGGTGCGATTCGACCATCAGCCCGATGATCGAGGTATTGCCCTCGATGATCTGGTTGGTGATGTTTTCCAGCACCAGGGTCTGCAGTGACGGGTCCTTGTTGGAGTTGGCGTGGCTGCAATCCACCATGATGTTGGTGGACACCCCGGCTTTCGACAGCGCCTGTTCGGCCAGCGCGACCGACACCGAATCGTAGTTCGGCTTGCCGCCGCCACCGCGCAGCACCACGTGGGCGTAGGGATTGCCCCGGGTCACGGTGATGGCCACCTTGCCGTCCATGTCGATACCCAGGAAGCGATGCGGATGGCGCACGCTGAGCATGGCGTTGATGGCCACATCCAGGCCACCGTCGGTGCCGTTCTTGAAGCCTACGGGACTGGACAGACCGGAAGACATTTCGCGGTGGGTCTGGGATTCAGTGGTGCGGGCACCGATGGCCGACCAGGTGATCAGGTCCTGCAGGTACTGCGGGGTGATCGGGTCCAGGGCCTCGGTGGCCGTGGGCAGGCCCATTTCGGCCATGTCCAGCAGCAGCTTGCGGGCAATGTGCAGGCCGTCTTCAATCTTGAAGGTGTCATTCATGAAGGGGTCGTTGATCAGACCCTTCCAGCCGACGGTGGTGCGGGGCTTTTCGAAGTAGACCCGTTGCACCAGCACCAGGGTATCCTTGACCTCTTCCGCCAGCGCTTTCAGGCGCGCCGCATAGTCGTGGGCGGCCTCGATATCATGGATGGAGCAGGGGCCGATCACGATGAACAGGCGCGGGTCCTTGCGGTCCAGAATATTGCGCACCGTGTCGCGCCCGGCGGCGACCGTTTCCCGCGCCGCGTCGGACAGCGGCAACTTGGCTTTCAGCTCCCGCGGGGTGGTCAGCAGGGTCTGCGACTCGATATTCAGATCATCTACTTTCTTTTCAGTCATGACATATCCGGGAATGTAGCGAAGGCAAGCAGTCTAGCGGAATCAGGGGCTTGAAGAAACACGATGGCGCTGTGCCAGCAGGGCCTCGACCCACTCCGGGACCAGCACGCTGGCCATCCCTTCACGGTGCTCGCGGAAGGCGGTGCGCACCCGGGAGGCCTCCAGGTTCAGTTCCAGGGTATGGGCGCCCGCCTGGTTGGCCACCTCGACGAAGCCAGCGGCAGGGTAGACGTTGCCGGAGGTGCCGATGCTGACGAACAGGGTGCACTGCTCCAGGGCTGTGTAGATCCGTTCCATGTGCAACGGCATCTCGCCGAACCAGACCACATGGGGGCGCAGGCAGCCGTGGCTGCCGCAGTGCTCGCATTCGCTGTCGGGGGTGATGTCGCCGGAGACCGGCGTGACCTCGTGACACAGGCGGCAGCGCCCGCGCAGCAGCTCGCCATGCATGTGAAGCAACCGCTGGCTGCCAGCGCGTTCATGCAGGTTGTCGATGTTCTGGGTGATCAGGAGCAGATCGTCGCCCAGTTGTGCCTCCAGCCGGGCCAGGGCCTGGTGGGCGGGATTCGGGCGGATGTCCGGGCTGTGCAGCAGGCGGCGGCGCTCGTTGTAGAAGCGCTGCACCAGCACCGGATCGCGCTGGAAGGCTTCCGGTGTGGCGACGTCTTCCAGGCGATGGTTCTCCCACAGGCCGTCGGCGCCGCGAAAGGTACGGATACCGGACTCGGCGGAAATACCGGCGCCGGTCAGGATGACAACACGGTGCATGGGATGGCTCCTGTTTCCTGTATACTCTGACCCATGAACGATACCATTATCCGTCATCGCGAAACCTGCACGCTGGGCGACCGGGGCCCGGTCAGCCTGCTTCACTTCCATCACGACATGGTGCTGCTGATCAGCGCCGAGGCCGTTGGCCTGTACCGCGACCGTGCTGCCGTCGAGGACCCCCTCGGCAACGGGGTGCTGGGCTACGAAATCATTCCCGAGGCATTGCGACCGGTCTGGCAGGAGGGCAGCGGCTATGTGCGTGAGCAGGCCTCCGGCTTCGTCGGTCTGCATGGCGGGGCGGTGCTGTTTATCCGCCCGGACGGGGTGGCCCTGTATCCCGATGGCTCCAGCGCGCTGCGTAACCAGAGCATGTTCTGGCTGATACCCTACGCACCACGGCACCTGAACTGAGACGATCATCGAGGAGAGCTCCATGGGTGAGGAAAGCACCAAACTGCGCCTGCGTGAACTGACCAGTGATGATTACCCCGAACTGGCCGCGCTGATGGACATGGTGTACGCCGATATCGGAGGCGCCTGGCCGGAGGATACAGTGCGCACCCTGATGCGGATCTTCCCGGAAGGACAGTTGTGTATTGTCGATAATGATGAACTGGTAGCGGCCGCACTGACCATCAAGGTGAAGTACGATCGCTTCTCGAACCCGCATCGCTATGAAGACCTGATCACCGAGAACCAGGTGCATTCCCACGACGACGATGGCGATGCCCTGTATGGCCTGGATGTCTTCGTGCACCCGGAGTATCGCGGTTATCGCCTGGGGCGTCGCCTCTACGAGGCGCGCAAGGACCTGTGCCGTGAAGAAAACCTGCGCGCCATCCTGGCCGGTGGCCGCTTGCCCGGCTACAGCCAGCACGCGGAAACCATGTCGGTGACCGAGTATATCGATCAGGTCGAACGGCAGAAGCTGTACGACCCGATCCTGTCGTTCCAGCTCTCCAATGGTTTCGATGTAAAGCGCTTGCTGAAGCGTTATCTGCCGGAAGATGAGGACTCGCGTGGCTACGCCACGTTGCTGGAATGGGACAATATTCTTTATGTGCCCCCTGACCAGAATTTCTATGAGAGCAAGACCATGGTGCGGCTGGGCGTGGTACAGCGCCGCATGCGCGCTGCCCGCTCGGTGGAGGATCTGCTCAATCAGGTGGAGTTCTTTGTCGATGCCCTGTCGGATTACCGCGCTGATTTTGCAGTGCTGCCGGAGTTTTTCAGCGCGCCGCTGATGGGGCTTGAACTGGATATGCCGTCTCTGGAAGCGATCCGTTTTCTGGCCAGTTTTACCGATGAGATCCGCGATGCGATTTCAGAGCTGGCGGTCAGCTACAACATCAATGTCGTGGCCGGTTCCATGCCGCTGGTGGAAAACGACAATGTCTACAACGTAGCCTACCTGTGCCGCCGGGATGGCACGGTGGAGGAGCAGCGCAAGATTCACATTACGCCCAGTGAGCGCCGGGACTGGGGCATCGAGGGCGGTGACCAGATTCAGGTCTTCGAGACGGACGCAGGTCGCGTCGGCATCCTGATCTGCTATGACGTGGAGTTTCCCGAACTGGGCCGCATTCTGGCGGAACAGGGCATGGAAATCCTGATCGTGCCGTTCTGGACGGATACCAAGAACGGCTACTTGCGTGTTCGTCACTGCGCCCAGGCGCGGGCGATCGAAAACGAGTGCTATGTGGCGATATCCGGTAGCGTCGGCAACCTGCCGCGTGTGGACAACGTGGATATCCAGTACGCGCAATCAGCGGTCTTTACGCCGAGCGATTTCTATTTTCCGCACGATGGCATTATCAGCGAAGCGGTGCCGAACACGGAAATGCTGCTGTTCGCCGATGTGGATCTGGAAAAGCTGAAGCTGCTGCATACCGAGGGCTCGGTCACCAACCTCAAGGACCGTCGTCACGACATGTACCGGCTCAAGTGGCGCAGTCAGCAGGTCGAGCCGCAAGGCTGATCCGGCGCGGTGTAACGCGGGTCAGCAACCGGCCTGGAAATCATCGAAGATTTTCAGCTCCCACAACAGACGGCTGTCAGGTGTTGGTGCCGGTTTTGGCAGCATCTGTTTCTCAAACAGCAGAAAGGCGTTGGTCATCAGCTCCTCTTGCCACTGCTCGACAAGCTGGGGTGGCAGACCGAACTCGCGGGCGAGTTCGGTCAGGGGACGTTGCGAACGCTGGGCACTCAGAGC
>ERZ869909.648-NODE-648-length-36490-cov-3.278033_pt1 | contig 36490 bp, 33 predicted proteins | sample MGYA00520892_ERZ869909 | MGnify/ENA primary metagenome ERZ869909 (study PRJEB32215, sample SAMEA104723947) | bioreactor metagenome | biome: bioreactor; feature: anaerobic bioreactor; material: water | place: China | collected 2015-03-12 ...
GAAATAGCCGCGCGAGTCGTCGCAGCCGCCGCCGGTGAGGATCTCCGCGGTGCTGGCTGTCCGGGCAAACTCGATCGCGGCGCGGATCCGCTCGAAGGCCTTGCGGTCGATGACCGCCCCCATGAAATTGCCGGGCTCGGCGGGGTCGCCGACCCGCACCCCCGCCACGGTGTCGAGCCAGGCCTCGCGGAAGGCGGGCCAGAGCGAGCGCGGCAGGTACATCCGCGAGGCGGCCGAGCATTTCTGGCCCTGGTACTCGAACGCGCCCCGCAGGGCCGCAACCACCAGCTCAGGGACCAGCTCGCGGGCCGACGGGTGCACGAAGATGAAGTCCTTGCCGCCGGTCTCGCCCACCAGGCGCGGATACTGGCGATAGTTCGCGATGTTCGCCCCGACCTTCGACCAGATGCCGTTGAACACCCCGGTGGAGCCGGTGAAATGTACGCCCGACAGCTCGCGGTGCCCCAGCGCCTGCGCCGCCACTGCGGCGCCGTCGCCCGGGACGAAGTTGACGACCCCCGGCGGCAACCCCGCAGCCTCGAGCAGTTTCAGCGTGAGGTAGTTGGCGTACACCGAGGTCGTGGCCGGCTTCCACAGCACCGTGTTGCCGAGCATGGCCGGCGCGGTCGGCAGGTTGCCGCCGATGGCGGTGAAGTTGAACGGCGTGACCGCGAATACGAAGCCTTCCAGCGCACGGTACTCCAGCCGGTTCCAGGTGCCCGGCGAGGACAGCGGCTGTTCCGCCATGAGTTCGGCCATGAAGCTGGCGTTGAAGCGCCAGAAATCGATCAGCTCGCAGGCGCTGTCGATCTCGGCCTGGTGGAAGGTCTTGGACTGCCCCAGCACGGTGGCCGCGTTCAGCGTGTCGCGCCACGGGCCCGCGAGCAACTCCGCGGCCTTCAGGAAGACGGCGGCGCGATCCTCCCAGGCCATGCTCGACCAGGCGTGCCGGGCCTCCAGCGCCGAGTCGATCGCGAGCGCGATCTCGCGCTCGCCGGCGAGGTGGCAGGTCGCGAGCCGGTGGCCATGCTGGTGCGGCAGGCGCACCTCGACCGTCCTGCCGGTGCGCAACTCCCGGCCACCGATCACCAGCGGGATCTCCGCCGGTTCGGCCTTCATTGCTGCAACGCGCGCGCGCAGCGAGGAGCGCTCGGCGCTGCCCGGAGCATAGTCGAGCACCGGCTCGTTGTGCGGCTCGGGGACGAAGAAGCGGGCATTGCTCATGGCGGGATCCCTTTGCTGTTCCGATTGGCGATGACGGCCGTGGCGGGGTTTACCAGTCCACCTGGACGCGCGCGCCGATGGCCTGGCCACGGTGGTCCGGGCTGCCGTAAGGCAGCCGCGCGTTGCTGCCCTCGACGTCATAGTGGACCCAATTGAGCGCAAAGCGCGTGTACGCGGTCGGGTACCAGTTCAGGCCCAGGGTGAAATTCTCCTCGCGGCCACCCTGGATCCCGCCGTCGCCGAGGTCGAGCGCCGAGTAACGGGCTGCCAGCTCCAGCGCCCCCCAGCCCCCGGCGCCAAGCGCCGCGCCGGGACGCACGCGGCCATGGGTCGCGCTGGCCGGATTATAGGGCCGGTGTTCGCCCGTGACGAACCAGCTCGCCTGGAGGTACCCGCCCTCGAAAAGCGCTGCGTCCCGGTCGCGATAGACGACACGGTTCTGCATCAGCTCCCCCTGCAGTGCCAAGGGCCCCCGCGCCGCGGCTGCTTCCAGCGCGAATGCCGTAGACGAGCGCGCGGGGAGCGGGCCCGTATCCAGCAGCCGGGTCGAGAACACCCTGACCTCCGGCCTTTGGCGGACCCGGAAGCCTGCGCCCGCCCCAGGTCCCATCTGCCTGCGATAGGCCGACACGCCGAGATGCAGGTACCCGTTGCCGGACCTGACCGGCGCCATGGTCAGGCGCCCCGCGAGCCCATGACCCTCGTCGGCGTCGAGTTCCGTACCGGGTGTCTCGCCGAACAACGCCGCCGACAAGGTCCATCCATCGCCGACGCGGGCTGCCGAGGCCCCGAGCGACTCGGGAATGGCAAAGGCATTCGGCAGGGCGCGCTCCATGAAAGTGGTGCGCGGCAAGCCCGTCATGTGCTCGAGCGAGAAGGGCGGTTTCTGGTTGCCGAAGGTGAAGCGCCAGCCTGGCAGGCCGCCGTATTGCAGGTAGGCGTCCTTGACGGTGACGCCATCGGCGGCGAAATCGACTTCGAGCTTGTAGGCGAACGCCGGGTCGAGCTGGCCCTCGATCCCCAGTCGCCCCGCACGCAAGGTCGTGCCCCCGGGGTGGTCCACTCCCGGCGTGTCGCTGGAAGCCGCCCAGGCATCCGCCATCACCCGGCCCCGCGACTTGGCCGTCAGCCGGCCGTCAGCAGTGGCAAGCTCGGGAGCGCCTTGCCACCTCACGCGGGTGGGCGGAGGCGTCCCATGGTCCTCCAGCGCCTGGACCCGGTTCCGCAACTCCTCGAGCTCTGCCGCCTGCGCCTCAACCAGGGCCCGCAGGCGCTCCAGGGTCTCCTCCGCCGGCGCGGTCACTGCCAAGGCCATCCGGGGGAAGCAAGACAGCCACAGCACAGCCAGCAGTAGTGATGCGAATGCTCGCGAACCTTGCCTCATGTTCACTGCTCCCCACTGGATCGGTACGCGCGACGGAGCCGAGACTATATGCAGCCGACGACGGCGGAACCTTCGCTGGAGGGCCAATAGCCCGCGCCAGCAGGCCAGCATTGATCGCCGCACGCTGGCCCGGAATCGCGAGTCATTGGCCTCGCGCGACAGGGCGGGCGGCGTGTCGTTTCGTTACCATGCTCCCCGGCCCGTGCCGCGACCTGGACGGCCCGAGGGCGATGAGGACCCAGACATGACAGAGCCGTCCCACCCATTCGGCGCACGATCCCCGGATGACCTGCCGGACCTGCTGCGCCAGTCGCCACTGGCGTGGCTGGTTTCGGGTGCCGCGGAGACCTTCTGTGCCAGCCTCCTGCCACTGCTGCCGCTGGTGGATGGCGAAGGCCGGCTGGCCGGATTCTCCGGCCACCTGCCGCGGGCGAATCCCCAGGTGGCCCGGCTGCGCGCCGACCCCCGCGCCGCGGTACTGCTGCTCGGCCCCAATGCGTACGTCTCGCCGTCCTGGATGAGAAATCGGCGCTGGGCGCCGACCTGGAACTTCGCCAGCGCACAGTGCCTGGTGGAGGTGCGATTCCTGGAGGAGGACGAAGCGCTGGCGGCGCACCTGCACGAACTGGTGACGACCATGGAGGACGGCCGCCCCCAGCCCTGGGTGATCGCGGAGATGGGCGACCGGTACGGCCAGCTGGCACCGCGCATCGTCGCGTTCGAGGCCAGCCTGAGCGAGGTCCGCGAGCGCTTCAAGCTCGGCCAGGACGAGGGCGACCCGGCGTTTTCCGACATGAGCACGGCGCTGGAGCGCGACGGCGAGCACGAGCTGCTCGAGTGGATGACGCGCTTCAATCCCGGGCGCGGCCGGGAAAGCTAGTCGCTGCGGGCGGTTTCGCCCCTGAAGTACTGGGCCGGCGCCATGCCGAAAGTGCGGTGGAACATCGCGGTGAAGGCGCTGGAGCTGCTGTAGCCGACGTCGAACGCGACCTGGGTCACCCGCTGGCCGACCGCCAGCCTCGAGAGCGCCTCCATCAGCCGCACGTGCTGGCGCCAGGCGGCGAAGGTCATGCCGGTCTCCCGGCGGAACAGCCGCGTGAAGGTGCGCCGCCCCATGCGCGCGCGCGCCGCCCAGTCGTCCAGCGTCTCCTGCCGGGCCGGGTCGGCCAGCAGGTCCCGGCACACTGCGGCAAGATGCTCGTGCCGAGGCATCGGGATGTGCAGCGGCGCTGCGGGGGTCGCGGTGATCTCGTCCAGCAGTAGCGCCATCACGCGGCCGTCGCGGCCCGTCTCGTCGTACTCGATCGGGATCCGCGTCGCCTCGATGATCAGCTCCCGCAATAGCGTCGAGACCTCGAACACCTTGCAGCGCGCGGGCAACCCCGGCCGCGCCCCCGTGTCCACGTAGAGGGTCCTCACGGACACCGCGCTGCGACACAGCACCTCGTGTTCCACTTCGGCGGGAACCCAGACGGCGCGCTCGGGCGGAACCACGAAGCTGGCGTCGTCGGTGTCGACCACCATCACCCCCATGGACGCGTACAGCAGCTGGGCGCGGGCGTGCGAGTGCCGGGGATCGACGTGGTTCGGCGGGTACTCGTCCGCCAGCGCGGCCACCGGGCGGGCCACGTCCTGGTAGTCGATTCCCCTGGTGCTTCGAGTCGGTGGCCCGGACAAGATGCTTTTTGCTCCGTCGGCGACAGCGCGGTTGCCGCCGAGTTTATAAACCTGTCCAGATTCAGTCCAACCGGCCTCGGAGGCCGGCGGAACGGCTGCGGGCAGGCACGGAGCGAATGGCATTGAGTGACATTAGCGCAGCGGTAGTTCGCGCCGCACCCGACGTGGACCCGGAAATCCGGCGCTTCGTCGAGACGGTGGCTGCCGACCTCGCCACCCATCCCGACCTGGCATCGGTGCCCCCGGCCGATGCGCGCCTCATCCTGGAACTGGTGCGGGCGCGGTGGGCCGCCGACGGGCCCGTGATGGCGGCCACGCTCGAGACCGAGTTGCCCACCCGCCACGGTCCGGTGCGCATGCGCGTGCACCGCCCGTTGCCTGGTGTCGCCCTGCCGGTGTTGTTCTACCTGCACGGCGGCGGCTGGACTTTCTTCAGCCTCGACACGCACGACCGGCTGATGCGGGAGTATGCGGCGCGCGCCGGCGTGGCCGTCGCCGGCATCGACTACGCGCTCGCTCCCGAGGCCAGGTTCCCGGTCGCGCTGGAGCAGACCATCGACGCGTTGCGCTGGCTGGAAGCCGCCGGCCCCGAGTTCGATCTCGACCCGGACCGGATCGCCATCGGCGGTGATTCGGCGGGCGCCAATCTCGCCGTGGCGGCCTGCCTGGCGTTGCGTACTGCAGGCGAGGGTCGACTGGTTCGCGGGATGTTGCTCAACTACGGCGCCTTCGATGGCCGCAGCGCCGCACGGGGAACGAATCGCTACGGCGGCCCCGGCTACATGCTCGGCGCGGAGGAAATGCAGGGCTACTGGCGCAATTACGTGAATGCGGAATCGGAGCTCGAGCTGCCGCTGGTCTCACCGCTGTGCGCCGACCTGTCCGGGCTGCCGCCATCGTTGCTGGTGATCCCGGAGTGCGACCTGCTGGCCGAGCAGAGCCATGCCATGGCCGAGCGCCTGCGACGGGCCGGCGTGCCCGTGGAGGCCCGCGTCTATCCGGGTGCCACCCACAGTTTTCTCGAGGCGGCCTCGGTGGCCCGCGTCAGCCGCGCGGCGCTGGCGGACAGCGCCAGCTGGCTGCGCACCGTGCTGGCCGACACGACCCGGGGGGGGGTGGCCTGAATTCGATGTTTTGCGTCCCTGTCGAGAATGCGGGCCAGAACGGCGTCCGTACATTCAGGATAGGGCGAATGAACCCGGACCCATCCAACAAGATCGGCAGCGGAGAGTGCAACATGGTCAGCAATACCGGTCACCGTTCTCATCATGCGACGAGTCGTCACCCGCATCGCCCGGTGGCGCGACTCGGGGCAGCCCTGCTCCTGGCTGCGCCCGGCGGCCAAGCGCTGGCGCAGGAAGCGGCGCAGGCAACCGGGCAGGTCATCGACGAGATCGTGGTCTACGCGCCCAACTACGTCTCCACCGACGGCCGCTCCGCCACCAAGAGCACGGCACCGCTGGTCGAGACCCCCCAGTCCGTGTCCGTCATCTCGCGTGACATGATCGACCTGCTGAACTGGAACAGCCTGCAGGACGCCATGCGCTACACCTCGGGCGTCACCGGCGAGAACTTCGGCCCGGACGAGCGCTACGACTGGCTCACCGTGCGCGGCTTCTACCCGGTCCAGTACGTCGACGGCCTGCAGGCCCCGGTCGGCTCGGTGAGCAACACCGGGCTCGACCTGTACGGCTCGGAATCGGTCGAGGTACTCAAGGGCCCGGCGGCCGTGCTTTACGGCCAAAGCCCCCCGGGCGGCATCGTCAACATGGTAAGCCGTCGTCCCCGCGACGAGTTCGGCGCCGAGCTCGAGGCGCAGGTGGGGAGCTTCGATCACGTCCAGCTGGCCGGCGACGTCACCGGCCCCCTCAGCGACACCGTCTCCTGGCGCCTCACCGGCCTGTACCGCGACCGGGGCACGCAGGTCGACTTCATGGACTCGCGCCGGGTCTACGTCGCGCCCGCGCTCAGCGTCGCGCTGACGCCGGCCACGGACCTGACGCTGCTGGCCTATTACCAGGACGACGACCTGAAGAACCAGAACACGGGCTACCTTCCCGCGGTGGGCACGCTTTTGCCCAACCCGCTGGGGAAGATCCCGCGCAGCTTCTTCCCGGGCGAGCCGGGCGTGAACTTCTTCAAGCGCGAGCAATATGCGCTCGGCTACGACTTCAGCCACGAGTTCGCCAACGGCTTCACGCTTCAGCAGAACCTGAAGTACTTCTCGCAGGAGACCGACTCGCGCGTGATCTACGGCGGCGGCGGCCTCGAGGCCGACAACCGGACGCTGAACCGCTTCGACTTCCCTTACAACGAGGAAGTCAGTTCCTTCAACGTCGACACTCGCGGCTATTTCGAGGTCAATACCGGCGCCCTGGAGCACAGCATCCTGGTGGGTCTCGATTACCGCGACTATGACAACCAGTCCGAGTTCGGGTTTGCCGGAACCACGCCGATCGACGTGTTCGCGCCGGTGTACGGCGCGGGACCCTTCCCGTTTCCTGACCTGTTCCCGTTCCTGGACCAGCAACAGAAGCAGACCGGCCTGTACGTCCAGGACCAGATTCGCCGCGACCGGCTGGTCGTGACCCTCAGCGGCCGTTACGACAACGTCAAGTCGACCAGCTCCGGTGACTCGGTCACGGACCGCGAGTTCACCTACCGCGGTGGCGTCAACTACGTCTTCGACAACGGCGTCGCGCCCTACCTGCAGACGGCCACCTCCTTCCAGCCGGTGTCGGGCGTCGATGTGAACACCGGCAGGGCCTTCGTGCCGACCACCGGGCGCCAGGTCGAGGGCGGCGTGAAATTCGATGGACGCCAGCTCGGTCGTGACCTGAAGGTGTTCGGCTCGGTCGCTGCGTACCGGCTGGTCGAGGACAACGTACTCACGGCCGCCAACAACCCGGAGTTCCCCTTCGCCTCGGTGCAGGAGGGCGAAGTACGGGTCCAGGGCGTCGAGGTCGAGGCGGTGCTGCGTCACCGCGAAAGCCTGAGCCTGAATTTCTCCTACACTTACACTGACTCCGAGGTCACCAAGAGCAACGACCCGGCCACCCTGGGGCAGCGCCTGTTTGCGACACCGCTGCACAAGTTCTCCGCGCTGGTTGACTACACTCTGCAGTCGGGACAGATGGCCGGGCTCGGCGCCGGCCTGGGCGTCCGGTACACCAGCGGCGTGTACGGCGACGCGGCCAACGAGTGGTACGTCAGCGGCGTGACTTTGTTCGACGCCATCGTCCACTATGACCGGGCGGACTGGCGTTTCGCGGTGAATGCGAACAACCTGTTCGACAAGGAGTACGTCCAGCGCTGCAGCAACGCGACGGACTGTTTCTATGGCACCGCAAGGATCGTGACGGGAACCATCTCCCGCCGGTTCTGAGCGGCGTGGTCACGAAAGCGCGGCCGGGTCCGGGCCCGGCCGCGCTTTCATTTCCGGTGGCGGACGGAGACCTCGGATGATTTCGATCCCGCGATCATGGCGCCCGTTCGCGGTCGTGTTGGCCGGCGCGCTCGCCCCGTTTCCGCCCGTCATCGCGGACGCGACCCTGGCCCTGCCGCTACCGCCGGAGCGCACGCTGTCGTTCAGCGCGCGGGAAGGCACCTGGATGTCCGTCGACGTCTCGCCCGACGGGCGCACGCTCGTCTTCGACCTCCTGGGCGACGTCTACGCGATGCCCGTATCCGGCGGCTTCGCCCGGCCGCTGGTGACGGGCATGGCCTTCAGCTCGCAACCGGTCTTCTCGCCTGACGGCAGCATGATCGCCTTCGTCTGCGACCGGAGCGGCAACGACAACCTGTGGGTGGGCCGGGCCGACGGCTCGGGCCTGCGCCCGCTGTCCCTGCTCGAGGACAACACCGAGTTCACCTCCCCGGCGTGGTCGGCCGACGGCCGGGGCGTCTACGCGTCCCGCATCCGGCCCGATTACGGGGTCTTCGAACTCTGGTTCCATCCGCTCGAGGGGGACGCCGCCGAGCGCGTGACACATGCCGGCACCGGGCCCAAGGCCTCTCGACTCAATGCGCTCGGCGCGGCGGCTTCTCCGGATGGCCGCTACCTCTACTATGCCGCCGGCGCGGACGCTCACTACGGGCAGCGCCCCCTGCCCCTTTGGCACCTGGTGCGCCGGTCGCTGGCCACGGGTAGCGTGGAATCCGTGGTGCGTGCGCCCGGCAGCGCCATGCGCCCCGTGCTGTCGCCCGACGGCAGCAAGCTCGTCTACGCGACACGCGACGGCGCCGACACGGTCCTGCGCCTGCGCGACCTGTCCACCGGCGCAGACCGGTTGCTGGTCGCGCCGGTACAGCGGGACCAGCAACGCAGCTGGCCGACCATGGACCTCATGCCCCGTTACGCCTTCACGCCGGACGGCGCCGGGGTCATCTACACCCGCGACAACCGCTTGTGGCGGGTCGAGCTGGCGGATGGCGCAAGCGTCGAGATCCCCTTCGAGGCCCGGGTCGCGCTGCCCATAGGGCCGTCGTTGCGCCGGGAGGTCCCGGACGAGACCGGCCCGGTGCGCGCGCGGCTCGCGCTGGCGCCGGCGCCCTCGCCGGACGGGCAACAGCTGGCGTTCTCGGCCTTCTCACGCATTTACGTCATGCCGCTGGAGGGCGCGGGGACGCCACGCCAGGTCGACCCGGGCCATGCACCCGCGTTCCAGCCACGCTGGTCACCCGACGGCCGCTCGCTGGCCTACGTCACCTGGACTGCGGCTGACGCCGGGCACGTCTGGCTCGCCGGCCCCGAGGGTGGCCCGCCACGGCGACTGACCCGGGACGCAGCGTTCTACACCGACCCGGTGTTCGCGCCTGGCGGCCAGGCCATCTACGTGCTGCGTTCCAGCCAGCGCGAACGGCTCCTGACGCGGGAGTACGCACCGGCGCGGCAGGCGGATCTGCTGCGCCTGCCGCTGCCCGGCGGCGACCCGGAAGTCGTCGTCTCGGGCATGTTCAACGGCGGGGCGCAGTTCACCCGGGAGGCGGACCGCGTGCACCTCTACGGCCCCGACGGGCTGGTGTCCGTCGGCCTGGACGGCTCCGGGTTGCGGCGCCTGGTGCGAGTGACGGGACCCGCGTATTACTTCGAGGAAGGGCGGGTGCCGGTGCGCGAGCTGGCGATCAGCCCCGACGGGCGCTGGCTGCTGGCGCAGACCCGCTCGCAGCTCTACCTGCTGCCCATGCCCGAGGTCAGGGGCGGCGAGCCGCCGACGGTGGACGTCGCGAGCGCGGCGCCGGCGAGCCGGCGCCTGACCACCGTTGGGGCCGACTTCATGGGCTGGGCGGACGAAGGCAGGACCATCCATTGGACGGTCGGCTCGACCTTCCATCGTCGCAGCCTGGACGGCCTCCGCATGGACGCCCCGCCAGAGACCACGGCGTCCATCACGGCCGGCAGCGAGGCACACGCGATCGAGGTGAGCCTGCCGCGCGACGTGCCCGTGGGCGCCCTGCTGCTGCGTGGCGCCACGGCGATCACCATGCGGGGCGACGAGGTCATCCCGGACGCCGACATCCTCGTGCTGGACGGTCGCATCGCCGGGATCGGTCCACGAGGCACTCTTGCGGTCCCCGCCCGGGCCGAGACCCGCGAGCTGGATGGCCGCTTCGTCATGCCCGGGTTGATAGACACCCACGCCCACTGGTTCGAGCTGCGCCGGGTGATCCACGATCTCCAGGCGCCGAATTTCCTGGCGCTGCTGGCCTTCGGCGTGACTTCCGGGCTCGACGTCTCGACGCTCACCATCGACGCGCTCGCCTACCAGGACATGATCGAGGCGGGCCTCATGCTTGGGCCGCGTGCCTGGTCGACGGGGCCGGCGGTGTTCTCGTTCACCGAGATCGCGTCGAAGCAGGACGCGCTCGACGTGCTGAGCCGCTACCGCGACCACTACCGGCTCGGCAACCTGAAACAGTACCGCGTCGGCAACCGGCGCCAGCGCCAGTGGTTCGCGCAGGCAGCCGGCGAACTCGGCATGATGCCCACCACCGAGGGCGCGATGAACCTGCGGCTGGGCCTCAGCCAGGCCATCGACGGCTTCGCCGGGCTGGAGCATTCGCTGCCGACCGCCCCGCTGGGGCAAGACGTGCTGGAACTGCTGAGAGCCACGCGCATGAGCTACACGCCGACGCTCATGCTGGCGATCCCCGGCACGCAGCACTTCATCCTCGAAGGGCGGGCACACGAGGACGCCCGGGTGCGCCGCTTCTTCGCGCCCAACCAGGTGGATGCCAAGACCCGGCAACTGGCCTGGCACCGCCCCGACCAGCACGAGGCACCGCGCGAGGCCGCAGCCGCGGCGGCCGTGCACCGCGCCGGGGGACTGGTGGGGGCAGGCAGCCACAGCGAGTTCGAGGGGATCTCGCTTCACTGGGAGATGCAGGCGCTGGCCAGGGGTGGGCTCGAGCCGCACGAAGTGCTGCGCATCGCGACCATCGGCTCGGCCGAGACCATCGGCCGGGCGAAGCTGGTGGGCAGCCTGGAGCCGGGGAAGTACGCCGACCTGCTGGTGCTGGAGCGAAATCCGCTGGAGGACCTGGCCAACACCCTGTCGCTGCAATGGGTGATGAAGAACGGGCGCCTGTACGATGCGGCCACGCTCGACGAACTCTGGCCGCGGCAACGCCCACTGCCGCCGCTGTGGTTCCACCCGCACTGAGCGGGCGCGCGTCGCTAGGCCTGCGGCTCGCAGCGGAGGGTGATTCTCAGCCGGACGACCTCGCGGCGCGGATTCCAGCGCAGCGCCGCCGAGTCACCCGGCGCGATGATCGCCCGCCGCGCGCGGCCACGCTCCGGCCCGCTGGTGAACTCCGCTTCGCAGCGAATGGTCACTTCATCGAGGTTGCTGACCTGCACGATGGCAAAATGGCCGTCGGTGTGAAGCCGGGCATCCAGCTTAAGCTCCCCGGCCTCGACGGTGATGTCGGCGGGATAGGCCGACGCGGCGTCGGCCAGCAGGCACGACAGCGCGACCAGCAGTGAAGTCAGCAATGCGCGTTGCATGTTCGTATCTCCGGGCGCGCGGGCGAGCTTCGCCCGCCGCGTATCCCGCTTCAGTTGCAAGCATAGGATAATGCCCCTCCGCACTGGAGGTCAGCCGATGAGCAAGTATCTGGGCAGCGAGGGATTCCACCACGGGACCCGCGAGCGACTGGGGATCCTGGTCACGAATCTCGGGACGCCCGACGCGCCGGAGCCGGGCGCGCTGCGCCGTTATCTAAAGGAGTTCCTGTGGGATCCGCGCGTGGTCGAGGCGCCGCGGCCGATCTGGTGGCTGGTCCTCAACGGCATCATCCTGCGTACCCGGCCGAGCCGCTCGGCCGAGGCCTATCGCACCGTCTGGACCGAAGAGGGCTCGCCCCTGCTCACCTGCTCGCGCGAGCAGGCCGCCGGCCTCAAGGCGCGCCTCGAGGAAAGTTTGTCGGCACCGGTCGAGGTCGCGCTGGGCATGCGTTACGGCAATCCCTCGATCGGCTCGGCCCTGCAGCAGCTGCATGCGCTCAATGTGCGCCGCCTGCTGGTGCTGCCGCTCTACCCGCAGTATTCCGCCAGCACCACCGGCTCGACCTTCGACGCGCTGGCAGCGACGCTGATGCGCTGGCGCTGGGTGCCGGAGCTGCGCTTCGTCGGGCGCTACCACGACGAGCCCGGCTACGTGACGGCGCTGGCGAACAGCATCCGTGAGCACTGGGCAGCCAAGGGACGGGGCGAGCACCTGGTGATGAGTTTCCACGGCGTGCCGCGTCGCTACCTGGACCAGGGCGATCCCTACCATTGCCAGTGTCACAAGACCGCGCGCCTCGTCGCCGGTGCGCTCGGGCTGGGCGAGAGCGAATGGACGTGCACCTTCCAGTCGCGCTTCGGCAAGGAAGAGTGGCTCAAGCCCTACACGGATGAGTACATCCGGGCGCTGGGCCGGCGCGGGCTGAAGCGCATCGACGTCGTCTGCCCCGGATTCTCCGCGGATTGCCTGGAGACGCTTGAGGAAATCGCGGTTCAGAACGCCGAATTCTTCCACGAGGTCGGCGGCGAGGCGCTGAGCTACGTTCCCTGCCTGAACGCGCGTCCCGACCATCTCGACTTCCTCGCTGACCTGGCGCTGCGCCACCTGCAGGGCTGGCCGGAGACCGGTCCCGCGGCCAGTCCGGCGCTGCTTGCCGAGGAGGCGAATCTCAGCCGGGAGCGTGCCGAGCGGATGATCGCGGCGCGCGAGGCAGGCCAGCTCGGCTGATGCTCGGCCATTTCCTGGAGCTGAGCGTCTGGAGTCGTGACGTCGCGACCGCCGCGGCGAGCTGGGAGAGCCTCGGCTTCCGGCACGCGGCCGTGGGAGACACCTGGCGGCATCGCTATGCCGTGCTCGGCGATGGCCGGCTGGTGCTCGGGCTGCACGAGTACGAGTTCGATTCGCCCTCGCTCACCTGGGTGCGGCCGGGCGTGGCCGAGGCGTTGCCGGCGCTGGCGGCGCTCGGCATCGAGCTCGATTTCGCCAAGACCGGGGCCGACGAGTTCAACGAGGCCGGCTTCCGCGACCCGGCCGGCCAGGTGGTCACCCTGCTCGAGGCGCGTACCTGGTCCCCGGCCTTCGAGGGCGGACCGCCGGCATCACTGCTCGGGCATTTCCGCGAGTATCGCTACCCCGCGCCGGACCCCGAAGCGACCGCCGCCTTCTGGGAGCGACTCGGGCTCTTGCCCGACCCGGCCGAGGATGGTCCCCGGCTGGTCGCCGGCGGCATCACCCTGGCGCCGCGGGCCGGACTGAAGGGCCCGGAGCTGGTGTTCGAGTATGCCGATCTCGTCCAGGCCACCGAGGCCCTTGCAGCCAGGGGCCTGTCCCCGACCCGGGTCACCGGCGGCGCGCTGCTCCTCCCCGCCCCCGACGCCCTCGCCATCCGCATCCAGCCCCTCTCATAGGGGGACATTGCCGAAATGGCCTTTTTGGCAATGTCCCCATCTGGCCGTTTGGGGACATTGCTCAAAGCGGGGTTTTGGCAATGTCCCCCTCAGGTGAGGGCGTCGATGAGGGCCTGGGCCTGGCGGAGGTAACCGCTGCCGAACAGGTTGGCGTGGTTGAGCACGTGGTAGAGCTGGTACAGGCGCAGTCGCTCGGTGCGCCCGGGCGCGGGTGCCAGCACGGCGTCATAGGCGGCGAAGAAAGCCGGCGAGAAGCCGCCGAACAGCAGGGCCATCGCCAGGTCGCATTCCGGATCGCCGTAATGGACCGCCGGGTCGAATACGACCGGGCGGCCCGCGGGGTCGGCGGCGCGATTGCCCGACCACAGGTCACCATGCAGCAGCGCCGGCTCCACCTGGCGCGATGCCAGCAGCGCGGGCAGGCCATCCCGCAATCGCTCACCGGCGGCCAGGAGCCGGCGCGGAAAGCCGTTGCGAGCCCCCAGCTCCAGCTGCCAGCCGAGGCGGTGCGCGGCGAAGAACTCGCTCCAGTTCGCGTTCGGCGTGTTGGGCTGCAGCGTGGCGCCGAGCGCGTTGTCCGAGTGCCAGCCGAAGTGCGGCCCGCCGGCCAGGTGCTGGCGCGCCAGCGCCGCACCCAGGGCGGCGTCGGCGCTTTCGGACGGCGCCCGCAATTCCAGCCACTCCAGCGCCAGCCAGGCAGCGTCGCCGGTCACGCCCTGGCCCCGCACTTCCGGAACCCGCAGGCAGCCGGCCGCCGCCAGGGCCGCGAGCCCGTCGGCCTCGGCCGCCAGCATCCAGGCACCGGTCGCCGCATGGGTCTTGAGGAACAGCGGGCCATCCGGCCCGTCCACGCGCCAGGCCGCGTGAATGCAGCCGCCGCCGACGGGCCGGGCCGTGGCCGGGTCGAGCCGCAGGCCGGTGGCCTCGAGCGCCGCGGTGAACTTCACCGCGCGTGCTTGAGCCGGGCGTGCAGGGGGCTCTGGCGCGGGAAATGCGCGCGCAAGTACTCCATCTGGTCAGCCAGCACCCGCCGGCCCTTCAAGTAGATGTACTCGGCGTAAGTGGGCTGGAAGGGCACGGCCAACAGCTGCATGCCGGCCTGCTCGGGCGTCCGCCCCGCCTTGTGGTTGTTGCAGCGGCGGCAGGCGGTGACGACGTTGGTCCAGGCATCGCGCCCGCCGCGCGACAGCGGCGTGACGTGGTCGCGCGACAGCTCGGTCACCATGAAATGCTCACCGCAATACAAGCACAGGTCGGCATCGCGGCGAAACAGAGTGTGGTTGTTCAACGGCGGCGTGTAGGCATCCCTGGCCGGATAGCTCGCACCATGGCCGAGGGTCGCGATGATGCTGGAGACCTGCACGACGGTACGCTGCCCGGTGCGGGCGTTGATGCCACCACGCAGCCGGAACAACGGCCGGCCACACTCGTAGGCGACCTGTTCCGTGTGGTAGAGGCGCACGGCGCACCGGTAATCCACCCACTCGAGAGGCATGCCGGCGACGTCGGTGCGCAGGATCTGCTGGCTCAGGGACGTGCCCATCGCTCCCCCGACTCCGTTGGCGCGGCTCCGCCGCTGCCCGTGTTATTCCAGAAGGCCGGCCGAAAATCAATCGGGCGGGCAACAACCCGGAATCTTCCTGTACACTCACTCGCCGACATAAGAAGGGCCAAACCGAGCCCGGGGGGAGGATGCCCATGGCCATGGTCATTGGGGCCCTGCGCGAGACCGTCGCAGGGGAGACACGCGCGCCGCTCGTGCCGGAGGTGGCGAAAAAACTCGCCGCCCTTGGCGCCACGATCTGCGCCGAGCACGGCGTTGCCGAAGCAGCACGCATCCCGGACGGTCGCTTCGAGGGCGTCGAGTTCGCGGGCCGCGAGGAAGTGGTGCGGCGCGCCGACGTGCTGCTGACGGTCAACCCGCCGCCGCTGGAGGTCGCTTCCGGCCTGCGCGAGGGGGCGCTCCTGGTCGGCCTGCTGCAGCCGCATCGCTGCGACGAACTGGTGGCGCTGTTGCGTGACCGCAAGATCACCAGCTTCGCCATGGAACTCGTGCCGCGCATCTCGCGCGCCCAGTCGATGGACGCCTTGTCCTCCCAGGCGGCCGCCGCCGGCTACCGGTCGGTGCTGATCGCCGCGACCCACCTGGACAAGTTCTTCCCGATGCTCACCACCGCCGCAGGCACCATCCGGCCTGCCAAGGTGCTGGTCATCGGCGCCGGCGTGGCGGGACTGCAGGCCATCGCCACCGCCAAGCGCCTCGGCGCCGTGGTGGAGGGCTACGACGTGCGCAGCGCCACCCGCGAGCAGGTGCAGTCGCTGGGCGCGAAGTTCGTCGATACCGGCATCAGCGCCGAGGGCAGCGGCGGCTACGCCCGCGAACTGACCGAAGAGGAGAAAGCCAAGCAGGCCGCCATCCTGGCCGACCACGTGGCCGCGGCGGACGCCGTCATCACTACGGCCGCCATTCCGGGGCGCACCGCGCCACGAATCATCGACGCGGCGACCGTGGGCCGCATGCAGCCCGGCTCGGTCATCGTCGACCTGGCTGCGGAGACCGGCGGCAACTGCGCGCTTACCAAGGCGGGCGAGGTGGTCGAGTCCGGTGGCGTGCTGGTGGTCGGGCCGGTCAACCTGCCGGCCGCGGTCGGGCGACATGCCAGCGAGATGTACTCGAAGAACCTCTTCAACTTCCTCACCCCGGCCATCAGCGAGGGCTCGCTGGCGCTCGACTGGGAGGACGAGGTGTTCGCCGGCAGCGTGCTGACGCACGACGGCGAGGTTCGCCACGGGCCGACGCGCGAACGGATCGAGGGCGGCAGCGGAGGACAAGCCTGATGGTCATCGAACCCCTGGATTTCTTCATCGCGATCTACATCTTCATGCTCGCGGCCTTCACCGGCTACGAGATCATCGCCAAGGTGCCGGTCATCCTGCACACACCGCTGATGTCCGGCTCCAATTTCGTGCACGGCATCGTGCTGGTGGGCGCGATGGTCGCGCTCGGCTTTGCCGAGAGTTCCGTGGGGCGGGTCATCGGCTTTCTCGGCGTGGTCCTGGCGGCCGGCAACGCGGTGGGCGGCTACGTCGTCACCGAGCGCATGCTCGAGATGTTCAAGGCCAGCGGGGAGCGCAAGTGATGGAGGACATGACCTTCACCGAGTTCCTCATCAAGACGACCTACTTCGTCGCGGTCATCCTGTTCGTCATCGGCCTGAAGCGCATGAGCTCGCCGCGCACGGCGCGCGGCGGCGTCGTCTGGGCCGGCTGGGGCATGGTGCTCGCCACGCTGGTGACCTTCCTCTATTTCTGGCACGACCCGGACTGGACCAACATCGGGCTGATCGTGCTCGGCATCGGCGTGGGCGGCGCAATCGCGTGGTGGACCGGCAAGAAGGTCGCCATGACCGACATGCCGCAGATGATCGCGCTCTACAACGGCATGGGTGGCGGCGCGGCCGGCGCCATCGCCGCCGTGACGCTCTACAAGGGCGTGCCGATCGGCGCGGACGGCGAGCCCAGCCTGACCATCGGCTTCCTCGCGGTGCTCGGCGGCCTGATCGGCGCGGTGTCGTTCTCCGGCAGCCTCATCGCCTTCGCCAAGCTGCAGGGCTGGATGACCAAGCCGATCCGCTTCAAGTCCGCCAACCAGGTCAATGCGGCACTGCTGGTCGCCACGCTGGTGATCGGCCTGTTCCTGCTCGGCAACTATTCAACCCACATCGTGCTGGTGTCGCTGTTCTTCGTGCTGGCGCTGGTGGTCGGCGTGACGCTGACCAACCCGATCGGCGGCGCGGACATGCCGGTGGTGATCTCGCTCTACAACGCCCTCACCGGCCTGGCCGTCGCCTTCAAGGGCTTCGTGCTCGCCAACGAGGCGATGATCATTGCCGGCACCGTGGTCGGCGCGGCGGGCACCCTGCTCACCCAGCTGATGGCCAAGGCCATGAACCGGTCCCTGGCCAGCGTGCTGTTCAGCGCCTTCGGCGACGAGGCCGTCGGTGGCGGGGAAATCTCGGGCAGCATGAAGCCGATCGAGCCCTCGGACGCCGGCGTGATGATGGCCTACGCCGAGCGCGTCATCGTCGTGCCCGGCTACGGCCTGGCGGTCGCCCAGGCCCAGCACAAGGTCTGGGAGCTGGCCCAGCTGCTGCGGGAGAAGGGCGTCAAGGTGAGCTTCGCCATCCACCCGGTGGCCGGGCGCATGCCGGGCCACATGAACGTCCTGCTGGCCGAGGCGGGCGTGCCTTACGACCTGATCTTCGACCTGGACGAGATCAATGCCGACTTCGAGAAGACCGACGTGGTGCTGGTGATCGGCGCCAACGACGTGGTCAACCCCGTGGCCCGCACCGATCCCTCCAGCCCGATCTACGGCATGCCGATCCTCAACGCCGACAAGGCGAAGAACGTGATCGTCAACAAGCGCGGCAAGGGCAAGGGCTTCTCGGGCATCGAGAACCACCTGTTCTACCTGGACAACACGCGCATGCTTTACGGCGATGCCCAGGCGGCCGTGGCCGAGCTCATCCACGCGGTCAAGGCGAGCTGAGCGCGAATCGTGCAGCGACCGGAGCCGTCCCCGCGGGGCGGCTCCGGCGCGCCCCTCCCGGTCCCGAACACCCGCCTGCAGGGCCGCAAGCGCCCGTCCGACAAGGGCTTGGACACCACCCGCCCCGGTGGTTGCAGGCGACCCCGGCCGGCCAGTTATTCACAACATCCGGAAATTACCGCGTCAAACGCGGGTCAGGACACAAAGCACACCAAGTAGTGTACGCAAGTCTTTGTATTGACGACATTTATTTCCATGATGAAAATTTGACCAAACTGAGCCGCCCTTAGGAGCGGCGCGGATCAGGCCCGGAATACAACCGTCCGTCCACAGAGTTATCCACAGCTTCTGTGGACAACTCGGGGCCGGCAGATGACAGGCGTCGCCATGACCTTCCTCAAGGTGGCGATCGACGCGCCACTGGACACCCTGTTCGATTACCTCCCGCCGGCCGAGGGCCCGTTGCCCGCGCCCGGAAGCCGGGTCCGCGTGCCTTTCGGGCGCCGCCGGCCCGTCGGCCTGGTGATGGCCCACGCGGCGGAATCGACGCTGCCGCCGGAACGCCTCAAGCCGGTGCTGGAGGTGCTCGACGCGACCCCCCTGGTCGACCGCTCCCTGCTCCGGCTCCTGGCCCGGACCGCGAGCTATTACCAGGCCCCGCCGGGCGTCGTGATGGCCGCGGCGATACCTGCGCCCCTGCGCCAGGGGCGGCCAGTACCCGAACCGCCCAGCCGCATCGTCGCACGCGGACCGGCACCCGAGGCCATGCGTCGCCGCGCGCCGAAGCAGGCTGCACTGCTGGACCTGCTCGCCGCCGGGCCGCGCCCAAGCGACGGGCAGCTAATGCGCTGGCTCTGGCAGGGCCATGTACGCGGGCGGCTGGTTTTCCTGACGATCGGCGTCCTCCTCATGGCGCTCGAAGGCAGCATGCTGGGCGCCTTCTCGCTGCTGATCGAGCCGCTCTTTGACAAGGTGCTCGTCGGCGGGCGGGCGGACCTGATCGGCTGGGTCGCGGCCGGGATCGCCGGGGCCTTCGTCATTCGCGCCGTCGCGTCCCTGATCCACAAGGCGATGATCGCCTGGCTGGCCGAGAAGGTCATGGCCGAGATGCAGCAGCAGTTGCTGACGCATCTGATGCGGCTCGATCACGGGTTCTTCCATCAGAACCCGCCCGGGGCGCTCATCGAACGGGTCCGCGGCGACAGTCAGGCGCTGGGGGGGCTCTTCACCTCGGTCCTGCCGAAACTGGCGCGGGACGGGGTGTCCGTGGTGGCGCTGCTGGGCGCGGCGATCTGGATCGACTGGTTCTGGACGCTGATCGCGCTGATGGGGATCCCGCTTCTGATCCTGCCGATCATCGTGCTGCAACGGATCGTGCGGCGGATCGGGGTGGATGCGCGCGTGGCCTCGGCGGAAGCCTCGACCCGGCTGGACGAGATTTTCCACGGCATCTTCACGATCCAGCGCAGCGGTCTGGAAGCGCATGAAACAGGCCGCTTCGACCGCGTGCTGGGTCGCTACCGCAAGGCGCAGGTGCGCACGACCGCGGGTTCGGCCGGGATGGGGTCGATGGCCGATCTGGTGGCGGCGCTGGGGTTCGCACTGGTCCTGATCTTCGGGGGCGCGCAGATTCTGGCGGGCGAGCGGACGGTGGGGCAGTTCATGGCCTTCTTCACCGCCTTCGCGCTGCTGATCGAACCCCTGCGCAGCCTGAGCGCGCTCAACGGGGCGTGGCAGACCTCTCTGGCGAGCCTGGAGCGGGTCTATGCACTGCTGCAGGTGCGCCCGCGCATCACCCAGCCCGCAGCCCCCCTGGCGCCGCTGCCCGCGCGACACGAAACCACCGTGCGCTTCGAGGCGGTCGATTTTGCCTACGAGGCCGAGCCCGTCCTGCGCGGCTTCGATCTGGAGGCGCGGGCGGGGCAGACGACCGCGCTGGTGGGTCCCTCCGGCGCGGGAAAGAGCACGGTCTTCACGCTGCTGACGCGGCTGGCCGATCCGCAGGCGGGGCGCATCACCATCGGCGGGCAGGACATCGCGCGGATGGACCTGCGCGGGCTGCGCAATCTCTTTGCGGTCGTGGCCCAGGACAGCGCGCTTTTCGACGAAACCCTGCGCGACAACATCCTGATGGGCGCAACCGACATCAGCGAGGCGCGGCTGCGCGAGGTTCTGGAGGCCGCGCATGTCGCCGAATTCGCCATGCAGCTGCCGCAGGGGCTGGAAACCCGCGTGGGGCCGCGCGGCTCGGCGCTGTCGGGGGGGCAGAGGCAGCGGGTCGCCATCGCCCGCGCGCTGCTGCGCGATGCGCCGATCCTGCTTCTGGACGAGGCGACCTCGGCTCTGGACGCGCGCTCGGAGGCGCTGGTGCAACAGGCGCTGGACCGGCTCTCGGAGGGGCGCACGACGCTGGTGATCGCGCATCGCCTGGCCACCGTGCGGCGCGCCGACAAGATCGTGGTGATGGAGCGCGGGCAGATGGTCGAAGAGGGCGATCACGCCACGCTGATCGCGCGCGGCGGCGCCTATGCCCGACTGCACGCGCTGCAGTTTTCCGAACCGGCCACCGACGGCTGAAACCGGGCGCCCAAGCGGTCAGCCACAGCGCGGCATCAGGCGCCTAGCGGTCGATCCGGGTTGCCAGGATCACCGAGGTCTGCGTGCGCTCCACGCCATCGAGTTCGCCGATGCGGTCGATCACCGCATCGAGCGCCTCGACCGAGTTCGCGGCGACGATGGCGATCAGATCGACAGCGCCGCTGACCGAATGCAGGGTCCGCACCTCGGGCAGGCCGGTCAGGGCGGCGATGGTTTCGCGCGCCGATTTGGGTTTGACCGTGATCAGCACATGGCCCTTCACCATCGCCCGCTCGGCCGCCGCGCCGCGGCGCAGGGTATAGCCGGCGATCACGCGGCTGCGTTCCAGCCGCTCGATGCGCGCCTGAACCGTGGTGCGGGAAAGGCCGAGTTGGCGCGCGAGTTCGGCAATCGGCGTGCGGGCGTTTTCCGCCAGCAGCGACAGAAGCAGCGTGTCCTTGTCGTTTTTCGTCACTTCGTCCATCTGCTCCGTCGATCTGCCGAAACTTTGCCGCGATTTCGGGCATTCTCACGGTTTGAAACGCGCACCGCAAGATGGCCTGATAGCGTCCAAACAACGAAGGGGACAGGACCATGAAGCAGATCGTCGTGATCGGGGCGGGGAATATCGGCGCCAGCATCGCTTCCATGCTGGCGGAGGCCGGCGATTACCGGGTCACCGTCTGCGACCGCGATGCCGCGCGGCTCGATGCCATCGCCGCGCATCCGGCCGTGCGCACGCAGGCGGTCGACATCAGCGACCGCACCGCGCTGGAGGCGGCGCTGGCCGGCGCCTTCGCGGTGCTCAGTGCCGCGCCCTACCACCTGACCACCACGATTGCCGAGGCCGCGGCAGCCGCGGGCACCCATTACCTGGACCTGACCGAGGATGTCGCCTCGACCCGCCGGGTGAAGGAACTGGCTGTGGGGGCGAAAACCGCATTCATCCCGCAATGCGGGCTGGCGCCGGGCTATATCTCGATCCTGGCGAATGACCTGGCGCGGCGGTTCGACACGCTGGAGACGCTGCGCCTGAGAGTGGGGGCGCTGCCGCAGTTCCCGTCGAACGCGTTGAACTACAACCTGACCTGGAGCACGGACGGCATCATCAACGAGTATATCGAACCCTGCGAGGCGGTGGTCGAGGGACAGCTGACCCGCGTGCCGGCGATGGAGGAGCGTGAGGAATTCTCGTTCGACGGGGTGACCTACGAGGCGTTCAACACCTCGGGCGGGTTGGGGACGCTGTGCGAGACCTATGCCGGGCGGGTGCGGACGCTGAACTACAAGACGATCCGCTATCCCGGCCATGCGACGATCATGAAGGCGCTGCTCAACGACCTGAACCTGCGCAACAGGCGCGAGGTGCTGCGCGACATCATGGAGCAATCGCTGCCGGCGACCAGCCAGGATGTGATCGTGGTCTTCGTCACCGTGAGCGGGCAGCGTGCCGGTCGGCTGATGCAGGAGACCCACGCCCAGAAGATCTATGCCGGAACGATCGCCGGGCGGCCGTTCAGCGCCATCCAGATCACCACGTCGGCGGGGATCTGTGCGGTGCTGGACATGCTGGCGACGGGCGCGCTGCCGCAGTCGGGCTTCGTCCGGCAGGAGGAGATCGCGCTGGAAAGCTTCCTGCAGAACCGCTTCGGCCGGGCCTACCGGCAGAACGGCGCCCCGGTTCGGGCCGCCGCCTGACCGGGACGAACCCGCCCTCCGCGCGGCCGGCCCCGGGCGTGTCGCGCGGAGGGTTTCCAATGGGTCCGGTCGGCGACACCGGCGCCCGTGGCCGGTCGGAGGGAGCGCCGGCTGGCTAGCCCGCATTTGGATCGGGCGGCAAGGCACTGGTGCATATGAATTATCAGAATACGATAGGCGCGGATGAAAGTTTTGCTCGCGCGCGCGCTTTCCGGTCCGAGCTATGGGCAAGCGCTACTCGGCCATTTCGCGTGACGCCCCTTTCAGGCGCGCGGGGTCCAGGGTGACGGGCAGGCTCACCCGGAAGGCGGCGCCACCCTGCCCCGGGACATAGGTGATGTCGCCGCCGAGGTTGAGCATGATCTCGCGGCAAATGGCGAGGCCGAGACCGGCACCGCCGGCCTGATGCGTATCGGTCAGGCGGGCGAATTTCTCGAAGATCAGCGCCTGGCTCTTCTTCGGGATGCCCGAGCCGTTGTCGATGAAATCGACCGTCACCCGCCCGCCGCGCCGGCGCACGGTGATGCGCATCACCGGGTCCGCCGCGTCGCAATACTTGCGTGAATTCGACAGCACATTGATGAAGACCTGCGTGAGCCGCCCGGTGTCGGTGCGCAGCGTCATCTGCTCTTCGGCCGGAGTGCGCAGGATGCGGAAGCTCCGCTGCGGCAGGACGGAGTTGGAGGCGATGAGCGCCTTGTCGATCAGGTCGGACAGATTTGCGGTCTGCACGTCCAGATTGACCTGCCCATGCTCCAGCACGCTCAGATCCAGCAGGTCGTCGAGCAGCCGGGTCAGGCGGATGCTTTCGTCATGGATGATGCGGGCGTACTTGATCTGCTCTTCGCCGGTGATCTCGTCATCCATCAGGATCTCGGAGAAGGCGCGGATCGAGGTCATCGGCGTGCGCAACTCGTGGCTGATCTGCGACAGGAAACTGTCCTTCTGCACGCTCAACTTCTGCAGCATCTCGTTGGCCTCGCGCAATTGGCGGGCGGTGCGGGCCAGTTCCTCGGACTTGGCTTCCAGCTGGGCGGAATGCTCCATGATCTGCGCGGTTTCAGAGGCCACGGCCATCAGCGCCTCGACAGAGACGATGGAGCCGCCGGTGATCTGCGCGATCATCGCATGGGCCGTCGCGGTGCCGACCGACCCCGCCAGCTTCAACTCAAGCTTGTCGAGGAAGACGGGTGTCGGATCGGGCAGGTAGCCCTGCTTGCCCTGATCGGTGGCCTCGGCCTGAAAGAAGGCCTGCGCCTCGGTCGTGCCGAGGATGCGCTGCGCCATCGCCAGCAGATCCTCGGCCTCCGGCTCGATGCGCGACTGGGCGGGCATCCAGCCGCGCGCGGCGGCGCCCTCGGCCTCGCCGGGAAGGCCGAGGGCATTTACGAATTGCGCGCCTTGCAGCCGTTCCAGCGGGCCGGGGAAGCTGCCCAGCGAACCCGTGATGAAGGCAAGCGTGTTCAGTGCCAGCGACCAGAAAAGCGCGTGCAGAAGCGGATCGAGCGCGCTGACGCCGAAAAGGGCGTGCGGACGCAGCCAGGAAAGCCCGAAGGCGCCGCCGTCCATGACGCGCGCGCTGATGAAGACATCGGGCCCGAAGGAGGGCAGGAAAAGCGCATAAAGCCAGACGGCCGCGCCCATGACCAGACCGGCGGCCGCGCCGACCCGCGTCGCCCCCCGCCAGTAGAGCGCGCCGATCATCGCCGGCAGGACCTGCGCCATCCCCACGAAGGCGATCAGCCCGATCGCCGCCAGCGCCGCCCCCCCGCCCGAGATAGCGAAATAGAGATAGCCAAGCCCCAGGATGATGCCGATCGCGAAGCGGCGCGAATTGAGGACAAGCCCGCGCACATCGCCCTGCATGTGCCCCTGCCGGGTGCGCCGCCACAGCCAGAGCGGCACAACGATATGGTTCGACACCATCGTCGAAAGCGCGATCGAGGCGATGATCACCATCGAGGTCGCCGCCGAGAAGCCCCCGAGGAAGGCGAGAAGCGCCAGATCCTCGCGCCCCATCGCAAGGGGCAGGGTCAGGACGAACATGTCGGGGTTTCTGTCCGGGGGCAGCAGGTCCAGCCCCATCACCGCGATGGGCAGCACGAAAAGGCTGATCAGGAACAGATAGAGCGGGAAGGCCCAGGAGGCTACGGCGAGGTGGCGTTCATCGGCATTCTCCACCACCAGGACCTGGAACATCCGCGGCAGGGTGACGATGGCGATCCCCGCAAGCAGCGTCAGGCCGAGCCAGCGACCGGGCTGGATCACCCATTCGGCGCGCGAGGCGGCCTCGATCCGGGTCAGGACGTCGGCGGGGCCGTCGGCCAGACCCCAGGTGACAAAAGCACCCACCGCCAGCAGCGCGACCAGCTTCACCACCGCCTCGACGGCGATGGCGATGACCACGCCGGGATGCTGTTCCTTCGCGTCGAGGTTGCGGGTGCCGAAAAGGATGGTGAAGAGCGCCAGCCCCGCCGCCACCCAGAGCGCAAGCTGGCGCGGCGCCATCGCGGCATCGCCCGAGAACGCCTCGAACGAGAGCGAGATCGACTGGAGTTGGAGGGCGATATAGGGCGTGTAGGCGGCGACCGCGAGCATGGTGACGATGACGCCGATGGCATTCGACTTGCCGTAGCGCGACGAGATCAGGTCGGCGATGGAGGTGACGCTCTGCTCCTTGCCGACGCGCACGAGCTTGCGCAGAAGCCACCACCAGCCGATGAAGACCAGGGTCGGACCCAGGTAGATGGTGACGAATTCAAGCCCCGAACGCGCCGCATAGCCGACTGCGCCATAAAAGGTCCAGGCGGTGCAATAGACCGAGAGCGACAGCGTGTAGACGAGCGGCGACCGCAGAAGACCGAAGGTGGCGCCGCGTGCGCGCGCGGCGTCGGACTGCCGCTCCGCCGCCCAGGCGATGGCGAAGAGAAACGCAACATAGCCCAGTGCGGCCAGGAACAGCAGGTTGATGCTCATGGCGCGCGCCCGGGATCGGCGGGGGGCGGGTCGTCACCCGCAGGGGCGACCGGATATGCGGGGCTATCGGGTTCTGCGGCGCTGTCGGGTTGCGGAACACCAGTGCGGCGCAAGGGCCGGGCAAGGAGCGCCGCGGTCAGGATGAGAAGCGCCCAGACCGCAAAGAGGTAAAGCGCCTCGGACGCAGTCTCGGGCCCGGTTTCGGCGCGCCACAGCGCGGGCAGCAGGAAAAGGACGAGCCCGATCACCGGCAGGATGCGCGCGCCGTCCATGAGGCGGCGGCGGCGATAGGATTCGCGCTCCAGAAACAGCGGCGGGCGCGGCCGGCTCATACCCCGACAAGCTGGCGCACCGCGGCCACCAGTTCCGCGTTCGAGAAAGGCTTGGCCATGTAGAGAGAGGCGCCGAGGCTGAGCGCGCGTTCGCGGTCGGCGGTCTGGCCCTTGGCGGTCAGCATGATCACCGGCAGGTTGGCCATCGCGTCGCGGCTGCGCATCGCCTGCAGGATCTCGAACCCGCTTTGCCCGGGCAGCATCACATCGAGGATCACCAGCGACGGCTCTTCCTGCTCGATCAGGGGCAGCGCATCATGGCCCTCGTCATGACTGAGCACCTGCCAGCCGTCGCGGCGCAGGATGAAGCGGATGGCTTCGGATATGTTGGGCTCGTCCTCCAGCACCAGCACCAGGCGACCTTCGCCATGCCCGGCACGCACCTCGCCCGATGGGTCTGCCGCGCCCTCCCGTGACGCGCAGTCGTTCTGCGCCATGCGCTGCGCCCTCCTCCGGCGTTGCGCCCCCTTGCGTCCCCCGCCCCCGATCTATTGCGGGAAACAGCGCCCATGTCAAAGCCCGCGGCCCGACGGCGGGGCGGAATCACCCGGCGACGATGGAGGGTTCGCGCCGGGCGAGGCAGTCGAGCCGCGGGCAGATTCGGCAACTGGAGCCGACGGGCAGATGCGGCAGTGTCGGCGGCGCGGCACCCAAGGCCGCGGGCGTGGCCGGCGTCAGGAGCATGCTGGCGCGCAGAACGACCGGCGGCGCAAAGCCTGCCGGCCGGGCCGGTTCGGCCAGCGCGAACGCAAGGAATCGCGGCGCCGGCCGGCCCGGAAACTCGACGATCGCCGCCACCGGGCGCGCGGGCGTGACCAGCGCCTGATAGAGCGGCCAGACCGGGCAGGCCCCACCGAACCGCGGCAGCGCGAACCCCTCGATCGGCCGGCGCCGGGTCAGGGTGCCCGAGGCGTCGCATTCCACCAGCCCGAAGCGCGGCAATCCGGCATCTTCCGGCAAACTCGCCAATCGGCGAAAGAGGCGGGCCAGCGGCGCGTCCACCGCCTGCGCCAGCCGGTCGGGCTGCACCCCCTCGCCCGCGTCGAGCATGGCGCGCAGCGCCGGCACCAGCCGTGCCATCGGCAGCGCGCGGGCGTCTTCCTGCGCCTCGCTCAGCCATGCGCGGGCCATCTCGCGCGCGGGCTGGCTGGCCAGTTCGGCCTGCCCCTCGCTCAACGCGGCCAGATCGACCGGGCCGTCGGCTTCCAACGCGGCGACGTGATGGCCCTGACGGGACAGCCAGCTTTCCAGCTCCTCCTGCGGCGCAGCGAGGCCCGATTCCTCGCCCGAGGCGTCGAGATAGGCGACCAGCGCCTCAGCCGCCCGGGCCAGCCGCTGCGAATCCTCGTGGATGTTATGGTGAAACTTCTCGCGCCACTCGCGGTCCAGCTCGCCCGACTCCACCAGGATGGCGGCGGTCGATTGCACCGCAGTGACCGCCGAGACGATCTCGTGCAGCGCCGCCGACAGGTTGGGATCGTGCGCCATCCGGTCGCTCAACCGCTCGATCGCACGTTCCTGCGCCTCGACCCGCTGGGTCACCGTCGCCAGATGCCCGGCCCACCCCGGAAAGCGGCCGATGAATTCCTCGACGCGGTCCATTTCCAACACGATCTCGGCGCCCGAGAGCGTGGCCGAGGCGCGCAGTGTCTCGACCAGCTCGTCCTCGGCGCCTTCGGCCAGGGTCTGCGCGGGGATGCGCAGCGCCTCGGCAAGGGCGTTCAGAAGCGCCGGACCGGCCCGCCTGCGGTTGTGTTCGATGAGGTTCAGATACGAGGGCGAGACCCCGGCCATTCGCGCCAGATCGGCCTGCGCCAGGTTGCGCGCCTTGCGCAGCGCGCGGATTCGGTTGCCGGAAAGTTGACTGCGGGGCATGTCCCCCTGTCCGCTTTGCACGCTGGCATGTCAATCTTTACACCCCGCCCCTCTCGGCAAAATGACCTTTTCAGGCAGGCACCCCTCGCGTATAAGGCCGCCGATCGGGCCACCGGGACGTGCCGGCGGGTCCCGCCAGTTAATCGAGGACCGCAATGAGCACGGATCGTATCACGGCCGACGTGGCCTTCATCAGGGCCCTCGCCGAGCTTCTGAACGAAAACGAGTTGACCGAGATCGCCGTCAAGCGGGAATACGGCGACAACGACACGCTGAACGTGAAGGTCTCCAAGCAGACCTTCCACGCGATGCCGATGCCCGCCCCCGCACCGGCCCCTGCCCAGATGGCGGCGCCCGCAGCACCGGCCAACCCGGCCCCGGCAAACGTCGAACGGACGGCATCGAGCGATCCCGCCGACCACCCCGGCGCCGTCACCTCGCCCATGGTAGGCACGGCCTATCTATCGCCCGAACCCGGCGCGGATGCCTTTGTTTCGGTCGGCGATCAGGTCAGCGCCGGGCAAACGCTGCTGATCATCGAAGCGATGAAGACCATGAACCACATTCCCGCGCCGCATTCAGGCACGGTGAAGCGGATCCTCGTCACCGACGGCACGCCGGTCGAATACGGCGCGCCGCTGATGATCGTCGAATAGGCGGGTGCCGATGTTCCGCAAGATCCTCATCGCCAATCGCGGCGAGATCGCGCTGCGGGTCGTGCGCGCCTGCCGCGAGATGGGCATCGCCTCGGTCGCGGTGCATTCGACGGCCGATTCCGACGCGATGCATGTGCGCATGGCCGACGAGGCGATCTGCATCGGCCCGGCCCCCTCGGTCGACAGCTACCTGAGCGTGCCCGCGATCATCTCGGCCTGCGAAATCTCGGGCGCCGAGGCGATCCACCCGGGCTACGGTTTTCTTTCCGAAAACGCGAATTTCGTTCAGATCGTCGAGGATCACGGCCTGACCTTCATCGGTCCACGGGCGGAACATATCCGCATCATGGGCGACAAGATCACCGCCAAGGAGACGATGCGCAAGCTGGGGGTGCCCTGCGTGCCCGGCTCCGACGGCGGCGTGCCCGATCTGGAATCCGCCCGCCGCGTGGCCGGCGAGATCGGCTATCCGGTGATCATTAAGGCCACTGCCGGCGGCGGCGGACGCGGCATGAAGCTTGCCCGCGACGCGGAGGGGCTGGAGACCGCCTTCCGCACCGCCCGCGCCGAGGCCAAGGCCGCGTTTGGCAATGACGAGGTCTATATCGAGAAATACCTCGGCCGGCCGCGCCATATCGAGATTCAGGTCTTTGGCGATGGCAAGGGCCATGCCGTCCATCTGGGAGAGCGCGACTGTTCCTTGCAGCGGCGCCACCAGAAGGTGCTCGAAGAAGCCCCTGGCCCCTCCATCACACCCGAACAGCGCGCCGAAATCGGTGCGGTCTGCGCCGAAGCCGTCGCCCGGATCGGCTACGCCGGTGCCGGCACGATCGAGTTTCTCTACGAGGACGGCGAGTTCTACTTCATCGAGATGAACACCCGTCTGCAGGTCGAACATCCGGTGACCGAGGCGATCTTCGGTGTCGATCTGGTGCGCGAGCAGATCCGCGTGGCCGCGGGCCAGCCGCTGTCGTTCGGTCAGGACGACCTGCGGATCAACGGCCATGCCATCGAGGTCCGGATCAACGCCGAGAGATTGCCGAACTTCTCGCCCTGCCCCGGCATGGTGAACACGTTTCACGCCCCGGGCGGGCTTGGGGTGCGGATGGATTCGGCGCTTTATGCCGGTTACCGGATCCCACCCTATTACGACAGCCTCGTCGCCAAGCTGATCGTCCACGGCCGCGACCGGCCCGAGGCGCTGGCACGGCTGCGCCGGGCGCTGGGGGAACTGATCATCGACGGGATCGACACGACCGTGCCACTGTTCTTCGACCTTCTGGAACAGGACGAGATCCAGCGCGGCGACTACACGATCCACTGGCTCGAATCCTTCCTGGCCGGCCCGAAGGGCTGATCCCATGCGCCTGACGGCCGATCTGATCCTGCGCGCCTATGCGCGGGGGATCTTTCCCATGGCCGAGGGGGCGGAAAGCGCGTCGCTTTTCTGGTTCGAACCTGCCCGCCGCGGCATCCTGCCGCTGGAGCGGTTCCATACTTCACGCTCGCTGGTGCGCAGCTTTCGCCGCGGTGGCTGGCGGTTTTCGTGCGACCGGGATTTCGCCGGCGTGCTTGCCGGATGCGCCGACCGGACGGAGACCTGGATCAACGCGCCGATCGCGCGGGTCTTTACCGACCTGCACGCGCGGGGCCACGCGCATTCGATCGAGATCCGGGATGACGACGGCCGACTGGTCGGCGGTGTCTACGGGCTGGCGCTGGGGGCGGCCTTCTTTGCAGAGAGCATGTTCTCGCGCAGGACGGATGCGTCGAAACTGGCGCTGGCAGAACTGGTCGCGCGGCTGCGGCGCGGCGGCTTCCGGCTTCTGGACACGCAATACCTGACCGAGCATCTGGCCCGCCTGGGTGGGATCGAGGTGCCGCGCGCGACCTATCGCCAGCTTCTGGCTGCCGCACTGGCCGCCCCGGCGGATCACGCCCGCGCCTTCGAATCCGAGAACCCGGGCAGCCCCGTGGGTGCCTATTGGCAGCCGATCACCCAGACATCGTAGCGCACATGGTCAAGCGCATTCAGCGCCGGCGACGACGCGATCATCCAACCGCTGAAGAGCGGCTCTTCCCCGCGCATGTCGACGATGTCCAGAAAGGCGAAGGCATCGGCGGCGGGGTTGTCAGCCGGATAGCGGCATTCGCGCAGCTCGATCCGCAGGCGGCCGTATTCGATCTGCTGGCCGGCATCGATGCGCAGCTCAGACGTCTCGCCGGCGATGCGGTCGAGGCCGCGCAGGATCACGGTGCCGCCCTGCACCATGTCCTGCCCTTGCGACGGGCTGCTCAGGGCCAGGGACAGGATCATCGCGCGCAGGATCATTCGCCCGCCCCCGCCGCCGACTCGGCGGTGAAGGCCCGCATCAGCAGTGCGATCAGGCTCACGGCGCTCTGCGTGTCGGCGAAGGCCCCGCCCGGCTCCAGGTCGAAGGGTGCCCCGCCCGGCAGGATTTCCAGGTAGGTGCCGCCCAGAAGCCCCTCGGTCGAGACGGCCAGCGTGCTGTCCTCGGGCAGGCGGAGGCTGCGGTCGACCTGAAGGGTCAGCCGTGCGCTGAAACTCTCGGGATCCAGCACCATGCCGGTGACCGACCCCACGCGCACCCCGGCCAGCCGCACCTCGGTCCCCGGCCGCACCCCCTCCGCCGAGCGGAACTCGGCGGAAAGCGCGTAGCCCGGCGCGGCGGTCAGCCGCGTGCCCGTGGATTGCAGACCGAAGACGGCGAAGGCCACGGCGGCCAAGAGGACCACCCCGCCCAATGCCATTTCCCAGGGACGATAGACCGTCATATGCGCCTCATTCTGTCACCGGCCTGCTGCCGGGCAGCCTGTCGCGTGCGCGTCGCATGCGTGTCGATCGCGATGCCAGCTCACTCGGGTTGCCAGGCCTCGTAGTCGCGGCGAGCGACGGGATCGGGGCGGCGCAGCGACCCTGCGGGCAGATAGGCCGTGGGCGTGCCGGTCTGGTTTTCCATATGCGGCTGTTGCCACGGCTTGCGGACCATCGGCTTCTCGCTCGGCGGTTCGTTCCAGGTGTGGTGCAGCCATCCGTGCCAGTCGGGGCTGACCCGACTCGCCTCGGATTCGCCCGCGTAGATCACCCACCGCCGCTTGCCGTCGCGCGACTGGTAGAAGACGTTGCCCTGCTCATCCTCGCCCACCCGAACGCCGTGGCGCCAGGTAAAAAACTGGGTGCCGACCGTCTGGCTGTTCCACCAGGTGAGAAGCCGAAGGAGAAATTTCATGTCCCGGATCCCTTGCGTTGCCCGCTTCCTATGGCGCAATCGGGCGGCGAAATAAAGCCCCGCCGCCCGGTTGCCAGTCTGGTTGCCAGTCTGGTTGCCGGTCCGGTTCAGTCCAGCACGCGCACGCGTTCCATCACGTCGGGCTCGCCCACGACCGCGCCGTTCGAGCCGGTGCCGCGCTTGATCGCGTCCAGCACCTCCAGCCCCTCGCTGATCTGGCCGACGACGGTATAGTTGCGGTTCAGATGAGGGGCCGGCGCGAACATCAGGAAGAACTGGCTGTTGGCCGAATTGGGCGATTGGGACCGGGCCATGCCCATGACGCCGCGGGCAAAGGGCTCGTCCGAAAATTCCGCCGGCAGGTTCGGCAGGTCCGACCCGCCCATTCCGGCACGCGCGGTATCGCCCCCGGCGCGACCGAACTGCACATCGCCGGTCTGCGCCATGAACCCGTCGATCACCCGGTGAAAGACGACGCCGTCATAGGCACCCGATTCGACCAGCGCCACCACGCGCTCGACATGCTGCGGCGCGAGATCCGGGCGCAGGGTGACCTGGATCACGCCAGTCGCCTCGCCCGCCACGGTGATTTCCAGCACCGGCGCGTCGCCCGGGGGCGGGGTCTGCGCTATGCCCTGGGCGCTGTCGAGCCAGTAGTAGCCCAGCACCGCAAAGCCGGCCGCGAAGATCCCGCCTATGATCAGCTTCTCACGCATCGGCCGCCACCTTGACCGAGATCATCCGGTCCGGATCGGCCGGCGGCTCGCCGCGGGTGATCGCATCGACATGCTCCATCCCCGAGACGACGCGGCCATAGACCGTGTATTGCCGGTTCAGGAAGTGGTTGTCCTTGAAGTTGATGAAGAACTGGCTGTTGGCCGAATTCGGGTTCTGCGAGCGCGCCGCGCCCAGCGTGCCCCGGTCATGCGGCACGCCGGAAAACTCGGCCGGCAGGTCTGGCAGATCCGAGCTGCCAGTGCCGGCGCGGCGGATGTTGAAATCCTTCTCGGCATTGCCATGCGCGACATCGCCGGTCTGGGCCATGAAGCCCTCGATCACGCGGTGGAAGACGACGTTGTCATAAGCGCCGGCGCGCGCCAGCTCCTTCATCCGTTCCACATGCTTGGGCGCCACGTCGGGCAGCAGTTCGATCACCACGGTGCCGGACTTCAGCTCCATCAGGATGGTGTTTTCGGGGTCCTTGATATCGGCCATCGGGGTTCCTTCCGGTTTTGCTGGCGCGAAACTACCCTTCGGGCGGCGCAAGGGAAAGCCCCCGCGACCGCGGTTCAGCGCCGCCCCCCTTCACGTTCCGCGCAGGCGTAGCCGCCGCCCTGCGGCAGAAGGCACAATCGGTTCAGAAAGTCATCGGGCAGCTTTCCGGTCGGGGTCAACGCCTTGGCGATCTCCAGGCGTTCCAGATAGGCGCCGCAGGCCACGACGTAATAGCGTTCCCGCCGCTCCGCGGATTCGTACCACTGCGCGAAGGCCGCTGCCGCCATCGTGGCCTGGTCGCCCGAGCGGAAGAATTCCTGTGCCAGCACCACGGCAATATCGGTCTGCGAGGGCCAGTTCATCATCGCCTCCCAGACCGCCGGATCCCCCTCGATCAGCCGCTCCCACGCCAGAAGGAGCGCAATTGCGCTGGCGTCCGCTTCCAGCGCGAAGACCAGCCGCGTGTGCTCGTCCCGGCTCAGCGAATCCGATGGGCAGAAGCCGCGTGAGAACTGCTCAAGGTGGCGAATTTCGTGCAGCAGGACCCCCTGGTGCATCGCCGCCGGTTGCCCGCGCGCCAGCGTGATCTGCATCGTTGCCGGGTCGAAATAGCCTTCGGCCCCGCTCATGTCGTCGGCCAGACAGAGCGAGGGGGCGAGGCCGTCGAGCGCGGCGGCCATCGCGGGGTGCCGGTCGAGCGTCGGGCGCAGCCCGCCCACAAGCCCGCCAAGGTAGCGCGCCTCTTCGCCCTCGGCATCCGCATAGGGGGCGGGCAGACAGACGGGCTCGGCGGACACGGGCGCCGGCAGGAAAAGGAGCGGCAGGACGACAAGCCAATGCATCTCTCCGACGATAGCCCAAGCAGGCCACCGCGCAAGAGCCCGGGTGAGGTTGACTTGCGCGCCCGCGACCGCAAGAAGACGACGCACGGAATGCAGGAGGCACGGATGGGCTGGACGACGCTGGAGGCGATGGATTTCACCGGCAAGGTGGCGCTGGTGCGCGTCGATATCAACGTCCCTGTTCGCGACGGGCAGGTGAGCGACACCACCCGGATCGATGCGGTCCTGCCGACGATCCGCCATATCGCCGATGCCGGCGGCAAGGTCGTTCTGCTGGCGCATTTCGGCCGTCCCAAGGGCAAACCCGTCCCCGAAATGTCGCTGGCCCCGATCCGCCCGGCGCTGGCCGATCGTCTGGGCGAGCCGGTGGCCTTTGCCGCCGACTGCATCGGCCCGGCCGCGCAGGACGCGATCGCGGCGCTGGCCCCCGGTGGTATACTCTTGCTGGAGAATACGCGCTTCCACCCCGGCGAGGAAGCGAACGACCCCGCCTTCGCCGATGCCTTGGCCGGGCTGGGCGACATCTTTGTCAACGACGCCTTCTCGGCCGCGCACCGCGCCCATGCCTCGACCGAGGCGCTGGCGCACCGTCTGCCGGCCTGCGCCGGCCGCTTGATGGCGGCGGAACTGAAAGCGCTCGAATCGGCCCTGACCGCGCCCGACCGTCCGGTGGTCGCCGTGGTCGCCGGCGCCAAGGTCTCCACGAAGCTCGATCTGCTGCTGAACCTCGTGCGCAAGGCCGAGCATCTGGTGATCGGCGGGGGCATGGCGAACACCTTTCTTGCCGCCAAGGGTGTGCCCGTGGGCCGGTCGCTGTGCGAGCACGACATGGGCGATACCGTGCGCGAAATCCTTGCCCGGGCCGAGGAAGCCGCCTGCACCATCCACCTGCCGCGCGATTTCCGCATCGCGCCGGAACTCAAGCCCGGCGTCGAGGTGCGGATCGCGCCCACCTGCCCCGACGACTGGATGATCCTTGATGCCGGCCCCGAGACCACCGCGGCCCTCTGCAAGGTGTTCGACAGCTGCCGCACGCTGGTCTGGAACGGTCCACTCGGTGCGTTTGAGATCGCGCCCTTCGATACCGCCACGACCGAAGCCGCGCGTCATGCCGCCGCACGGACGCGCGCGGGTCAGTTGGTCACCGTCGCCGGCGGCGGAGATACGGTCGCCGCGCTCAACCACGCCGGGGTCGTTGCGGATTTCAGTTACGTCTCCACCGCCGGTGGCGCCTTTCTGGAATGGATGGAGGGCAAGACGCTCCCCGGCGTCGCCGCGCTGGAGCGCTGAGGCGTCGCTGTCGGGGCTTGGCACCGCGCCGGGACCGGCTATCTTCGCGCGATCCCGTTGCGAGGTTGCCATGCCCGACCGCCCTGCCCCAGATCAGCCCGTCCCAAACCGTCGCGCAGCCGACCCTGACGATCCCAAGGGCCTCATCCGAGAAAGCTTCCGCATCGACGGGATCAGCGACGGCGAATGCCGGTCGATCCTGATCGACTGGGCGCTCAGCCTCGAACGCGACCGCGATACGCGCGCCGCGATGGCCCGGCTTCTGGACCGCTACGGCACGGATGCCAGTCACCCGATGACCCGCCTTATCCGCGCCGCGGCCGAGGAGCCGCCGCAACCCACCCGCCGGGGCGGCCGCGCAGCCCGGCTTTCCCGCGAATGAGCGAGAGATTGCCCCGCGCCCCGATCTGGACCCCGCCCGACCGCGCACTAAGGTTGTCTGGTCGCCGCCCAAACAATCGCGTTCCGCCATGAGGGCCACCCTGTCCGCCTCGACCGTCTCGTTGCTTTTCCTGCTCCTGGCGCTGGTCGGCCTGCTGGCAGGCTGTGCGGCGATCCTGGACGCCCGAGCCACCCAGCGCGAGGCGCATTGGGAAGCGCAGAACCCGCCGGTCGGCCGCCTGCTGACGCTGGATGACCGTCAGATCCATGTGCTGGAGGCCGGTCAACCGCGCGGCGCCGCCCCTGATCTGGTTCTGATTCACGGCGCGAACGGCAACCTGCGCGACTTCACCTTCGGGCTGATCGACGAGCTGGCCCCGGACTGGCGGATCATCGCGCTCGACCGCCCGGGCCTCGGATGGTCCGACAGCTGGGGCGAGGCGGACAGCGACCCGCGCTTCCAGGCGACGCTCCTGCGCCGCGCCGTGGACGAGATCGGCGTCGACGCACCCGTGGTGCTTGGCCATTCCTATGGCGGCGCGGTGGCGCTGGCCTGGGCACTTCAAGACCCCGACGAGACCGCGGCACTGGTCCTGCTGGGTCCGGCGACGCATCCCTGGCCCGGCTCTCTTGGCCTCTGGTACCGCATCAACGAAACGCCGCTGGGCCGGGCGGGCCGGGCGCTCCTGACCGCCCTCGCGCCCACCTGGCTGGCCGACCGCATCGTCGCCAGCATCTTCGAGCCCGACGCGATGCCGCCGGGCTATGCAGATCACTTCGGCACCGGCCTGTCGCTGCGCCGCGCCTCGCAAGAGGCAAACAACCGGCAGGTCAACGCGCTGATCGAGCATCTGGAAGAGATGCAGCACGACTATCCTGCGCTGGCCCTGCCCATCGAAGTGGTGCATGGCAGTGCCGACGAGATCGTGGGGCTGCAGATCCATTCGGCCCGGCTGGACGCGGCGGTGCCCGCGGTCAACCTGACCGTGATAGATGACGGCGGCCACATGCCGCACCATACGCATAAGTCCGTCGTCATGCAGGCGATCGACCGCGCCGCCCGCCGCGCCGGCCTGCGCTGAACGCCGCTAGCCGCCCCAGAGCCCGCGCGCGCCGTCCCAGACCAGCCGCAGCCCGACGATGGCGACCATGACATACATGAACGGGTAGAAGACCTCGGCCCGCATCCGCTTCACCACCGCGGCCCCCGCCAGCACGGCGACCACGGCCACGGGCAGCAGAACCAGCGCGGTCAGAAGCAACCGGGCGTCGAAGAAGCCCAGCGCCGCGTAGGGTGCGACCTTCACCACATTGACCACCGCAAAGAAGATGACGCTGGTCCCGGTCAACACCTTCGGGTCCAGCTTCAGGGGCAACGCATAGACCTGGAACGGCGGCCCCCCGGCATGCGCCACGAACGAGGTGAAGCCGGACATCGCCCCCCAGAACCACCCCGCCCCCCGGCCCGGTCGCGACACCCGCCGCGCCAGAAGCCGCCCGATGAAGCCCAGCGCGACCAGCCCCACGATCAGCCGCACCGCCGCCTCAGGCGTAACCGCAGCGGTCAACGCGCCGACCCCGATGCCCAGAAGTGCGGCGGGCAGCATCGCCCAGAGCACCCCCCGGGCATACCACCCCCGCCAGGT
>ERZ869909.649-NODE-649-length-36405-cov-7.798723_pt1 | contig 36405 bp, 21 predicted proteins | sample MGYA00520892_ERZ869909 | MGnify/ENA primary metagenome ERZ869909 (study PRJEB32215, sample SAMEA104723947) | bioreactor metagenome | biome: bioreactor; feature: anaerobic bioreactor; material: water | place: China | collected 2015-03-12 ...
GCCTTTATCGGCTTTGGCGGCGTGGTGCGGCGCGAGCCAGTAGCCGCCAGGGCCCCGGCCTTTGCCAATAGCGTGGATGAGCTTGCAGGACTGTTGGGCGTTTAGCTCTCTGGACGCGGCCAGCCTTGTCTCCCCCCGTTCACGGGGGGAGTGCCGCGAAGCGGCGAGGGGGGGGTGAAAAAATGTTCCCCCCTCCGTCTGGCAAGCCAGACACCTCCCCCGTAAACGGGGGAGGGCATCGCCCTCCCTAACCGAACATATCCCCGACCGGCAGGGCCGCGTGGCGCACCAGCCGGCTGTCGGCCACCGCGGCTTGGCGGTGCGGCACGGCGTTTGTCTGGTAGTGCGGGTCGGTGACCATCTCCAGGAACGCATTGGCGCTCGGATAGCGGGCGATGAAGGCCATGTCCCAGCGTTCATCCGCAGGCCCGATCAGCGTAACCTGCGGCTGGCCGCGCCAGATTATCTTGCCGCCTACGCGCTGGAACACCGGTGCGCTCTCACGGCCATAAGCCTGATAGGCTTCAAGGCCCGTCGCCTCCCGGCCATCGGTATAGGCGGCGGTCTTGCGAAACCGCAAAAGGTTCAGCATCTCGACCGGCTGGGTACGATCAAGGCCCTTGAAAAGATTGAAGGCGTCGCGGCTCGGGTCGATATGGCTCATGGCGCGATGTTGCGACGCGGCGGGGACGTGCGCAAGCGGGCGATTGCGCCATGCGCTCCGCCATGCACACTGACACCTCAATAAACGAAACGGGGAGGGGGCGCTCATGCGCGTCGGACGGATCATTCTCATCGCCGTGCCGGTGGTGCTGGCACTGGCGGTTGCGGGCGCGTTTGCCGCTGGCTTGCGCCTCGTACCGCTGGAGGTGCGCAGCTTTGACGAAGACGTGGCGCTGACCGAGGCCATGTACTTCGAGGCGGAAATTTTCCGCGATGAATGGGGCGTGCCGCGCGTGCTGGGAGCGACCGACGGGGACGCCGCCTTTGCGCTGGCCTACGCCCATGCGGAAGATGATTTTCCCACCATCCAGTACGCCCTGCGCGCCGCGCTGGGGCCTGAAATGCTGGCCGCTGACGAGAGTGAGGCCAGAGGCGCCTATCTGGTACAGGCACTGGGCGTCACCGATCTGGTCGCAGCCGAGTACGAGACCCAGCTTACGCTTGATACGCGCGCCTTGCTCAGCGGCTATGCGGCGGGGCTGAACTATTATGCGGCCCTGCACCCGGACGAGCGTGTGCGTGACCTTTTTCCGGTGACGGGCCGCGATGTTGCCGCGCTCGCGGCCTTCTATTTCCCGCTCTTCTACGGGATGAGCGATGTGCTGACAGAGCTCTTTGCCCCTGACGTGCAGCGCGACGGCGCGCGCGGGCAGGAGCTTCAGGTCCATTTCATCGCGCCGGGCGAGCAGCATGAGCTCGGCTCAAACGCGATTGCGGTAGCGCCCTCGCGCTCGGACGATGGCGCAACGCGCGTGGTCATCAACTCCCACCAGCCGGTTGAAGGGCCGGTCGCCTGGTATGAAACCCATATGATGTCGGCCGAAGGGCTGAACTTTGCAGGCGGCACGTTTCCGGGCGTTCCGGTGCTGCATCTGGGGGCCAATCCGGGCCTTGCCCATGCCGCGACGATCAACCGGCCGGACCTGATCGACGTCTATGCACTGACCCTCGGGCCGGATGACCGCTCCTACCTGCTGGACGGCGAATACGTCCCGTTCGAGCGTTCTACCGCACGCATGCTGGTGCATCTATGGGGACCGTTTGCGTTTCAGGTGAAACGACCGATAGAGCGCTCGGTGCACGGCACGGTGTTGCGTACCGAGCGCGGCGTCTTTGCCATCCGCCACGCAACGCAAGGCGATCTGCGCGGCGTGGAGCAGACCTATCGCCTGATGCAGGCGCAGACCCTTGCCGAATACGAGGCGGCGATGGAGATGCTGGCCATGGGCAACACCAACCGGGTGGTGGGCGATTCATCGGGGCGCATCGCGCGCTACTACAATGCCCGCATGCCGCTGCGGCTGGAGGAGCCGGAGCTGGACTGGCGCGGCATTCTCCCCGGTGACCGCTCCGATCTGGTGTGGAGCGAGTTTGCGCCCTTCTCCGCCCTGCCGCACATGGTCGATCCGCAAGCGGGCTATGTGGTGGACGCCAACCACACGCCCTTCCGCGTCACGCTATCAGAAGAAGACCCGCAGGAGGGCGATTTCCCGCGCACGTTCGGCATCGAGACCCATATGACCAATCGCGGCCTCGTTGCCACGACGGCGCTGGCGGCGCTGGAAACGATCAGCCGCGAGGCCTTGCTGGCGATCAAGTGGGACCATTCCTATCACCCGGACAGTCAGGCCATGCAGCTGCGCGCTGAACTCCTGAGCCGTGACTGGTCAGGCGAGCCGGAGCTGGCTGACGCGCTCGCGGTGATCGAGGGGTGGGACGGGCGCGCCGATTCCGATAATCGCCATGCGGCCCTGTCACTCCTGATCTATCAGCCGGTGGGGATTGCGCGCCTTGCAGGGCGGGACAGCCCTGCGCTGGACGAGGCCTTCCGCGATGCAGCGGACTATCTGATGACCCACCATGGCCGTTATGACCCGCCCTGGCGGGACGTGAACTTCATCCGGCGCGGCGATGTGGCGGTGCCGCTGCAGGGCGGGCCGGACACGCTGCGCGCGGTCTATGGCCAGCGCAATGGCGACGGCACGCTCTCCATGGTGGCGGGCGACGGCCTCGTGATGCTGGCCGAGTGGGATGCGGACGGGGAGTTTTCGCTGTGGGCGGTTCACCATTTCGGCTCGTCCAACCGGCCGGGTGACCCCCACTATACCAGCCAGATGCAGGACTTTGCCGACGAGGTGCTGCGCCGCGTGCCGATGACGGTCGAAGCCGTGCGCGGGACTGCCGTGGAAGCCTATCGTCCGGGGGAGCGGGCGGCACCATAGTGAATGAAACCCCGGAAGCGCTTCAGCGCTATCCGGGGCCTCTGTCAGAATTATCCTGCATCAGGTCCCGGATGGCCCTTCGGGCCTCCGGGATTTCAGAGGCCCCCATTTCCCCACAAGACAGCTCCCCCGCCTTGCGTTAACCTTCTGGCGAAACTGGGGAGGGTGGAATGATCCGTGTAATTCTGATTGCCATCGGTCTGGTGGTGCTCATTGCTATTGCGCGCATGGCCTACATGATCGTGCCGGCATCGGGCATGCTCACCCCTTATGAGCCGCGCCTGGCTGAACGCTGCGAAAGCCTGGAGGTCGCGCCGGGCACCGAGGACGTCACCATCCATCCGCAATCGGGTATCGTGTTTGTCTCCGCCGCTGACCGCCGCTCGCAGAACCCGGAAACCGGCGGCATCTGGACGTTCGACATTGCCGACCCGTTCCAGACGCTGCGGTATGCCAGCGTCGACGGGCCGGATGACTTCCAGCCGCACGGCATCAGCCTGTGGGTTGGTGACGACGGCCGCCAGCGCCTCTTCGTTATCAATCACCCGCTGGCAGGCGGGCACACGGTTGAGGTGTTCGAGGTCGACGAGGAATGGCGCCTCTTCCACGCGGAGACGATTGCCTATCCCGAACTGTCCTCACCCAATGATCTTGTCGCGGTAGGTCCCAACCAGTTCTACGCCACGAACGATTCCCGCTACCAGTCAGGCATCATGCAGCAACTGGAAGCCTATTTCGGCCTGCCGCTCGCCGGGGTGAGCTATTATGACGGGGAGACGGGGCGTACCGCTGCTGGCGGGATGATCTATGCCAACGGCATCAATGTATCGGCTGACGGCGAGACGCTTTATGTCGCCGAGTTTCTGGGCCGCCGCGTGAATGTGTTCGAGCGCAACCCTGAAACAGGCGTGCTGACCCACCGCCGTGCCATCCCCGTGCGGACCGGCGCGGACAATATCGAGATCGATGAGAGCGGGGATTTGTGGATCGGCGCGCATCCGCGCGTATTTGATTTCCTGGCCCACGCCGAGGATGAAAGCGTGAATGCCCCTTCGCATGTGATCCGGGTCGATCCGGAGACCGGCCAGGTCGCGACGGTGCTCTACACGCATGGCGAGGAGCTTAGCGGATCCAGCGTCGCGGCGCCCTTCGGCTACCAGTTCGTGGTGGGGGGCGTGTTCGATTCGCGGGTGCTTATCTGTCCGCGCGGTTGAATTTTTGCGCGAAAGCGCTTCACAGCGGCAAAACGCGCTCTAACCTCTCCTGACACATGACGGGCAAAAGCCCGCATATCAGGGGAGGAACTGCCTTGGCCATTGCCAGCCCGCCACCGGGGATACCGGTGACCCAGCCGCTTGCGCCCAGCGCGCGCCGCTATGCCGTCGGCATGCTGCTCGTCATCTACATCTTCAACTTCCTCGACCGGCAGATCGTCAACATCCTGGCCGAGCCGATCAAGATCGAGCTGGGGCTGGCCGACTGGCAGCTGGGCATGCTGACCGGTCTCGCCTTTGCGCTGTTCTACACGGTGCTGGGCATTCCGATCGCGCGCTACGCAGAAAAGGCCGACCGGGTGAAGATCATCTCGGTCGCGGTCGGGGTGTGGAGCCTCTTTACCGTGATGTGCGGCTTTGCCACCAACTTCGTCCAGCTATTGCTGGCGCGCATTGGCGTCGGCGTGGGCGAGGCCGGGTGTTCACCGCCTGCCCACTCGCTCATCACGGACTACACCCCGAAGGAAGAGCGCGCGTCTGCGCTGGCGATCTACTCGATGGGCATTCCGCTGGGCTCGCTCGCGGGCATGGTGCTGGGCGGCCTGATCGCCGATGCCTATGGCTGGCGGATCGCGTTCTTCGTGGCCGGTGCGCCGGGCATCATTCTGGCTGTCATGGCTTTCCTCACCCTGCCGGAACCACGCCGGGGCCTCGAGAAGAAAGTCGTGCCGGTCAAGGGTCCGAGTTTTTCGGACGCCATAACGGAACTGCAGTCGAAAAAGTCCTTCTGGTGGATTTCCATCGGCGCGGCTCTGAGCGCGATGGTCGGGTACGGCCATATCGCCTTTTACGGCTCGTTCTACCTGCGCAATCACGGCGAGGGTCTCACTGCGATGGCCGCGAGCGTGAACGAGATGATCGGCGTCAGCTTCGGGCCGATAGGCTTTGTCGGCACCGCGCTTGGCCTCATTATCGGGATTTGCGGCGCAGCGGGCACCTTCCTTGGCGGTGTGCTGGCTGACCGGGCTGCGCGCACCAATGTGTCGGGCTACGCGACTGTGCCGGCAGTTGCGGGCCTTGTGACCGTGGTCCCGTTCATCGCAGCCATGCTGGTCGATAATGTGGGACTGTCTTTCGTATTGCTGGCTATCCCGGTCTTTGCCGGGGCGATCTGGTACGGGCCGATCTTCGCCAGCGCGCAGAGCCTTGTGCACCCGCAGACGCGGGCAACGGCGGCGGCGGTGCTGCTCTTCATCATCAATCTGGTGGGCCTTGGACTCGGCCCGCTTCTGGTCGGCACGTTCAGCGACATCTTCGCCCAGACCATGGGCGTGGCCGAAGGCATTCGCTGGTCCATGGTGGTGTTTGGCGGGGTGGGCGGTATCGCCTCCATCGCCTTTTTCCTCGCGGCCCGCACGCTCAAGGATGAGGTCGTGGCCTAGATAATGCCTGCCAGCGACAGGGCCAGGCCAGCAGCCAGCCCTGTCGCGACCAGCGTCATCACGCCCCGTTTGAGGCCAAAGGCGATGACGGCGCACAGGGCCGCAATGGCGATCACCCAAGGGTCGATGGTCGTCACATCGGCGGTGACGATGCGCAGCGGCCCGAGGCTCATCGAGCCGGTTTCCGCAAAGAGGATCTGCACCGCGAACCAAACGCCAAGGCTCGCAATCACACCGACCACGGCCGCCGAAATGCCCGCGAGCGCGCTTTGCAGCGCCTTGATGCTGTTCAGTTTCTCCATCCATGGGGCAAGCGTGAAGATCGCCATGAAGGAGGGCAGAAACACCGCCCAGACCGTCAGCGCTGCGCCCAGTATCCCGCCCAGCATCGCGCCAAACGGTTCGGGCGCACGATAGCCTGCGATGAAGCCGGTAAACTGCGTCACGAGGATGAGCGGGCCAGGCGTGGATTCTGCAAGGCCGAGCCCGTCAGCCATTTCGCCTGCCTCCAGCCAGCCATATTGCTCCACCCCTGCCTGCGCCATCCAGGCGAGCACGGCATAGGCTCCGCCAAAGCTCGCCAATGCCAGCCACGAGAAGAAGCCCGCCACTTCGACCAGCCGGTGGGAGGGGGAGAGCAGAAGCGCGGCCAGCGCCAGCGGCGCAAGCCAGATGGCCGCCCAGAGGAGGAGCGAGGCTGCGGTGGCGGACACCGAAGCGCCTTCGCCTGTCGGCGTGTCGTGCCCTGCGGCCTCGTGATGGCCAGCTGCCATCCAGCGCGAGGCCAGCCATCCGGCAAGGCCTGCCCCGACGACGACGAGCGGGAAGGGAATGGCAAGGCTCAGCGCGACGAAGGCGCCAGCGGCGATGACAAGCGCGGCGGGCGTCTTGAGCGTCCTTCTGCCCAGCCGGATCACGGCACTCAAGAGGATCACCAGCACGGCGGCCTTCACCCCGAAGAATGCGCCCTCAACGAGGGTGAGGTCAGCGGCGAGCGCGTATAGGATGGAGAGGGCGAGCATGATCAGCGCGCCCGGCAGCACGAAAAGCCCGCCCGTGATCAGCCCGCCGCGAATGCCGCCCAGCTTCCAGCCGATCCAGGTGGCAAGCTGCATGGCCTCCGGGCCGGGCAGCAAATGGCAGACATTGAGGGCGCGCAGGAAGTCGCCATCACTGACCCAGCCGCGCCTGTCCACAACAAGGTCATGCAGCATCGCGATCTGCGGGGCCGGTCCGCCAAAGCTCAAAAACCCGATACGGGCAAACTGGCGCGCGAGGCTGGCAAGGGAAGGTTGCGTACTCATGCCGGATCTCCCGCCGGACGCACAATGAAGCGGGCGCCTGGCCGCGCCGCGCCCGGTCTTGCGTCCTCCACCTCGATGGTCAGCCCGTGGCGGCGTACAACCGCGTGCACGAAGGACAGGCCGAGGCCATGCCCGCGCGGTCCGCCATGGCTGATGCGGGCAAAGCGCATGAAGACCCGCTCACGCCAGTCGGGCGGTACGCCGGGGCCGTTATCTTCCACTATGAGCACCGGGCCCTCGCGCACGATCAGTTTCACCTCTCCGCCTTCGGGCAGGAACTTCACCGCATTGTCGACCAGGTTGGCAATCAGCCTTCCCAGCTGGGCCGGGCTGCCGCGCATCATGACGGGACGGGGCGCGTCGAGTTTCACGCTGGCGCCCTTTTCGGCCGCGACATCGTTGTAGAGCGGCGTGATGGACCGGGCGAGGGACGCCAGATCCAGCATCTCCAGCCCGCGCGTATCGCCGATCTCGGCGCTGATGGCGGAGATGTCCATGAGCGAGTTGATAAGCTCTCCCAGCTCGGCAACCTGTTCGCGGGCTTCCTCCACGCGGGCAGGATCATCCGCAGCCTCGGCCAGCGTGCGGTCGATGCGGATAAGGGGCGTGCGCAGTTCGTGCGCTGTCAGGTCTGACACATCACGCTGGGCGCTGATCAGGCGCTCGATCCGGTCCAGCATGGCATTGATGTTGCGCGAGAGAAGGCCGAACTCGTCAGTTCCTTCAGCACCCGGCGCGCGCTGGTCTATCGCCCCGTCGCGGACGGCGTGGCACGTCCGGTTCAGGCGCTCCACCCGCCGCATGATCCAGCTGGCGGCCACCAGCCCCGCCGCGATGCCAAGCGTCAGGGTCAGCAGGAAGCCCGCTGTGAAGATGGTGCGAAGCCGGGCCAGCGCTTCGGCCTGGCTGGTCGTGGAGCGGCCGACGAACAGACGGTAGTCCTCGGGCATGAGATAGGCGCGGCCCAGCAAGGGCAGGCGTTCTCCGTCGACGGTGAAGGTGCCGTGCACCCAGCTCGCATCAAGCGAGAACGCCTCCGGCCATTTGGTCATATTGCCGGCAAGAGGCTCGCCGTCCGGGTCCGCGAGCAGGTAGACCGGACCCTCGCCCTCCAGCGGGCGCAAGGCGAGCCTGTCCTGCAGGGAGCGGCGCAGGCCTGTCTCACCCTCAATGGCATAGATGTCCACCAGTCCGGCCGCATCGGTATCCACCAGTTGGCGCAGGGCCTGATCCGATACGAACGCAAAGGCAAAATAGGCGATCAGGAATATGGCCGTTGCCGCCAGGCTGACCAGCACTGCCACCAGGGCGGCCAGCCGGGCGAAGGTGGAGCGCAGCATCCGGAATCGAATTCCTTTCGGTACCGGCCCGACAGGCGGTAAACTGGCCGGCAGGATTGTCATTGAGGGGAGCTCCCATGCGCCAGTATCCAGGCCGGCTCGCAGCAGCCGCGTTTGTATCGGTCAGTCTTGCGGCCTGCGCCGGACATCAACCCTCGCCGGCGCTGGCGGGTGTCGCTGAGCCCGACGGCCAGATCCTCGCGGCGCTGGATATCGGCATGCGGGCGGAGATCGCTGCTGACGCGACGGCGCTGATGGCTGCAGCCTCGCTTCTGGAATCGAGCGGTGCCCGCCCTGCACCCGGTGAGGCGGACCTGCAGCAGATCTGGTATGCGCGCGCCGCCGAACTGGGCGAAACCGTCCCCCCTGCCCGCGGACGGATTGCCGGGCCCGCCTACCGTAACGGTACACTTGCGGGCGGTGAAGCGGCCGTCTTGCGAGACAGCTTCCATTCGGGCAGGGCGGCGCGGGTGTCGCTGCAGGCGCGGGGGGGCGGCATGCTGAGGCTGTCGATCCGGAGAGGCGCGCCCGGCTCCGGCGCAGGAGCGCGCGAGACGGTGTGCGAGACGCTGGCGAGCGCTGCGCCGGTCAGCTGCCAGTGGGTGCCGGTCTGGTCGGAACCCTTCACCATCGAGATCAGCAACCTTACCGGGGGGCAGGTCGCGTACTCGCTGATCACGAACTGACATCACGGGCTACTGACCGATCAGGTCGAACGCGCCCCAGATGCCCGGATGGGCGCTTCCGGGGACGGTATCGTCATTCATCAACGCCAGAACGGAGCTGCGGAACGCTTCGGCCCGGCTCTGTCCCTCCAGGCTTCGTCGGGCGGTCCCTGCGGTGATGGCGGCCGCGGCGTCGTCGCGTACGGTCCAGTGAGATACCAGAAGGCTGCGGGCCCCCGCATAGAGGAAAGCCTGGGCCAGCCGGTCGGGCGCCCGGGATGTGCCGTCGGCGGAAAACGTGTTGCAGGCCGAAAGCACCACCCAGTCGGCATTCAGCCGCAGGGCCGCAATCTCGGAGGCTGTAAGCAGGCCGTCATCATGGGCGTCGGGTGTTTCGGGCGGGGTGAAGGCGAGGGCCGGCTCGAACACCGTTTCCAGCTCGCCTGCCAGCAGGCCGTGCGTGGCGAAGACCAGCGTGCTGGCCTGCTCCAGCCGCGCGGACTTGACGGCACTCTCGGTGGCCCAAACGCCCAGGCGCACGTCGGACCGGTCCGGCCCGAAAATCGTCGCCAGTTCTTCCAGCTCGGCCCGCGCGCCCGGCAGCGGGGCGAGCGAGGAGAGCATGCGGGAAGGGCCGTCCGCGCTGCGCATGAGGCCGGCCAGTGTGATGGTTTCATCGCCGGTGCCGGGCCCGAATACCGGCGCACCAAATCCCATGAGATAAGGCGTGCGCACTTCATCGCGGACGGGGCCGCCGGTCATGGCGGTAAAGGACGGCAGTGTCGTGACGGCGTGGCGCCGGATCAGCCAGGGAGCATTGCGCAGCGCCTGCTCACCTGACAGCGGGGCGGCGGGAGCGGCGGTCAGCAGCACCGCAAACGGCACGGAGCGGTAGGGCCCGTCTGCCAGCACAAACAGCGCCTCCCCCTCCTGCAGACCGGCGGATATGCGCGGGGTGAATATGCCTGCATAAAGGGCGTGAGCGGCGCTGGCCGGGAATGCCTGCAGACCCGCCGGCCCTGCTTCCAGTGCGGCGCGCAAAGGCGCCAGGGCTTCCAGCGCGCTGCCGCGATCAAGTCCCATACGATCCATCGTGATGGCGCCGGCCGTTATGCGCAGGACGAGCCCTCCGCCTTCAGTGAAGGCAAAGGCGATGACACTCTGACGCGGCTGGAGGGCGGCTTGCAGCGCGTCAAGACTGGTAGTGCCGGCAGTTCGGGGCGAGGTTGCTCCATCGGCGCCGAAGGCGGCCAGCTCTGATCTCGCCCTGTCATACCCCTCGCGCGCGGCACGCAGCGCCTGCTCGTCGCGCGGACCGGAGCTGGCATGCAGCCGCACATAATGGTCTTCCGCCATGCGCAGGTTCCGCCAGCCATCCTGTCTGGCCCGGAGAAGGCTGGCCGCGTCGCCCCTCTCAGCGCGGGCGCGCAGGGCGGTCGCCTCGGCAGCAAGCGCAAGCCCGGTCGTGTGGACGAGCTGCATGTAGCGGAATGCCGCTTCGCGGTCGGTTGTCGCCATGGCGATGTCCAGTGCGCGCCGGAAAGCGCGCTGGCGGCTGCGCGCCATGTCGCGGGCGGCGTCGACATCTACCAGGCTGAGATCTGCGGCCAGCGCCATCACGGCGTCGTCCACGTCCTGCGGGACAGCGCGCATCGCTTCACCGGTGACAGCACCAATCCATGCGTCATCGATCGTCAGCTCATGGTGGCGCGCGTGTTCTCCGGGCAGGTAGGACACGGCAAGCATGCGTGCCTCTCCGAGATGCTGCCAGCCAGCCAGGGAATCCCCGGTCAGCGCTTCGAGCGCCGCCAGCTCGGCAAGTGCGCGTACCCTGTCAGGTCCGGCGGTGCCTGCGGCATCAAACACGGCGAGCGTATCGAGCCACTCGGCGCGTGCGGTATCGTAATCGCCAGCCGCCATCGCGGCATCTGCGGCATTCATCTGCATGCGCGCCGCCTCGACGGAGGTTGCGCCGGCAGCGTTGCGGTAAATGTCGCGGGCCGCGAGAAAGAGCGGGCGGGCTTCTGACGGCCGCCCCTGGCCGTAAAGGGCGACGCCCAGATTATTGAGCGTGTCGGCGACCTGGGGGTGGGCATCGCCGAGACTGGCGCGGCGGTCTTCGAGGACACGGCGCAATAGCGGCTCGGCAGCCTCGTAACGCCCCCATGCATTGAGCGCGCCGGCATAGCTGGAGCGCGCAAATCCGATGAAGGGGTGACCGGCCGGGAGGTTGGCTTCCAGCGCTTCTGCCGCATCGCGCGACAGGTCTGCGGCATCGCCGTAGCGGTGCGCCCGGATGAGGATCGCCGCGAGGCTGACTTGCGTCATGGCGATATGGGGATGGCCGTCTTCCAGCACTGCCCGGCGGATATCGAGTGATCGTTCGACAAGGCTGATGGCCTCGTTGATCTCGCCGCGCGCGTTCATCACCGAGCCGAGCTCGAAGTATGAGCGCGCGATCTGGACGTGTTGTTCCGGGTAGAGGCCGCGGCGCAAGTCGAGCACCTCGCGCTGGACCGCCTCGGCCTGTTCAAGCCGTCCCAGCGTGGTCAGGATGGACGCCACATTGCCCAGCGCCTGTTCCAGCGCTTCGCCATGTTCGGGCCCGGCCGCGGCAAAAATGTCTGCAGCTTGCTGAAAGTATTCCAGCGCTTCCTCGCGCCCGCCGGCATAGAAGACCGCCGAGCCAAGCTGATTGATGATGGCCGCACGGTCAGGCGGGGCCACGCCCTCAAGCGCTTCGGCCGCATCGTGGGCCGCCTGCCAGGCCGTACGGGCGCCAGCGGGATCCTGCTCCATGTCGATGGCTTCCGCATCCGCAATGAGGGCGCGGATGGCCGGGTCGGCGATGGACGGGGCAAACAGCCCGGCGGCGTCCTGGGCCGGCGCAGCAGAGGCGCCCAGAAGCACAAGCACACAAGCCCAAGCCGTGAAACCTACGCGGCCCATGATCACCCCTTCCCCGTCAGCCCTCGCCCGGTCCCCATGATTACCGGTCATGCACCATCTGGCAAACACTCTCATGTCCGTGAAAAGCCTGACTTTCCCGGTCAGACAGGCCCTGACGGGACGCGAGCTTGTCCTCCCCTGCTTGCGGGCATGATAGGCTTGTTCCAATGTCGGAGTGCCGGGGCCGGGCCTGGCACCAGGCGGGAGAAGAGGCATGCGTATCTGGCACGGAATTGTGTGGCTGCTCATCGTGACGGGGCTGTCTGCGTTTGCCGCTGCACCGGCAAGGGCGCAGGCCTGTGACGTTGCCGGGGCGAGGATCGCGGCGCTGGATCTTGCCGGGCTCGAGCTGGATCAGGGCGAGCTGATCGCGTTTTATTTCGATCTTGGCGAATGGCGCAGCCAGTGCGGCGACGTGAACGGCGCCAGGGAGGCCTACAGCCAGGCGCGCGCTCTCATTGCCGCGGCCAGTTTCGTCGATGCCGCGTGGGCGCACGGGCTGATTGGCGAGGCGCGGCTGGAAGCGGGACAGGGCCGGTTCGACCGGGCGCGGGAGATACTCGACGAGGCCGATGCGGTTCTGGTGGAAGGCGGCGCAGTACGGGCGCGTGACTTTTTCTACCTGATGGAAACGGCAGTGGTCGTCGAGGCAGGCGCTGCTGAGGCCGGCGCGGCCAATGCGCTTTCTGCGGTGGAGGCCGAGCTGGGTGTCCTGCGTGCGCGTGCTGCGGCAGAGGATGAGGCAGCGCTCGCCCGCGATCCGGATGCGGCTGCCGACTCTGATCATGTCGTCGTTCCGGTGTTCTACGGCACCAACAGGGTGCGTACCGGCTCGGACGATCCCAACGCCTTTTACGGCGCGACGGCTGCGCCGCTCGATCTGGGTGTGGTGACGGTATCGGTCCCGCGCAATCGCGAGGTGGGATCAATCCCGCGGCGCGATAATTATCCAGGCGATCTCGACCAGTATCGCGGCGCCTATTTCATTCTCGAGCGTGTCGAGCCGTTTGCCGATGACTATGCATTCACCGATGCACTGGGCGAGGCGATGGCCGCCTCGGAGCGGCGCGAGCTGCTGGTCTTCATCCACGGCTACAACTCCGACTTCCGGGGGGCGGCAGAACGTGCGGCCCAGCTGGCGGTCGATCTGGAGATTGATGGCGTTCCGGCGCTGTATTCCTGGCCGTCGCGGGCTTCCCTGCTGGGGTATTTCGCGGACGGGCGGGAGGTAAACGACGAGAATGTCCGGGATCTGGTGGACTATCTGTTCCTGCTGATGAATGGCGCCAATGCAGACCGGATCCATATCGTTGCCCATTCCATGGGCAACCGTTTCCTCGCGCGTGCGCTGGAACAGCTGGCCGAGACCTATCCCAATCCGCCCGAACCCCTGTTCGACCAGGTTGTATGGGCGTCTCCCGATGTTGATGCCGAAGAGTTCATGGCGCTGATCCCGCAGGTAAACCATCTGGCCAGCGGGATGACGCTTTATGCTTCCAGCCGCGACCGCGCCTTGCTGCTGTCGCGGCGTATCAATGGCGGCAATCCCCGTGCCGGCGATTCCAGTCCTCCCTATCCGGTGGTGGTAGCGGGCCTCAGTACGGTAGACACCAGTGCGGCGGGCGGACGCGGGCTTGGCCATTCTGACTATGCCGGGCCTGCCATGGATGATTTTCGCGCCCTGATCTGGCTGTCCCTGAGCCCGGAAGAGCGGTGCATCCTGCACACCAATACCGGCCAGTTCGGCCAGTTCTACGCCGTCGATCCGCTCACCGGAGCAAATTGCGAGCCTGACGTGTTCAAGTACTCCATCACCGCGCTGCGCCGCAGCGGTGACGAGGGTGCGGCGCTCGATCTGGTGCAGAGTGTGGTCGCGGCTCCCGGCGCAGCCATTGCCGGGCGCCTGGACGAGGTGCGCCAGCTGATTGCGCGGCTGACGGCCGGCGCAGAGTAGGACCGGGGCCGGCGTTCTCCGCCGGCCTACTCTGCCGGGCGGTTCTGGCCTACCAGGACGAACGGCGCCCACATGGCCGGATGCGCAAACTCGGGGTCATCCATCATCGAAAGCATGGACTGGCGCAGGGCCTCGGCGCGCCCGCCAGCCGGATTGGCGTTCATCGCCGAAAGCGTGCCGGTGGTGATGCGGCGCGCCGCAGCATCGTCCACCACCCAGTGCGACACCAGAAGCGCGCGGGCACCGGCATAGAAGAAGGCACTGGCAAGGCCGGACAGGCTTTCGGCTCCGGCGCCGCCGGGCGCGGCGGTATTGCACGCAGACAGGATCACCCAGTCGGCATCCAGGGTCAGGTCACGCGCGATCTCCGAGGCGGTCAGCAGCCCGTCATCGCCATCGCTGGCTTCAGCGGGGGGTGTCAGTACGAGAGCCGGTTCGGTAAGGCCGGGCAGTTCATCCGCGATCAGGCCGTGGGTGGCAAACGCGATGACCTGACGGTTCTGCAGATTGGCGGTGTTACGCAGGTTGGTCTCGGTCGCGCTGTCACCGACCAGAAGGTCGTGGCGGGGTCGGGCGCCGAAGGCTTCGGCGAGCGCAACCAGTTCGGGGCGCGTATTGGGAAGGGCACTGAGTGCCCGCACGGCTTCCACGTCAGCCAGGAACACGCCGTCGGATGACGCGCTGGCATTGAAGACACCGCGCGTCGTCCCGCTGCCGCGCTGCTGGCGGTCGCCGGAGCTCGCGGGCGCGCGCTCGCAGCCTGCACCTGAGCGTGCGCCGATGCAGGGGTCCCCCACGCCCAGGAAAGGCTCGCTCGCCCGGCTGGCGCCAAAGCGCGTCAGGGACCGCAGTGAAGCCGGCGATGGCAGGACCGTCATGGCATGGCGACGGCCGAGCCAGGCGGTCTGGCGCAGCGCATCGGTGTCGGTATCAGCCCCGCTCGGCGGCTCGGTCACGAGGAGGGCAAGCGGCAGGCTGGACAGGGCGCCCGATGGCACCGCGTAGACGTGCGCCTTGCCCTCCAGACGGGCCTCAACCGGGGCGAGAAGCTGCTGGTAAAGCCGGAAGGCCGCCTGCCGGTCGAAGGTGGGGAGCCCTGCGACAGCGGAACTTGCCTGTACCGCGACGGCGTTCCACGGTCCGCGCCCGTGGTCGAGATCGACCCCCTGGCGGAGCAGGTCGACGGCCTCGCCCAGTTCACCGGCCGTTACCTCGACGCGTGCCCAGTCAATGCCTTCGCGATCAATGGCGAAGACAAAGGTGGAGCGGTCCCCGGCGAGGATCAGCACCAGTGCTTCGTCGGCCCGCAGCAGGGCTTGCGTCGCTTCCACCGTCAGTGGCTGCGGGCTGGTCAGCTCGGCATATTCTGGAAAGTCGCGCGACAGGGTGGCATCAATCTCCCCCAGGCGTGCTGAGGCGGCATCAAGCGCGCTGCGGGCGCTGGTCGTGGCCTCTTCGCGGGCTGCGGCATCGCCAATGGCCAGAGCCTCGTAGAGCCGGCGCTCCGCCGCGCCGCGCTGATCGGCGATACGCCGGCGTTCGGCAACCAGAAGCCCCAGGGCGTCATCGCTGGAGGCGAACCGGGCTCCAATCTGGGAGAGGGCGCGGGCAGCAGAGGTCTGGATGGCCCATTGGGCCGCCCAATACCCTTCCGCGCGCAGGCAGTGATATTCCATCGAACCTTCCGGGCAGGCTTGCGAACCTTGCGCGAAGCTGCTGCCGGTGACAGCTGCGCCCGCCAGGCAGGTCGATGCCAGAAGCATGCGCGCGAGGCTGGAAAGACGGCGGATGAACATGGCTTTACCCTTCATGGTGGGCGGCGGCCCAGGCCGCTTCGGTGTGGAGCTGGAACATGTCGTTCCTGCGTACAATCAGAGCGGTGGCTGCGGTGTCGGTGCTGGCTGACTGGGCCGCGTCCAGAGCGGCGCTTACTATGGACTGGGAGGCCGTGCGATAGAGGCGCAAGGCGTCGTGCGGACGGTTCATATGGCGCAGGAACAGCCACGCCAGATTGACGCGCGCGACCAGAAGGGCGGTGTGGGTTTCCGGCACGCGCCCTGTCAGGCCATCAAGACCGCCGCGCATCAGGCTTTCGGCGCCCTCATGATCGCCCGCCAGACCCAGCGTCGTTCCGGCATTGGCAAAGGCGCGAACAGCCTCGGGATGATTGGCGCCCAGCGTCTCGCGATACAGCTGGAGCGCGCGGATCTGGAGGGTCGAGGCTTCGTCCAGCCGTCCCTGTGCGCGGATGGAACCGGCGAGGTTTTCAAGACTCATTGCGATGGACAGGGGCTGGCCCTCAGCTTCGGCTGCGGCCAGCGAGCTACGATAGAGCGCCTCAGCCTCGCCGAGGCGTCCAAGCATACGCAGACTGCCGGCGAGATTGCTTTCCAGTGCTCCAATTGTGGCCGCCCGAAAGGGGCCTTCCAGCCCTTGCGCTTCTGAGAGGGCGCGCTGTTGCAGGCTTTCCGCCTCCTGATAACGGCCCTGATCGAAGAGGGCGGAAGCCAGAAAGCTCATCGCGGTGATCCACTCGCGGCTTCCCGCACCAAAAGCCGCCTCGCTTTCAGTCAGGGCCAGCTGAAGAACCGGTTCGGCGTCGCGTGCGCGCCCTGCCATCTGCAAGGCGCGGCCGAGGCGCTGGCGCAGCGTGGCCAGATGGCGCGGATTGACCCCCGTGGCACCTTCCAGCGAGGTCAGGGCGTGCTGCTGGAAGCGGATGGCGTCTTCATAGCGCCCGAGATCCAGATAAGCCTGTCCCAGCCCGCTGACCGTATCGGCGCTTTCGGGTGCGCCTTCGCCGTGGGCGGCCACCTCCAGCGCGAGAGCCTCTTCCAGCAAGGAGCGCGCCTCGGCCGGGCGGCCCAGTGCAAGATAGGCGCTGGCGAGGTTGCCCATCGCAGCGGCTGTGTTGGGATGGCCGGCGCCAAACGTCGCGCGCATGCGCTCCAGCGCGGACTGGTAACCGGCAAGAGCCGCTTCCGGCCCGCCCTGATGGCGCTGGACCGAAGTCAGGTTGTTCTCCACCACCGCCAGATAGCGGTGAGAGGGGGAGATGGCCTCGAAAATGGCACGGGCGCGGGACAGTGCGTTGACCGCTTCGGCGTGACGGCGGGTCTGGTTGTAGACCTCGGCGAGGTTGACCCAGGCCACACCGGCGCCTTCGCTGCGGCCGGTTCCGGCGCTTTCGTGGGCAGCGAGCACCTGCAGGAAGCCCGTTTCCGCGCGAGCATAGTCTCCAGCCTGATAGGCGCTGACCGCGGCGTTGTTCAGGCTGTCGGCGGAACTGCCGCCACCGCCCGTGCTGCCACCACCCGGCGCCGGCCCGGGAACAGGCTGCTGCGTCTGCGGGGCGGTCTGTGCGCCCGCTGGCGCGCCGGGGTTCTGGCGGGCGCGCGCCATTGCGATCGCGCGCTGGATGCCCGGCCGGCGGGCGTTCTGCGGATCCACAACAGCCAGTATCTCGTCGGCGATCTCCAGTACTTCCAGCGCCTCGTCAAACCGGCCCTGACCCAGCATGGACATGCCCATGTTCGCGCCGGCCACCGCTGACAGGGGATGATCCAGCCCCAGATGACGATGATAGATCAGGAAGGCCGCCTCGAATTCGCGTGTGGCGGTACGATAGTCGCTTTGGCGAAAAGCGGCTTCGGCGGCGGCGTTGTGGCGTTCGATGGCGGCGATATCCTGCGGCGGGATGCTGGCCTGCGACAGGGCCGCAATCGCGACAGGACCGGCGCCGGCCGGGGCGCCGCAGAGGAGGATCAATGTGGTGAGAGCGCCTGCCAGGACCGCATTGCGCATCGTCCTACCCTTCCTCGCCTGGCGCGACGAGGCGCCACTGGAACATGATCGTACCGGCCTGGGCGTCGAGGGCCGGGCGTGCGCGCGCACTGCGCGTCGCCGACCCGCCAAAGGCGGCAAGGCTCATCAACTGACCGAGCGGCGAGCGTTCCGCGTCACTGACAGCGCCATCGGCTGAACGCGTCAGGCTGGTCTGGGTCAGGAAGCTGAAATCCATGGGTATGGCGGCGCCGGGCTCGCGTTCGACGGCCAGCAGAACGAGGCGTTCAAGGCCCGCTGTGGTCGGATATCCGCTCGTCCAGTCAAAGGTACGCAGCCCCGCCCACACGATGCGCGGCTGTTCGCCGGGCTCGATACGTGTCGTGGCGGTGGGCCCGAGGAAGGGCAGACGGTGGACCCCGGCCTGGCTGTCGACATAAAGCGGCGTGACATCAATGGCGCGCGTGCCGGTATTGGTCAGCCGGATATAGACGATGTCACAATGGCTCAGTTCCAGTGCGTTCAGGTCCGAGGTGCCGAGTTCGGTGAATGAAACGGCATCTGCGGGAATGGCGGACGCGTCGGGCAGAGAACAGGCCCAGTCATCGGCGGCGCGTGCCGTAACTGGCAGGCGCGGCGCCTGCGCGCGCCAGACGAACGCCTCGTACTGAAGGTTTGAAAGGCCGCTGGTGCCCTGCAGGGCACTGGCAGCATTGAGGATGTTGCGAACCCGCGCCAGCTTTTGCAGTTCACCTTCGATCTGGCTCATCAGGGCATCGCTGGTGGCTGCGCTGTCGATCGGGATGCGGGCTGAGCGGTCCCGCCCTGTGGCGATGATGTCCGGCTCGCCGCGCAGCAGCCAGATGGCGTCGTCCTGGACACGGATACGCACGTCGGCGGGTTCGCCCGGCGTGCGGAAGTCGATCGGAGCGATCAGGGTCTCCGGGTTCGCGCTGGCGAGGCGCGACAGCGCGTCCATGGCAAGGCGTTCCCGGGTGCTGAGGTCCTGAGCCGCTGCCTCCACCACAACGGACAGGGAGAGCCGCACGCCGGGATCAACCAGCCGCGCCGTCATGTAGGCTGTTCGGCCCGGCAGCGCGCGGGCGGCCTCGTTGCCTTCGAATGCGGTCAGCACAGCCCGCGTTGCTGTCTGGCCCACTTCGACCGCCTCGACATAGTAGGGACCAGGGAAGGACGGGTGCGGGCCTTGCGTGTCCGGGTCGCGCACGATGATCTCGAACACCGCGCCTTCACCGACACCCTCAAGGAAGCCGGCCTCGATCTCGGTTGTGTCGCGGGCGAGGAAGCGGGCGTGCCATTGCGGAGACCGGATGGCCCCGCCCTGGCCGAGAAGCGCCCGGTCGAGATCGCCTTCAAACAATGGCGCGGGCGCGCGGCTGCCCCAGTCGTTGTAGCCTGAGAGGACGCGGTAGGCGAGGTCGCGATAGCTGGCCACGCCGCCTGCCAGCAGGCCGTTGGCGATGTGAAATGTCATCACGCCGAAATTGTCGCGCGCATCGGCCTGTCCGACCTTGGGCATCAGCCCTTCAAGGGCAAGCTGGCCCGAATGGGCGGCATAGAAGGCGACGAAGCCGCCTTCACCCAGCGCGATGGAGGCGTCGGGACGCGGCGAGGCTGCGCCGGAGCGGGTGGTCTGGGCGCGCTGCTCGGCGGCGGTGCGGGTCTCCAGCGGAATGCCCAGCATGTCTTCCGTCACTGCGCGGGTGCGAAACTCCCCGCCAGGCCCAGCGCCGCGATTGGCGCCGCCCGAATGGCAGGTGTCCACCACCAGCCAGACAAAGACGTTGCGGGCCCGCAGGCTGTCCAGGAATTCGCCGATCTCGTCATCGACCAGGGCGTTCTGGACACCAGCCTGCCGGTCGCCTTGAGCGCCCTCCCAGTGTCCGATATCCAGGGGCAGGAATATTTCGTCAAAGCCATTGGCCTCGGGCACGGGCGCACCTTCAGGCTGGGGCTGGCGCGAGCCATGGCCGGAGAAATAGACCAGCACCTCATCGCCTGGCTGAACCCGGTCCAGCATGGCGGCGAATGCGGCGACGATCTCCGCACGGTTGGGGTCGCCATGGGCTGTGAAATCGATTCCGGTCTGTTCAAGGCCGTCGGCGAGGACCAGCATGTTGGCATCGGGCACATCATAGGCCCGCAAGGCGCGAATCATCAGCGCCACGTCATTGCGTGGCCCGAGCAGTTCCACACCTGGTCCGATGCGATCCTCGTCATAGCCGGATGCGCCGATCAGAAGCGCATGGCGGCGCGGAGCGTCAGCATGGGCTGCCGCGGCCATGCACACTCCTGCCAGCAACGCGGTAACAAGGTGTGCAAGATGTTGCATGACCAACCCTCCCCGGCGGCAAGTCCAGGCAGCGAGCCTATCGCGAGGCGAGGCGGCGCTGCGAGGGGCTGTTTTCTGACAATGCCTGACAGCCCGTCAGGCGCGGCTTCTCCGCGAAACGGCGCACGGACGGCGCGAGACCCGCAGGCATCGCGCCGTCCGCACGGCCGGTTTCCGGTGGGAGCGTCCGGAAAGCCGGACGGCCGGGCCGCTAGTTGGTCACCACGTTGAAGCTGACGCCGACATTGCCCAGATTGCGGATCTGAACGGTGAACGTACCGGTCCAGCGCGGGGTCCAGAAGCAGGACATGCGGTCGGAGTAGTCGATGTGGCGGCAGATCAGGTTGCCGTTCTGGTCATAGACATACATGTCGAGATCGGTGCGTCCGGGGCCATTGGCCCAGACGGCTGCGCGCTCGCCGCCGCGGAAAGTGATGTTGTAGGTGGTGGTGCTACGGGCACCGACCCAGCCGGTGTCGCGGCCCGGCCCGCCTACGCGGCCGCGCGCCGCATCGGCTTCGACCTCGGCGATAAGGCCGGCGATGGTTTCGTCGCCGCGCGCCAGGACACGTGCTTCATCCAGCATGTCGGCCGCCGACGCGAATTCGATCTCCGCGGCCTCGGCGTCACCGCCCTGTTCGGCGACTTCATAGGTGCGCTCTTCAACGTCGATGCCCTGACGAATGCGGGCAGCAACGATGACGGCCAGCGGGTCGCGGGCGTCGATGCCATAGGCGTAAAGTTCCTGGGACAAGGCGAGAAGCTCCACGCCCGTGGTTTCCTCGCTGCGCTGGTCTTCGGCAAAGTTTACGCCAGCCTCGTCAGCGTCCTGCGCAAGGACAGAGCCGGCAAGGGTAATAGCTGCCGTGGCAGCAAGCAGAGATGCGATCTTCATGTGTGGCCTCCTGTAGAAATGAAATTCTGCATTCGCCAACAGGTTTCACCTTTTAGAATTCCCGAAGCCGGGCCTTGTCCGCCTGTTGTCTGCATTAGGCGTAATCGAGGAATTCCACCCTTGAAAGCAGCAAATCGGGACTGTCCGTTATTGTCAGAAATGCCCTCGTTGATGCGCGCCCTTCCTTCCTGACAAGCCTTGTCAGTAGCGCTGCCGGGATACCGCCGATTAGTTGGCAGGCCTAATGGATGCGGGAGCGCAATACATGCAGCCGACAAACCAGCGTCCCCTGCTGGCCGGACTTTTGACCATTGGCCTTCTCGGCGCGGCGCAGCTGGCCGGCGGCTGGCTTGCGTATGTGCAGGCACCGCGGCTGCCGGCGGCCGACACCGTCCAGCCTGTCACTGCCCGTCTGGAAGCGGTCACGCGATCAGTTGTGACGGTTTACGCGGAACGGTCGGTCAGCCTGCCGGTGATGATGATGTCGGACATTGCCGGGGAGGAGGCGCCCAATACCGAGCAGGACCGCGGTGGCTGGTCCTGGCGGTCAGGCTCCGGCTTTGCCGTTGCCGCCGGCGGGTATGTCCTGACCAACAACCATGTCATCGCGGACGCCCGCCGCATCGAGGCGCGCCTGGCCAACGGGCGGCGTGTACGCGCGGAGCTGATTGGCAGTGACCCGCTGACGGACCTCGCGGTGCTGCGCATTGATGCCGAGCTGCCGGTTCTCGGCTGGGGCGATGACGAGGCGCTGCGCGTGGGCGCGCCGGTTATGGCCATCGGCTCCCCGCTGGACTTTCACCAGTCCGTCAGTTCAGGGGTCGTGGGAGGCTTTGCACGTGCCTATGACGGGGCTGATCCGGTGGGCTATATCCAGCACGATGCCGCCCTCAATCCGGGTAACTCGGGCGGCCCGCTGATTGATGCCGGAGGGCGGGTGGTCGGGGTGAACACCGCGATACCGCAGGAGGCATTTTTCAATGTCGGCATATCCTTGGCGGTGCCGGCCAGCCTGGCCCGGCGGGTTGCCGATTCCCTGATCGAGCGCGGGCGCGTGGAACGCGGCTATCTGGGTGTCAGCGTGCGTGCCCTGCACGGCCCGCTGGCAAGCGCCATGGGCCGGCGGAATGGCGGCGGCGTTCTCATCGAGTCCGTCGCTGAAGGTTCGCCTGCCGAGGAAGCGGGCATCCGCGTGGGCCAGATGCTGCTGGCGGTGAATGGAATCGATCTTTCCATGCCGCGCGATCTGGCGCGCGCCCTGCTGTTCACGCGGCCCGGTGATGTCGCAGCTCTCAGCCTGCATGACGGTCAGGCGCGCTTCCGGGTGGAGACCATGCTGGACCGCAGGGAAGATGACGGGTTCCTGTCCGCCAGCCGGGATCTGGGATTTGAACCCGGAAACCGCCATGGTTACGGGCTGAGCTTTGTAGCAGGCGGGGCCTCCGGCGTGGCGGTGGCTTCGGTGGCGCCGGGCAGTCCTGCGGCACTGGCAGGGATGAGAGCGGGTGACAGCGTACTGGCGATCGGCAGCGTTGATCTTGCCGACCCGCAGGAGGCCGAACTGCGCCTGATGCTTGCCCGGTCCGAAGTGGCATTAAGGGTGTTGCGTACCGGCGAGATCTCGCCGCGCTATATCGCTCTTGTCCTGGAGGGCGGGACCGCCACACGGGCACCTGACCATGCGGCGTTTGCAGACGCGTCGGGCGGGCCGTTCTGAAAGGTTGGAGCCGGCTTGACCGGGCATGCAGGGGAGATTCCAGCGATGCAGATACTGATGGTCGAGGATGAGGATTTCTGGGCGGACAAGGCCGCAGAAGCGGTCGCGGCGGAGCCGGGCTGGTCCCTGACGCGTGTCGCCGCGGGAAGCGATGCCATCGCCCGCGCAGCGGCCAGTGCCATTGACGTGCTGGTGGTTGACCGGGTCATAGAAACCGATGGCACGGACGGGCTGGTGCTGCTGGCGCGCCTGCGTGAGTTGGGGGTGGTGGCGCCCGCGCTGGTGCTCTCGAGCCTGAGCCAGGCCCATCAGCGCGTGGAAGGACTGGAAGCCGGTGCCGACGACTATCTCACAAAGCCGTTTGATGCGGCGGAACTGCGCGCGCGACTGAAAGCCCTGGCGCGTCGCGCTGGATTTGCCGCCAACCCCGAAGTGATTCTCCTCGGCGGCCTGGAAGTGCGGGTAAAGGCACGCACCGCGCACTGGCAGGGAGTGCACATTCCGCTCTCGCCCCAGGAATTCAATATCCTCAAGCTGCTCGCAGAAAATGCCGGCCAGCCGGTCAGCAGGGACATGTTGTGGGCCCAGGTCTGGACCGACTTTCCCAATCTGCCTCCCCAGATCAACGTTATCGATGTGGCAGTGGCCCGCCTGCGCCGCTCGATCCGCGATGTCGTCGGGGACGAGCTTATCCAGACCCGGCGGCTCAAGGGCTATATTCTGCCGGCGCTGCCGTCTGCGTAAAGCGACCGCTTGGGCGACTGCCGGATCCCGGGCTAGACCCTGGCCAGTGCTGTAGTGTGTCTAAATAGTCACAACACATATCCTTTCACGAGGGGGTGGTCATGTCGCCGTAGACAGGCTGCCCGGTTTCTCGCTCATACTTTATTACAGTTCTGTAAGGTGGGGCGCGCCCAAAGAAGTCAGGCGATCAAATACTACCGGTTGCACAGAACTCCGGAACAACTCCCATCCGGTGCATTGGGCGGTGCAGCAAGGTTATATGGAAATGGCAATAAAACATCGTGGGCTGAAGCATCTGCTTGCCGGCGGCTCAGCATTGGCAGTGCTCCTTCCTTGGGTCGGTGGCGCGGTGGCGCAAGAGCAGACAGCGCCCGGCGAGCCCCAAGCCCAAGCCTCAGAGACCATTTTCGTAACTGGATCGCGCATTGCGCGTGATCCGAACCTTGCCTCGCCCGTGCCGGTACAACAGCTGGGCGAGGAAGATTTGCGTCTTTCGGGCGAAATCAGCCTTGCCGATGTGGTGAACCGCATTCCTGCGCTGCTGAGCTCCACCACCGCGGAGAACACGACGAGCGGCGCCAACGCGCTGAACCTGCGCGGCCTCGGTGCTACCCGCACGCTGACGCTGGTGAACGGGCGCCGGCACGTTGCCGGGTTCGAAGGTAACCAGGCGGTTGATATCGGTTCTATTCCGCGTGGCCTTATCCAGCGCGTGGAAGTGCTCACAGGCGGTGCCTCTGCCGTCTACGGTTCTGATGCGGTGACGGGGGTTGTGAACTTCATCCTGCGGGATGATTTCGAGGGCCAGAGCTTCGATGTGCGCGGCGGCATGTCTTCGCGCGGCGACGCAGAGAATGCATCCGTCCAGATGCTGATCGGGCGCAATTTTCACCAGGATCGGGGCAATATCGTTTTTGCGCTCGACCTGACGGCGGATTCACTTCTCAGGTTTGGTGACCGTCCGTGGTCGCGCAATAACGGACTGTCGCGCAATCTGCCCAACCCCGATCTTCGCTTCCAGCGGGGCGATATCGGAGCCAACACTCCGCTATTCTCCAGCTTCTACAATTTCAACAATACCGGGCGCTATCCGTTCGGGTTGCTGATTCCGGCTTCGGCCCAGTCCTTTATCAACGCCTATAATGCCGCGTTTGGAACGGCGCTTACCGTCAATGATCTCAGCCCTGCCGAACAGGCGCTGATCTCCCGCCGGAACAATTCGCCCTCTCGTGCAATCCTGCCGCAGCCAACCTTCTCCATCTCGTCGCGCCGCGGCGTGATTTCGCCGGGCAATTTCGGGATCGCGCCGGGTGTGGACCTGGATGGAAACGGTGTTCCGGACTGTCTGGACTCCTTTGTCGGGTGGAACAACTCCCTGGTAGGCAACGGTTCGTTCGGCTTTGCGGGGGGCTGCTGGGTTGTCAACGATGACGGCTCGGTGCGGCCATACCGCGACGGACTTGTTGCGGGCAGCTTTAACCAGTTTGGCGGGGACGGTATCGAGGATGTGTTCGACAATACCTTCCTCATTCCCCAGACATGGCGTGGAACGGGCAATCTGAATGTCCGCTACGACCTGACGCCGTCCATGCGCGCTTTCGGCGAGTTCAAGGCCTCCCGTTCGACGACCGAGCGCGCAACGCCTCTGAACACCTTCTACGACCTGCTCTACGGCGCTCCGGACAACCCTTTCCTTCCGGTTGAACTGCGTCCGCTGGCCCAGCAGACCGGGGGGCTTTTCATTACGCGGGATCCGACCGACCTGGGCGGGAACGTGAACACGTTCAACCGCGATACGTATCGCGCGGTGGCAGGCCTGTCAGGCGAGCTTCCCAATGGCTGGACATGGGAAGTGTCCGCCAATTACGGGCTGTTCATCAACGAGATCACCAACTCGAACACTGTGTTGCTCGACCGCTTCTTTGCGGCCATTGACGTGGTGTCAGATGCCAACGGTAACCCGGTTTGCCGCTCCTCGCTCAATCCGGGTGCGGTTCCTCCCACGACAATTTTCGACATTCCGGTCTTTGATCCTGGCTTTTACACCTTCACGCCTGGCGACGGGCAGTGCCGGCCGGCCAATATCTGGGGTGGGCCGAACTCGATCAGCCAGGAGGCGGTCGACTTCATCACGACGCAGACCCGCGATGAGCTGCGTCTGGATCAGACCGTGTTTACTGCGCTGCTGACCGGCGACAGCGCCGGGCTCTTCACCCTGCCTGCAGGCCCGATCGGCTTCGCCATCGGCGCCGAATACCGCCGGGAGACCAGCCGGTACAATCGCGACCCGGTTGATCTGGGCATTATCCCGTCCGGTTCACCTTTCCCGGCGGGCACGCTGATCTCTGATGTCAGCGCCAACGGCTCGCTGGGGTTTGCTGCCGAAAGCCAGTTCTTCAATTCTCGCGGCAACTACCACGTCACGGACCTGTTCGCCGAGATTTCGGTACCGATCCTGTCGGGCGTGCTGCTTGCTGAAGAGCTCACGTTCGATGCGGCCTATCGCTATGCCGACTATTCCTCAATCGGGGGCGCGGAGACCTGGAAGCTCGGCCTCATCTGGACGCCGGTTTCGGACCTGTCCTTCCGGGCGACGCGGTCACAAGCCATCCGCGCTCCGAACATTGACGAGCTGTTCCGCCCCGACAATCCCGCCTTCTTCCGGCCGGTTGATCCCTGCGATGCGAACGAGATCGGCAATGCTCCCGATCCGGCATTGCGGGCGGCGAACTGCCAGGCGGGCGGGAATGGCCTGCCAGGTCTGCCGCCGACCTATCTTGACCCGCTTTCGGCCCGTTTCCCCGGCGTGGCGGGGGGCAACCAGAACCTCAATGCAGAAACTGCGGACACGATCACCGTCGGCTTTGTGTTCCAGCCGCGCTTCCTGCCCGGTTTCTCGCTCACGGTTGACTACTGGAATGTCGAGATTGCCGACGGCATCGCGTTTGTGACCGCTCAGGACATCGTCGATAGCTGCTACGACGCCTCCGACTTCCCCAATAGCGGTTTCTGTACGCTGTTTACCCGGGAAACCAACGTAGCTTCTCCCCAGTTTGGCGGTTTCCGGTTCCTGCGGCAGTCCTTCGTGAACTATGCCTCTATCGAGGCGCAGGGCTATGACTTCGCGGCGAACTACAGCTTCTCCTGGCGCGAATACGACTTCACCACGGGGGTAGTCGGCACCAAGCAGGAGCGTCTGGACTTCTTCTCCAACCCGCTTGACCCGACGGACGTCAATCCGGCTCTGGAGGAATTGCAGCGGCCCAAATGGGCTGGATCGGCCAACTTCGGCATCAGCCGGGGTCCGATCTCGTTGGGATACAATGTGCAGTATCAGGGCCGCCAGGCACTGCGCGGGGTACAGATCGAGACGGTCAATACCGTCTACGGCCCTGCGGGCATGGCGCCAGAGAGCTATGTGCACAATATCAACGGCTCGTTCCGCATCAGTGACCAGGTGCGCATCTACGGTGGCGTGAACAACGTAACCGACGAGTTCCCCTTTGTGACGGAGACAGCCTGGCCGGTCGGTCCGCGCGGGCGATTCTTCTTCGTCGGGGTAGAGGCGAACTTCTAAAGGGCAAGATCACTGACTTGCCATGCGGCCGGGAGGGGCAACCTTCCCGGCCTTATCTTTGGTGAAATTTTTCCAACGGGGCTGGATTCGCCGGGCCGGCGTGCCACACTGCGCCGCCAGGACGGGCAGGCAGGGAGAACGGCCGTGGGGATTTTCATGAATATTGCCAGTGTTGTGCGGCCCTTGCGGCAGGCGATGGCGCTGGCCGGCCTCGCCGGCACGCTCGCCCTGGCAGGCTGCGGTGAGGAACCCGGCGACCGCATCCCCGGCAGTGGACCTGCCCTTCAGACCCGGTCTGCAGAGGCGCCCCGTGCGGCACCCGAAGTGTCCACGCGTTTTGAGTATCTGCGCTACGCGGCGGACATAGAGGGCGATGCCCCGCGCCTGTGCCTGACCTTCTCCGGCCCGCTTGACCCGTCCGTCGACTACAGCGCCTATCTCGACATCAACGAACCGGTCGCCCTGAACGTGGAGGGCGCACGCCTGTGCATTGGCGGCCTGAGCTTCGGCCAGTCGCGTACGCTGACCTTGCGTGAAGGCCTGCCCTCTGCCGACGGGCGGCGCCTGGAGACGGAAGAAACAGAAACGCTCAGCTTTGCCGCGCGTCCGGCCTATGTGGGCTTTGCCGGCACCGGCGTCATCCTGCCGCGTGTCGACGCCGATGGCGTGGCTATCGAGACAGTCAATGTCGATGCCGTGCGGGTCACTGTCACCCGCGTCACCGATCGTGCCCTGGCCTTCCGGCAGATAACGTCCGGCTTCAACGCATCTTCAGGCGACTGGTACTGGCTGGATTATGACGAGCAGCCGCGCGAGGCCGGCTCGCCAGTCTGGCAAGGTGAAATGGATACGCCGGGCAGTGCCAATGCGCTGACCACGACCGTGTTCCCGCTGGCCGAAACCATCGACACCCTGCGTCCCGGCGCGTATTTCCTGCGCGCGGAAAATCTCGCCGAGATCGACACCGACCGCTATGGCGAATATGCCCGCGCGGCGCGCTGGCTGATCGTGACCGACCTCGCCTTCACCGCCTATCGCGGGCGTGACGGGATTGATGCCATCGTGCGTTCGCTGCAGAGCGCCCAGCCGCAGGCCGGGGTCGAGGTGCAGCTGATTGCACGGTCGAACGAGGTGCTGGCTACTGCGCGCAGCGATGCGCGCGGACGGGTACGCTTCGGCGAGGCATTGGTGTCGGGGCGTGAGGGCGATGCGCCGCGCCTGCTGATGGCGTATGGTCCGGACGGTGACTTTGCCGTGCTGGACCTTGCCCGCGCGCCGGTTGACCTTTCCACACAGCCGGTGGACGGGCGGGACCGCGCGGAGGGTGCGGATGGCTTCATCTGGCTTGATCGCGGCATCTACCGGCCCGGCGAAACCATTCATGCTTCGGCCATGGTGCGTGACGGCGAAGGGCGCGCCCTCAATGACCGGCCCGGTACGATGGCGCTCTATGCGCCCAACGGGCTGGCCCTCGAAGAAGTGCGCTTCGAACGGGCTGCGCAGGCCGGGGCGGTGTTTCACGATTTCGAACTGCCGCGCGAAGCTGCGCGGGGCCGCTGGCGCCTGAGCGTCAGCGTGGACGGGGTTGGCGAGGTCGCCTCCCGTGCCCTTTCTGTCGAGGATTTCGTGCCCCAGCGGGTGGCCCTGACCCTCACGGCTGACACCGAGACGCCAATCCGGGCCGGCCAGACCCGCATGGTGGAGACGTTCACGCGATTCCTCTATGGCGCGCCGGGCGCGGGCCTGCGTCTGCGTGGCTCGGCCCGGATCCAGCCCGATCCCAATCCGTTTCCGGCCTATGCGGGCTTCCGGTTCGGCCGTCATGACGAGCGTTTCGCCGAGGAGGTGATCGATCTTCCCGAGACCCTGACCGACGGGCAGGGCAATGCGGCCATGCCGGTTGCGCCGGGACGGGCAGGGCGCGATTCGTCCCTGCCTCTGCGCGCACGCGCCATCATCACGGTTGAGGAGCCGGGGGGACGCGCCGTAAGCGACGATGTGCGCATCCCCTACCGGCCGCGCGCCCGGTATGTCGGCATCCGCATGGCCGGTGATGACGATACGGTACGTCGCGGCCAGTCCACGCGCCTCTCCCTGATCGGCGTCGGTGCCGACGGGGCCGCGCTGGCGATGGAGGCGAACTGGCGCCTCATCCGGACCGACTGGCAGTACGACTGGTACCGGACCGATAACGGCGAATGGCGCTGGCGGCGGTCGCGCCGGGTGGTGCCGATTGAGTCCGGTCTTGTACGCCTCGATGGCGAAAGCCCGGCCAGCGTGGAAACGCCCGCGCTCGACTGGGGCGACTACACCCTCATCGTGTCTGCCGATGGCGAGGATCTTGCCAGCTTCGGCTTCTGGTCCGGCTATGGCGGCCGTCCCGAGGACGGCGAGGCGGCCCCTGACCGCGTGCGCCTTTCCGGGCCGTCGGCCGCGCCGCAGACCGGCGAGACGGCCCGGGTGTCCATCTTCGCGCCCTATGCCGGGCAGGCCGAGCTGGTGGTGGCTACCGACCGGGTGATCCTGTCGCGTACGCTGGAAGTGGCTGAAGGGTCCACGGACGTGGATCTGCCTGTCTCCGCCGACTGGGGCGCTGGCGCCTATGTGATGGTGTCGGTGTTCACGCCGCGTGATGCTGTAACCCGTCCGACCCCGCGCCGCGCGGTGGGCGTGATGTATGTGCCGGTCAATGTGGAGAACCGTACGTTCGAGCTGGCGCTGGATGCGCCCGCGCGCATCAGCCCGCGCGAACGCTTCGACCTCACGGTGCAGGCCAGTGGCGGCCCCGCCCGTGAGGAGGCGTGGGTCACGGTGGCAGCGGTAGATGAGGGCATCCTGCTGCTCACGGGCTTTACCTCGCCCGATCCGGCGGGCTGGTTCTTTGGCAAGGCCCGTCTTGGTGTTGACCTGCTCGATGATTATGGCCGCCTTCTCGATCCCAACCAGGGCCCTGCCGCACCGGTGCGGTCGGGCGGCGACCAGATTGGCGCTGCCGGCCTGTCGGTGGTGCCCACCCGGACCGTGGCGCTGTTTTCCGGTCCGGTCCGGCTGGACGCTCAAGGCCGCGCGCGGGTGAGCTTGGACATACCCGACTTCAATGGCGAACTGCGCCTGATGGCGGTGGTATGGTCGGCGACGGGCGTCGGAGCGGCCAGCCAGCCGCTTACTGTGCGCGACGATGTGCCATCCGAACTGATCCTGCCGCGCTTCCTGGCGCCGGGGGATGTAGCCTCGGCAACGCTGACCCTGGACAATATAGACGGCGCGCCTGGCGATTATCAGGTCGCGTTGTCAGCAGAAGGGCCCGTGTCATTCGAGACGCCGGCTTTCGCCCAGAGCCTGACCGCCGGTCAGCGTACGGACCGGGCCGTTACCCTGTCCGCCGCACGCTCGCCCGGTATTGCCGCGCTCACCCTTGCTGTGACCGGGCCGGACGGGGAGACGGTCTCGCATGACTATCCGATCGAGGTGCGCCCGGCCTTCCTGCCGATGACGTCGATCACCCGGCGCATATTGCGCCCCGGCGAAAGCTGGCAGCCGTCCCCAGACGCTCTGGCAGGGTTTGCGCCGGGAAGCGGAACCTTGCGTCTCTCGGTGTCTGCGACACCGATCGATACGGCAGCTATCTACGCAGCGCTGTCGGGCTATCCCTATGGCTGTACCGAACAACTGGTCAGCCGCGCACTTCCCTTGCTCTATGCCGGGCAACTGGCCGGACTTTCCGGGGCCGACGCCCCCGCAGATGCGGACGATGTCGTGCGGCGGGCGATCGAAGCGGTTCTGGCCCGTCAGAGCGAGGATGGCGCCATCGGCCTGTGGCGGATCGGAGACGGCCAGGCATCGCCCTGGCTCGGTGCCTACGCCACCGACTTCCTGATGCGGGCCTCCCAGGCGGGCTACAGCGTGCCGCGAGCGGCGCTCGCCCGCGCTCTGGATGCATTGGTGCCCGTGGCACGCGGCGATCTGTGGCAGGCGTACGGCTATGACAGCTCGGCGCCTGACCAGCGCTGGAGCCGCGATACAGCCGAGCGGCTCAATCACCGCAGCACGGCTTATGCCTCCTATCTTCTGGCCCGCGCGGGCCGGGGGGACAGGGCACGCCTGAGATATCTGCATGACGAGATGCTGCGCCAGATCGAAAGCCCGCTGGCGCGCGCCCAGATCGGGGCGGGCCTGGCATCCATCGGCGACCGTGCCCGCGCGGTGAATGCGTTCGATAGTGCTGTTTCCGTGCTCGGCTACAATAATCCGGGCGACTGGTATCAGACGCCCGTGCGTGATCTCGCAGGTGTAACGGCACTGATCGCCGAAGCGGGTATCGAGGACCGGGTGGAAGACCTCGTGGCGCGGCTTGCCCGTGACCTGCCTGAAGCACCGCGTATGACCACGCAGGAGCAGGCGCACGTGCTGATGGCCGCCCGGGCGTTTGCCGGAGACGCACAGGCCCTGTCGGTTGAATGGCGCGGCGCTGCGGTGGAGGGCCGGTCCGTGACGCTCGACGCCGCGCAGCTGGCCGCAGGTGGCGAGTTGACCAATCGCGGCCAGCAGCCGGTCTGGGTGACTGCGTTTGCGCGCGGCGTACCAATGGAAGCGCCCGGGGAAGCCTCCGAGGGTGTGCAGGTTGTGCGCGCGATGACGGACCGCCGGGGCAATGCGGTCGATACGTCAGCGATCCGCAGGGGCGACCAGATCATTGTCAGTCTGACCATCTTGCCCGAACAGACGCGAGCCATGCCGCTGATCGTGGCGGATCTCCTGCCCGCGGGCTTCGAGATCGAAGGCATTTTGCGCCAGAGCGATGCCGGAGAGACCGGGCCTTATGCCTTCCTGGGGCCGCTGGCTTATACCCAGGTGGCCGAAGCGCGCGATGATCGCTTCATTGCTGCCATCAATACCACCGGCCGCGAGCCGTTCCGGGTGGCCTATATGGTGCGCGCAGTGACGCCTGGCCGGTTCACGCACGCCGGCACCGTGGTGGAAGACATGTACCGGCCGGACGTGTTTGCACGTTCGCAGGCAGGGCAGGTCGTCATCCGGCCATGAGTGCTGCCTGGCGCGTGTCAGCCTTCAGGCGAGCGGCCATGCCGCTCGCCGCACTGCTGCTTGCCGGCTTCATGCTGGTTGCGCTCGACCGGCTCTTTCCTCCGCCATCCGTGCCGGAGGTATCGGCTCTGGTCACCGACCGCCAGGGCAGGGCGTTGCGGGCCTTTCCGGTCGAGGACGGGCGCTGGCGTCTGCCGATGGAGGTCGATGCGGTCGATCCGGCGTTTCTGGCGGCGCTGATCGAGATCGAGGACCGGCGTTTTTATCGCCATTCGGGCGTTGATCCGCTAGCCATGCTGCGGGCCGTTGGCTCGCTGGCGGGTTCCGGCAGAATCGTCTCAGGCGGATCGACCATCACCATGCAGACGGCGCGCCTCCTGGAACCTCGCCCGCGCCGGACGATAGCGGCCAAGCTGATCGAGATGGTACGCGCCATCCAGCTGGAGTGGCGCTATTCCAAAGCGGAAATCCTTCAGATCTATCTGACACTGGCGCCCTATGGCGGGAATCTGGAGGGGGTGCGTGCGGCGAGCTGGGCCTGGTTCGGGCATGAGCCGGGCGTGCTGACCCCCGACGAGATCGCCCTTCTCATTGCGCTGCCGCAGGCACCCGAGGCGCGCAGACCCGATTTGCGGCCTGAGGCGGCGGTCGTCTCGCGGGCACGGCTGCTGGCCCGTATGGAGCGCGCCGGCCTGATAAGCGCCGACCGGGCCGCCGACGCGGCTGACGAACCGGCTCCGTCCCGCCGGGCTTTCCCGGCTCTGGCCTGGCACGCGGCAGCCCGGGTTGCGCAAGAGGGCGGCGAAGTGCGCTCGACGCTGGATATCGGCCTGCAGCGCGAGCTGGAGGTGGTGATTGGCAGGCTTGCCGATGCCGCCGGGCCGGATGTGCAGGCCTCTGCCCTCATCGTCTCGCTCGATGGCCGCGAGGTGCGCGCCGCGGTAGGCTCGGCGGGCCGCGACCGCCCAGGCGGCTGGATCGACCTGACGCGGCGGGCGCGTTCGCCCGGATCCGTGCTCAAGCCCTTCATCTACGGGATGGCATTCGAGGACGGGCTGGCAAGCCCCGGCACACGCATTGCCGATCTGCCCCGCCGCTTTGCCGACTATAACCCGGAGAATTTCGACCGGACCTTCCGCGGTGATGTGACGATTGCCGAGGCCTTGCAGCATTCACTCAACGTGCCCGCCGTGCAGGTGCTTGATGCGGTCGGCGCGAACCGCTTTCTGGCGGCGATGAGCTTTGCCGGAGGCCGGGCTGTGGTACCCCGGTCGCGCGAAGGCGATGCGGGTCTCGCCGTCGCGCTCGGCGGGCTCGGGATCACGGCCGAAGAGGTGGCGGTCATGTTCGCCGCGCTGGGCGCGGGCGGGGAGGCGTTACCGCTCGCCTGGACTGCCGGGCAGGCCGAGGCCAACCGGGCACGTACCGGCTACCGGCTGCTGCAAGTCGGGGCCGCAGCCACGCTCATAGATGTGCTGCAGCGTTCGCCCGCCCCGCCGGGGCGGATGCCGGCCCGCCTGACCACCGGCGCGCCGGCCATCGCCTACAAGACCGGCACCAGCTACGGCTTCCGTGATGCGTGGGCGGCTGGCGTTTCCGGCCAGTATGCCGTCGTCATATGGGTAGGCCGGGCCGACGGGGCGCCGCGGCCGGGCGAGACTGGGCGGGCGGCGGCGCTCCCCTCCCTCTTTGACATTTTCGACGTGCTTGCCCGGCGCGACCCCGGCGGCGTGGCGATCCTGCGTGACAGCGAGCTGTCGGCAGGGGCGCCCGGTGCGCTGGCCCGGTTCGAACGTGAAACACGCGGGCCGGAGATCGTCTTTCCACCTGATGGCGCGGAGGTGTGGGCGGATGCGCCCGCACGCAGCTTTGCGCTGTCCGCCAGGGGTGCGGGGCAGCTGCGCTGGTATCAGCGCGGCGTGCCGGTGAGCACGGATGCGGCCGGCCAGTTCCTGTGGAGCCCCGAAGGACCCGGCTTCTACGAGCTCACGGTCGTCGACGAAACAGGGCGCAGCGCCCGCACCCGGGTCCGCGTGCGGGCGCCTGGCAGCTAGTCGCCGCCATACCAGCGCAGCGAAACGTTCCGGATCCGGTCGCCGCCAACCTCGATGCTGCCGGTAAAGGCAGGACGCTGACTGTCACCTGCACGCACGACATCGCCGTGCAGCGCGCCGTCGATGATCACCGGCCCCAGCTCGGAATCGGTGCCTTCAAAGCTGAAAGCACCATCGGACACACGGTAGTAGTCGGCCCGCACGCGGGTGGTGACGGTGTGATATTCGCCGCCGAGCTCGTTCGTGGCTGTGGCGCTGGTCGTGTCGGAAAAATCCACGAAGACAGGCCCGAAGGGCATCTCCTCGCTCATCAGTCCGGCTTCCCATGCCTCAAAATCGCTGGTTGGCGCAATGAACACCGTGTCGAGGCGCCAGTTGCCGAACTGCAGGGGCTCAAACGGCAGGTAATACCCGAACGCCTCGAAATGCTGTTCGCGCGTGGAGACCCGGTCCCCGGCATCCTGGTCCGGGCGTTCGCCCGGCAGGCTGGCGGCCTCTTCCACATCGATCCATCCCGCGGTGCCGCCATTATCCTCGCAGGCAGCGGCGCTGGCGAGCAGGAAGCAGCCTGCGCCGGCACCCAGAAGTCTTGAAAATCGTCCCATCAGCCCCTCCATCCCGGCCCGCAGCGCCATCTGCGCCACCGCGAACAATAATGGTTAACGCTGCAGCCTGATAGTCTGCTCTGGCCAGAAACGCGTGATCGTCTAAAACGCTCCCCCATGAGCGCGAGCGCCAACCTCGAAACACCCCATGAAGGCCCCCGGCTGTGGCTGGTGGGTACACCCATCGGCAATATGGAAGACTTGCCTCCACGCGCGGCGCGCATCCTCTCGGAGGTCAGCGTCATTGCGTGCGAGGATACGCGCACCACGCGCCGCCTTCTCGATCTGGCGGGCTTAACACCGCCGCGCCTGATCGCCTGTCATGATCACAACGAGCAGAGCAGCGCGGCGGGCATCGTGAAACTGCTGGAACAGGGCGAGAGCGTGGCGCTGGTCAGCGATGCGGGCATGCCCGCCATTTCCGATCCCGGCTACCGCGTGGTGCGGGCGGTGATCGAGGCCGGGTTCGAGGTCAGCGCCGTGCCGGGGCCTTCCTCTGTACTGACGGCGCTGGCGGTATCGGGCCTGCCGACCGACCGGTTCACCTTTCTGGGGTTCGCTCCGCGCAAGAGCGGCAAGCGCCAGCGCTGGCTGGAGCCGTTCAAGGCTGATCCGGCAACACTCATCATCATGGAAAGCGCGCAGCGCCTCGCCGAGACTCTTGGCGATGCTGCCGTTGTGCTGGGCGAGCGGCAGGGCGCGGTGGCGTTTGAGCTGACCAAGGCGTTCGAGCGCGTGCATCGCGGCACGCTGTCTGAGCTTGCTGCGCGCTATTCAGAGCCACCGCTGGGCGAGGCGGTGATCGTCATCGCCGGAGCCGTGGTGGTGCGCGAGAAGGTCAACAAGTACACGCCCGATGGCGGCAAGAAGAAGGGGTGAGGGCTTTGCCCCTACCGCGTCCCGTAGCGCAGCTTTGCCGCCATGGCGGCAAAGTCCGGCAGGCCGGCAAGCTGCTTGTTCACCTTCGCCTTGACCTTCTCGAACTCCATCACATTGGCGATGCGCCGGTCGAGGAAGGCGAGCGTTTCGGGCTTATGCGGGTCTGCCTCTGACAGCCAGATGGCGAGGGTGGACGTCCACACGCCGGTGAGGATCGCCCGCTTGGAATACCAGTTGGCATCGGTCGAGGTATCGCCGATAGCGCGCCAGATCATGTCGGACGTATTCCAGGCGAGCTCAGCGCCCGCAGCGAGGCCATCGGGCAGGAGGAGGCGCGCACGCGCACGGCCAAGGGCATCCTCATGGCCTTGTGCAGCTTCAAGGCGCAACACAACCGCGCGGCGGATACGCTCGCGGATCCTGGCGGGCGATTCTCCCGCCGTTATGACTTCGCGGGCGCGCTCGTCCATTTCACGCCACCAGAAGACGATGAGGCTGATCACGCCTTCAGGGCAGTATAGCGCCACCTCGTCATCGCTCATCCCGGCATCTCGCGCGGCGATGCGCAACAGCGATCCCGACCAGCCCTCGAAGGGCACATGGGGCAGAGCCGCGTCGAGCAGACGCGCGCGGGCACTGTCAGCGTGGGAGCGGTTGGAATGACGGGAAGCGCTGGATGTGATCATGAGCGGCACCATAAAGCCAAATCGTCTGCGCGTCATCGCGTCAGCATGCCGCGATGCGTATGGACACGGGCGCGCGGCTCTGGTAACACCCGCGCCTCATCGCAAAGTTTCAGGCGGAACGGGCGATTGTAACCGAGCGTTCTTCCGCCTTTTCGTGTTGGAGTTGGGTGACCGGCCACGCCGGACCCGTTGCAGGACCTGGGAGAGTAAGTCATCGTTCAGATCGTCGTGCGCGATAACAATGTCGAGCAAGCGC
>ERZ869909.650-NODE-650-length-36272-cov-32.893273_pt1 | contig 36272 bp, 28 predicted proteins | sample MGYA00520892_ERZ869909 | MGnify/ENA primary metagenome ERZ869909 (study PRJEB32215, sample SAMEA104723947) | bioreactor metagenome | biome: bioreactor; feature: anaerobic bioreactor; material: water | place: China | collected 2015-03-12 ...
AATTGATATTCGTTGTAAAGAATCTCGACGTGCAGCGGCATGGTGTTGGTCTGGCCGCGGATGTGGCCGGACACGACGGACACCGCGCCGAACTCTCCCATTGCACGCGCGTTACAAAGGATCACGCCGTAGAGCAGCGCCCACTTCACGTTGGGCAGCGTGACGCGCCAGAACGTCTGCAGACCCGAAGCTCCGAGCGTGGTCGCGGCCTCTTCCTCGTCGCGGCCCTGAGCCTGCATCAGTGGGATCAGCTCACGCGCGACGAACGGGAAGGTGACGAAGACCGTAGCCAGCACGATGCCCGGCACCGCGAAGATGATCTTGATGTTGTTGTCCTGGAGCCAGGGCCCGAACCAGCCCTGCGCGCCGAACAGCAGCACGAAGACGAGACCCGCGACCACGGGCGACACCGAGAACGGCAGATCGATGAAGCTGATCAGGATCTGCTTGCCCGGAAAATCGTGCTTGGTGATGGCCCAGGCCGCAGAGATGCCGAACACGAGATTGAGCGGCACCGAGATCGCCGCCGCAATCAGCGTGAGGCGCACGGCGGAAAGCGCATCCGGATCCGAGAGGGACGTGATGTAGACATCCCAGCCCCTGCGGAAGGCCTCGAAAAAGACCGTGATCAGCGGCAGTATAAGGAAGACGGTGAAGAACGTCAGACCGGTGCCCAAGACAAGGTATTTCACCCAGGTCTCATCGCGCGTCGCGACGTTGTTCTCGAAGCGGGTCGCGGACCCCGCGAAGCCATGCAGATTTCCAACAGCTCCGGCCATCAGGCTTCCCTCCCACCACGGCGCGACGACCAGGCCTGCAGACCGTTGATGATGAGCAGCAGGACGAACGAGAGAATGAGCATGACGGATGCGATCGCAGTGGCGCCCGCGTAGTCGTATTGCTCAAGCTTGGTGATAATCATGAGTGGCGTGATCTCGGAGACGAACGGCATGTTGCCGGCGATGAAGATCACCGATCCGTACTCTCCGACGGCGCGGGCAAAGGCCAGCGCGAAGCCCGTGAGCAGGGCCGGGACGAGCGCGGGAAACACCACGCGCACGAAGGTCTGCAAGCGCCCTGCACCCAGGCTTGCCGCAGCCTCCTCGAACTCGGCGTCGAGATCCTCGAGCACCGGCTGCACCGTCCGCACGACGAACGGGAGACCGATGAAGACGAGCGCGATGACGATCCCGATGGGCGTGAACGCAATCCGGATATCGAACGGCGCGAGCCACTGTCCGATCCAGCCGTTCTGAGCGTAGATCGCCGTCAGCGCGATGCCGGCGACGGCCGTCGGCAATGCGAACGGCAAGTCGACGAGCGCATCGACGAGCTTCTTTCCAGGGAACGTGTAGCGAACCAGACCCCACGCGAGGATCAGGCCGAACACCACGTTGATGGCGGCGGCGAGCAGCGAAGCGCCGAAGCTCAGCTTGTACGAGGCAACGACGCGGGGCGCGGTCGCGGCGGCGAGATAGGCGTCCCATCCCATGCCGGCCGCCATGATGAACACTGCGGAGAGCGGGATCAGGACGATCAGGGACAGGTAAGCCAGCGTGAATCCGAGCGACAGCCCGAATCCAGGCAGAACCCTGCGTTTACGTGCAAATGCCATCGATTCCGGTCCTATGTCAGTGTGCAATCGTCAGAGCGATGATCACGGACACGGAACAGAGCAGCGCCGTCCAAGAGATGAACTTCTCCAGTTGAATCCGTTTCGACGACACAGTCACATCCCCCAAAGCGTATGCGCGCACCGTATGGTCTCCTCTTTAGAAGCAGAACTAATAAGAACTGCGATCGTTATTCGAATTTCTGGAAAGGCGGCCGCTCAGGGCGCCGGCGCGATCACGACGAGATAGCCGATCGCCTCTCCCGACCCGCCCGGGTTCTCGATCACGTAGGGCGTGCCCCCCTCGAAGGCCACGGCGTCCCCTTCGCCGAGCGCGATCGGCGGCTCCTCGCCGATCGAAACGCGGAGGCTGCCGCGCGCCACGACAAGGCTGTGGCGCGTGCCGACCGGAGCGGCGGGACGGGCTTCCCTATGGCTCGCCGCCACGTGAAGCTCGAAGAAGCCTGTCGATGTCGAACGCCCGCTCGGCAGGAGGCTGCGGCTCGCGTAGCGGCCGTCGCTGCCGACGAGAAGGCTTGCACCCTCGCGGCTCAGGACCACGGCCAGAGGCTCGCTTTCGCTCGCGACGAGCGTTGCGACAGGGACGCCAAGGGCGTCTGCGACCCGCCACAGCAGGCTTACGGTCGGCACGCTCTTGGCGGTCTCGATCTGGCCCAGCATCGCGCGGCTGACGCCGGACAGCTCGGCAAGACGCTCGAGCGAAAGGCCATGCGCCTTGCGCAACCGGCGAAGGTTGCCGCCGACGATAAAGGGAACGTCGCGGGCGCCCACGGAGCCGTCAGGCGCGCGCGCGCTCGACAAGATCCCGGCCACGCGGTCCGGGTCTTCGGTATCTGTTCGTGACATCGCGTATGCTGTGATTGTTCTCATGGCTGCCAAGGTAACGGAGCGTCGGCAGCGGACGAACCAAGAAGAAATGATGTTCTTATACGCGAGCGCGAAAAGGACTTTGCCTCGCCCAAACAGAAAGGGCCGCCCCGAAGAGCGGCCCTTCCCGTCAACTGATCACCGGGAGAAGGTTGGATCAGAACTTGATGATACCGCCGGCGAAGACGAGATCGAGGTCTTCGAGGTTCGCGGCGGTTGCCGGGCCGGTGGCAACGCCGCCCACGATCTGCGACGCGGTGAGATCCGCCTCGACGTGCCGGTACGAGAGATAGAGCGTAAGCGCGGCCGCATCGAAGCCTTGCGCGACACCGAAGCCCACAGACCTCAGCTCCGTCGAAAGGACGGCAGCGTTCCCGGCGACGCCGGTCCCGGCAAAAGCCGCCTCGATCGTGCGGTTGTTCGAACCCCCGCTAAAGTCGTAGTACTCGCCATAGATGGTGGTCTTGCCGAACGGCGTCCATTTGCGCTCGATACCCGCCTGGACCGACCAGAACGTCTGCTCGTCGTCGGCCGCAATCGGGCCCGAGAAGAGAACCGAATTGTTCGCCAGCTCGTCTTCCTTCACACCGGCTGCCGCGTTCAAGAACAGGCCGGTGGGATTGTGAAGGATGCTGACCGAGCCGCCGAACTGGTTGCATCGCGTATCGGAATTCGTTCCTACACGAGCGCCGCCGACAAAGGCGCACGCCGTCTGGGTCTGATTGCCGTCCGTGATCTCGCCGTAGCCGATGCCAGCCGCAACCTTGAACGGGCCGAGCTCGCCAGCATAGCGCAGGGCGATATCCCAGTAGTCGTCGTTGGCCCAGGTGGCCGAGGCAGTGAAGCCCGCGAACGTCGGGGTCTGGTAGGTGACCGCATCGAAGCGGCGCTCACCCTCGCCCGGCTGGTCGCCGTGCACGCCGATGAGGCGACGGTACTGATACTGCCCGCTCAGCGCGCCGGCGCCGTTGCGCAGGCTCAGGCCGAGACCGGTATCTTCGACGTCCGAGTACTTCGCGAAGTCCGCGGTCTGCGTCAGATTGATCTCGGTGATCTGATCCGTCGCCGTGCCGCCGCGTCCGACGGTGACCCGTCCGAGGCTCTTGTTCTCGATGTACCAATGCGAATCACGCAGATCGAAGCCGGTATCGGAACCGGTCGGATCGTCCTGCGTAAAGCGCTTCGAGTTCGCCGAGCGGACGCCGATCTCGAGACGGTAGCCCGCAGACCACTCGCCGTTGATCTTCGCGTTGCCGCGGAAACCGATGCGCGTGCGCGAGTTGTCGTTGGTGTAGACGCCGACGTTGCTCTCGAAGCCGTCGTCCCAGGCCAGAACGCCCTGGTTCACCTGACCGTAGACCGTGAGGGAGACCTTGCGGTTGCCCTTGCGCGCCGTCGTGGCCTCGAGCTCGGCGATCCGCTCTTCCAGATCCGCGCAGCAGTTGCCCCCCAGGTCTGCCGCAAAGGTCTGCGCCGTCCCCACCGAGAGAAGCAATCCGGCTGCGGTCGCAGCCACAAGACCCCCTCTCAACTTCACACCCCCAATCATCCGACACTCTCCGTTATGTTAGATCGAATTCTGATATAACGCATTGATATTATTGGTATTTTCTCGATTCACTCCTTGAAATACAAGCTTTGATCCGCGCCAACTGACATAAATTCAAAGATCTGTTGCACTTTGGCTGCGCCGGTGGCTGCTCAGACACGCACGGCGTCCACGATGGTCGTCGAAAGGTCACGAGGCACTATGCGCGGGCGGCCGTCCCGGGCGCTTTCGCTCTCGGGCGACAGATGCGGCCACTCGCCGCCGCCGGCGGGCTTTGAGCCCAACGTGAACTGATTTGCCTTCGCGCGCCCGTTGAAAAGCAACCGCTGCAGGAGCCGGAGGCCGCCGGGCCACGGGCCGTAGCCGCTTTCCGTGTTGATGTGGCCCGCCGCTCCGACGCTTACGAAATCGGCATCCCAGGTGCCGGCGAGGCGGGCCGCCCGCTCGATGCTGAGCCACGGATCGTTGGAGGACGCCACGACGATCGTGGGAAAGCCGAGCGGGCCCTGGGGCAGAAGATCGGCCACGCCGAACTTCTCCGGATCTGCAGGCGCCACGAGGAGTGCACCGGCAATTCTGTGCCGGTGGTCGTCCGCCGCCTGGACGGCCGCGAGTGCGCCGAAGCTGTGGGCCGCGATCAAAATGCGGCCCGGACGGCGAGAGATTTCGCGACGGACGCGGCTGGACCATTCGGGAAGATCCGCGCTTTTCCAATCGCGCTGAACGACGCGGGCGGCGGCGGGGATCTGCTCTTCGAACCAGGTCTGCCAATGCGCAGCGCCGCTGGAGTTCAAGCCGGGAACGATCAGGGTCGTGGGTTCGAGGTCGCTGGTGGTCATGGCGAAATTCCTTCAAGCCAAATGTCGTTGCGGTGTTCTGGCGGGCTCAAATTCTGTGCGAGCTTCGACAGAGAGAGGCGCTCGGCTTTGCGGAACGACAGACCATCCTGTCCTGCGGAAATCCTGGGATCGGCCAACCGACCACCACATGGGGCGCCGATGCGGCTCTCCTCGTCTGTGGTGTTGCGTCGACCATTGGGCATTCTTTCTGCTGGCGAGGGTTATCAGGGACCTGCCGCTCCCGAACTCCTCCGGGAGGAGGAAGGGGGAGCGCGGAAGCGGCAGGCTCCTAATTTTCAGACGTGTCTAGCTGCGCTTTTCGAAGATCTGGTCGAAGATGCCGCCGTCAGCGAAGTGCTCCTTCTGGGCCTTCTGCCAACCACCGAACACGTCGTCGATGGTGAACAGATCAACCGGGAGGAGCTGGTCCTTGTACTTCTCGGCTGCCTTGGGGTCGGTGGGGCGATAGTAGTGCTTGCCCGCAAGATCCTGACCGACGTCGGAGTAGAGATACTCAAGATAGGCTTCAGCGATTTTGCGCGTGCCCTTCCGGTCGGCGTTCTGATCGATGAGGGTGACGGGCGGTTCCGCCAGGATCGAAATCGAGGGAAGCACGATTTCGAACTTCTCCGGGCCCAGTTCCTTCACGGCCAGATGTGCTTCGTTCTCCCAAGACAGGAAGACGTCGCCGATGTTGCGCTCCGCGAAGGTCGTGAGCGCACCGCGTGCGCCGGAGTCCAGAACGGGGACGTTCTTGATCAGCTTCGTCACGAACTCACGGGCCGTTTCATCGTTGCCGCCGGGCTGCTTGAGCGCATATCCCCAGGCCGCAAGGTAGTTCCAGCGCGCGCCGCCCGATGTCTTCGGATTCGGCGTGACGACAGAGACGCCCTCCTTCACGAGGTCATCCCAATCCTTGATGCCCTTGGGGTTCCCCTTGCGAACAAGGAACACGATGGTCGAGGTGTAGGGCGAAGAGTTGTGCGGAAGCCGAGACTGCCAATCCTTCGGAAGGCGGCCGGTCTGCTCGGCGATGGCATCGATGTCGTACGCGAGCGCCAAGGTCACAAGGTCAGCATCGAGGCCGTCGATGACGGCGCGCGCCTGCTTTCCTGCGCCGCCGTGCGACTGACGGATCGTGACGTCTTCGGTGTTCCCCTGCTCTTTCCAGTGCTTCTTAAACGCCTCGTTGTATTCCTGGTAGAATTCGCGGGTCGGATCGTACGAGACGTTCAAAATCTCCGTGGCGTACGAGGCCGCAGCGAGGCCCACGACGCCGGCTGACGCGGCAAGCGTAATAGCGGTCCGGCGAGAAAATTTCAGAAGCGACATATGGTGGTTCCTCTCCAATGAAATCAACTGGGAGGACCGTAGGCGCGCCCCGCTTTCCGACGAACCAAGAAGAAATGCTGAGCTTATGAACGAACGCACGATCTCCCGCCGCCATGGGAGACAGGCGCTCCCAAAGGCCGGAAACCGCGCGAAAACGAGGAAGAGTGCGTGGGGATCACGCTCGCAGGCGCGCCGCGCTCCACGAGAAACAGAGGGTGATAGAGACGAGAGGAAAGACTCGCTTCGGCACCCGCGTGCCTCTTCGACGCAGCCCTCCTTAAACTCGCTCCCTTCTTATATCGCGCTGGATTGTATCCTTCGCACTTCTTGTTATTTGACCCTCGGCCGCCAAAGCGGCTTCATGGGGACGCGACACGATCCTCGTGCTCGCCGCGGTGATTTGAGGTTCGCTTGCGCCGCGTCATCAAACGCTAAGGAGCATTCATGTCGTCCTTCGTTTCCGCTCGCGGCCACATCGCCGCACCCCGTCTCTCGGCCCGCCCTCTGCTCGCTTCCGCGTGTCGGTGTTGTTGATGTCGTGAGCCGGCGCGTCCGCGCATCCGGCATCTGAACCCATCACATCCTTCGCGAGTTAAGCCCGCCGAAATACGGGAAAGGACGAACCTATGTCAGACGCTTATGTCATCGAGGTTGCCAACGAGACGGCCGGAATCGTGGTGCGCCAGGAGAGCGAGAAGACCTATCGCTTCCATGCCTCGCTGCCGCGCTACTATCCGCTCGACGGAAAGCTTTTTTCTGCCCCGCGCGACGCGGAACGGGCGGCCATCGCCCAGCTCGGCCGCCGATCCAAGCAGAAAGCGAGGGCCGCATGACGGCCGCGGGTCCGGCGTGCGTGTCTCTTCCGGGGCATTCACGACGGACCCACCTGCTTCCACACGATTTTGCTTCTCTTTTTTCTGCCCTTCAAACGGTCACGCCACATCCTGCATGGCCGTGTGTCTCCCTGGACCGGGTCGTCACCGGCCGCGGTTCTCCTCGGGCCGGCTCGTTCCAACGGGCCGGCCCCTTTTTCCAGCCTTCCCTCGTTCTTCTTTTCCGTTCCGTCTGAGAAAGGGTCAAACAGATGACATTCTTCCGCAAAGCTCTTGTCAGCGTGGGCCTCGGCGCCCTCGCCGTCGCCCCCCTTGCGGCGCATGCCGACACGACGACGCTGCTCAACGCCTCGTACGACGTGTCGCGCGAGCTTTATAAAGAGATCAATCCGGCGTTCTCCGCGCACTGGAAGAAAGCGCAGGGCGCCGATGTCACCGTGAACCAGTCGCACGGGCCCTCGACCAAGCAGGCGCTTGCGGTCGCATCCGGGCTCGATGCCGATGTCGTGACGCTCAACCAGCCGACCGATCTCGATCATCTCGCCGAAAAGGGCGTGATCGCGGCCGATTGGAAGAGCAAGTTCCCGCACGACGCGGCCCCCTACACTTCCACCAGCGTCTTTCTCGTCCGCAAGGGGAACCCGAAAGACATCAGGGACTGGAACGATCTGACGAAGCCGGGCATCTCCGTCGTCATTCCCAATCCGAAGACTTCGGGCAACGGGCGCTATACGTATCTGGCGGCCTGGGGCTACGCGCTCGAAACCCTCAAGGGCGACGACAAGGCGCGTGAGTTCGTGGGCAATCTCATCGCCAACGTGCCGATTCTCGACGGCGGCGGACGCGGTGCGACCACCTCCTTCACCCAGCGCGACGTGGGCGATGCGCTCGTGACGTTCGAAAACGAGGCCAAGCTCGTCGCGGCCGAGTTCGGAGACAAGTTCGACATCGTCTATCCTTCGCTCAGCATCGAGGCTGCCCCGCCTGTGGCCGTGGTGGAGAAGGTCACGGCCAATCGCGGTACGGCGGCACTCGCCAAGGCCTATCTCGATTACCTCTTCGGCGACGAGGCGCAGGCCATCATCGCCAAGCACAACTTCCGCCCGCGCAGCGAGACGGTTCTGGCGGCCAATGTCGAGAAATTCCCGCCGATCAAGACGTTCAAGCTCGAACAGCACTTCGAGAGCTGGGCCAAAGCGCAGGCCGACCATTTCAACGACGGCGGCATCTACGACCAGATCGTGGAGGCCCAGGCGAAAAGCAACTGACGATTGATATTGAGCTTTGCAGCGGCTGACGCTTCTCGCAGTCGACTGGTTGCTATCCATCCGAAAGGACTGAGGCCCGGCCCGCAGCCCGCGCGGCCGGCCTCACGTTTCAACACGCGAGCAAGAGGGCACCCGTCACTCATCCAAGATTTTGCGAACCTTGAACGCGAGATCTTCAAGGCTGAAGGGCTTGGTCAAGAGGCCGGTGCCCGCATCTAGAATGCCATTGTGCACGATGGCGTTGCGCGTATAGCCCGTCGTGTAGAGCACCTTGATGTTCGTCTGCAGCCCGCGGGCGAGATCGGCAAGCTCGCGGCCGGACATCTCCGGCATCACGATGTCCGTAAATAGGAGCGAGAACGTTTCGCCCCGCTCGAACATCCGGAGCGCCGCAGCCGGGCCCGACGCCTCCGCGACGCTGTAGCCAAGCTCTCTCAACGCCTCAACGGAAAGAGCACGCACCCGGTCGTCGTCCTCGACCACAAGAATGGTCTCGTTTTTCGCGCCGCGGTGAACCGGACGAGGCGTCGCTCGCTCGGTCTCCTCGACCTCGGCGGTATGGCGCGGCAGATAGATCTTGACGGTCGTTCCGATGTCCGACTCCGAGTAAATCTTGACGTGCCCTCCGGACTGGCGGACGAACCCATAGACTTGGCTCAAGCCGAGCCCCGTTCCCTTCCCGACCTCCTTCGTGGTGAAGAACGGATCGAATGCCTTGGCGATGAGATCCTCGCCCATGCCGCAACCCGTATCCGCAACGGCGATCATCAGGAACTGGCCTGGGGCAATCGCGTATTCTTTGGCATAGGCGTCGTCGACGAAGACATTCTGCGCTTCGATCGTGAGCTTGCCGCCACCCGCCATCGCGTCGCGCGCGTTGACGGCCAGGTTGAGAATGGCGTTTTCGAGCTGTGCGGGATCGGCCTTGACCTGCCAGAGACCTGCCGCGAGGACGGTTTCGACGTCGATGTGCTCGCCCAAGGTGCGCGTGAGCAGATCGCTCATCCCCGCGACCAGCCTGGTGATGACGAGCGGCTCGGGCGACAGCGGCTGCTGACGGGAAAAGGCGAGCAACCGCTGCGTGAGGGTCGCGGCCCGGCCCGCACCCTCGATGGCCGCCTCGACAAACCGGCCGACGTCCGTGTCGCCACGGGCGAGCCTGCGCTGAAGGAGGTTCAATCCGCTGATGACGATGGCCAGCATATTGTTGAAATCATGCGCGATGCCGCCGGTGAGCTGCCCCACCGCCTCCATCTTGTGGATCTGACGCAATTGCTCCTCGATCTTGGAGCGCGCTTCGACTTCCTCCCGGACGCGCTGCTCCAGCGTGGCGTTCAGTGTCTGAAGCGCCGCTTCCGCCCGGCGCCGCTCGGCCACCTCCCGCTCGGCGGCCTGGATCAGGCGCGCGTTGTCGATGGCGGTCGCGGCCTGTCCTGCAATGCCGACCAGCAATTCCTCATGCTCGGCAACGAACTTCGACGGTTCCGCATGGCCGAAGAAGAGACCGCCGATCACCTCACCCGAGCGCGAGACGACAGGAACGGCCAGATAGCTTCTGACGGGAAGGTGGCCCTCGGGCATCCCGTAGTGCGGGGCGCTCTTGCCGTAGCGCGGGTCCTTCTGGATGTCGTCGGAGCGGACGATCCCGGTCCCGGTGAAGGTCGGTGCGAACACCTCGGTGTTGCGCGGCATCGGGAACTTGTCGAACTTGTCGCGCGAGACGCCCGACAAGGCATAGAGCATGTAGCTCTCGCCGTTTTCGTTCGCGACGTTGTAGAAGAAGGCCCCGAATTCCGCGCCGACGAGATCCGTCGCCGCGTCGGTGACGATCTCGACGATGCGGTCGATGTCGCGCTCCGCGGCGACGGCGGCTCCCGTGCGGTTCAAAACCTCGAGCTTGTGGGATTCGGCCCGGATCGCCCGCTCGGTTTCGAACTGCTCCGTTACATCGTAACCTTGGACGAAGATGCCGGTCGTTTCTCCATCTTCGGAGACGATCGGCTGATAGATGAAATCGAGGAAGCGCTCGTTCAGTTCGCCGCCGGGCGGGTGCCCGAGCTTCACGGGTATCCCGCGGCCGACGTAGGGCTCGCCTGTCTCATAGGCGCGATCCAGGAGATCGATGAAGCCTTGCTCGACGATCTCCGGCAGCGCTTCCTTGACGGTCTTTCCCGTCACGTCGCGATTTCCAACGAGCGCCCGGTAGGCCTGACTGGCCATCACGAAGCGATGCTCCGGACCGCTCAGGATCGACAGAAAGCCGGGGGCTTGGGCAAACATGCGCTTCAGGCTTTCGCGCTCGGCATCGAGCGCGCGCTGAGCCTGGATTCTCGCCGTGATCTCGACGACGATCGCCATCACGCCGACGGGAATGCCCTGTTCGCTCAGGAGCGGGGAGTAATCGAGATCCAGCCAGACCTGCTCGGGCTTCCCGTCACGGCGGCACAACGTCAACGGGATCTCGCGGTAGGCCAGCGTTTTCCCCGCGAGGCCGGTCTTCATGATGTTGTCGTTGAAATCGGCGACCTCCGGCCAGCCCTCGCGGACTTTCGAGCCGAAGAGCTTTGGATGACGGTCGCCCGCAAACCCCGAATAGGCATCGTTGTAGATCATGATGCCGTCGTCGCCCCACAACGTGACGATCGGAACATGCGACTGAAGGATGAGCCCGACCGCGCTTTTCTGGCTGAGCGGCCAATCGTCAAGCGTGCCGAGGGCCGTCGTGGTCCAATCGAACGTCGCGATGATGTCGGCGACTTCTCCGCCGCCTGTCAGGAATGGGTGAGCATCGGATGCTGGCTTCTGCAATGGACACTCTTCGCGGATATGCCAAACGGGCCTTCACGTCTTTGCTTCGACTCACATCCAACGGCAAGGCATCACCTGGGACGTCCCCAGCTCTCGAGCAGCACCGAGACGCGCCCGTCGCTCCCATGAGGTGAAGGCCCGCAGCACTCGTCCTGCATCCCAAAACTTACCGGAGACGCTCCGCCGACTTTCGCTTGCCCCCTAACCGACGTTACCAAGCTGGCCGAAACCAGCCGAAACGAAACGTTTCGGAGCTTAGTGCGGCAGCTCTCACCGCCCTCTGGATTAGCGGCTAACTCGCGCGCTGATCTTAGGTTCCAGCAGGAGAACGGCCTCGTGACGAATTCATGAAGCGAGGCCGCGACAGGGTGGATCGCCCCTCACGGCGGCGCGGCTGACGGCATGGAGGCCCGCTCACCCGCAGGTTTCCTGTACGCGTGGCGGCCGCTCTCCGAGCTGTCGATCTGACGCACTGTTGCGCACGGTGGAAGGCGAACGCCCGTCGAAGCGTAAATATCTGTTTTAATTAATTTTCATTCGACACTTATTTCGACTTCGCCCTGCGGGCGGTCATGTCGCGTCGTGGATTCCCATGGAAGCCGATCGGCTCGGCTGCCTTGCGATGGCGTAGGTGCTCACGACTTCCCCTCCCGCTCGATCAACATGCTCTTCCGCGCGATGCCCCAGCGATATCCGGACAGGGACCCGTCGCTGCGCACGACGCGATGGCACGGGATGGCAACCGCGATTTTATTGGCAGCACATGCAGCAGCCACGGCCCGAACGGCTTTCGGCATTCCGATGCGCTCGGCGATCTGGCTGTAGGTCACGGTTTCGCCGACGGGGATCTCGCGCAGCGCTTGCCAAACGCGATGCTGGAATGCCGTGCCGCGAACGTCGAGCGGCAGGCTGAGCCCGTTTTCCGGCGCTTCGACAAGGCCCACGACCTTCGCCATGGTGTCTTCAAAGGCGCGATCTCCCCCGATGAGTGTGGCGTGCGGAAAGCGGTCTTCGAGGTCGTGCACGAGCGCTTCCGGATCGTCCCCGAAGAAAATCGCGGTGATGCCTTTGTCGGTCGCCGCGACCAGGATCGAGCCGAGCGAGCATTCGCCGACGGCGAATTTCATGGCCGCGTTGGCCCCACCTTTGCGGAATTCAGACGGCGTCATGCCGAGTACATCCGTCGAGTTGGCATAGAACCGGCCACTGGAGTTGAAGCCGGCCTCGTGGATGGCTTCGGTCACCGATTTCGTGCGTTTCAGATTTTCGCGCACACGCTTTTGACGATGCGCAACTGCGTAGGCTTTGGGAGTCACGCCCGCGATGGCTTTGAACATGCGGTGGAAGTGGAAGGGGCTGAGCCCTGACGCCCGCGCCAGATCGTCGAGCTTCGGAGCCACCTCCGCCCCTTCGATCAACCGGCAAGCCTCGGCGACCTTCGCTGCGTATGTCTCATGCAAAGACGGTTCGTTCGGTTTGCAGCGTTTGCAGGGGCGGAAGCCTGCTGCCTCCGCGTCTGCGCACGAGGCATGAAAGGCGACGTTCTCTCGCTTGGCGAGGCGGGCCGGGCATGACGGGCGGCAATAGACGCCAGTCGTCGCCACGGAGTAGAGCAGCTTGCCGTCGAAGCTGCGATCGCGCGCCTTGACAGCGTTCCAATAAAGGGTGTCCGCGCTCGGCGCGGGCCGGCCCTTTGGGTGGAGAGTTTCGACGGTACGGGTCATCTTGCGGCCTTTCGTCATCGCGGTTTCTCGCAAAATAGGTGGGTGACGGTGGGGCTGCACTTCGGTCCTTGCGACCAAATTCATTTTCTGTCGTTACAGATCCGAGACCAAGCTGTAACGCGCTTTTGGCGGCCATCAATCCATACTTCGAGATTGTCTTCAAGAATGGGGGGCTGCACGCGCTCGATCATTCCCGTCGCGTGACCTGCGCGGGGCGCCCGACTCGCGCGAGCTGCCTTGGATCTCACCTGTTCCGGGTGGCGATCCAGCACAGGAGGGACCCGGCGCAGACCATGGCCGCGCCCTGCCAGAACGACAGCGGAAGCGGCGTGCGTAGAAGCAGGGCCGCCAGCGCGGCAGAAAGCACCGGGATGAAATAGGAGGCGCCGGCCAGGATCGTGACGTTGCCGCGCAGGATCCCGACGTTCCACGCTGCGTAGCCAAAGCCCATCGCCGCGGCCGCCAGTGCGAGATAAACGAACGCCTCGACGCTGAACACCATGGCCTCGCCGCCCATGACGAGATACTTGATCCAGAGCGCCGCGGCCGTCAGCATGAAGAACAAGGTCACGCCGTTCCTGCCTTCGGCGATCCTCGCGGTCACCGTGCAGTACGTGGCCCAGATGACCGATCCGGCGAAGGCCAGACCGTAGCTCAGCGGGTTGTCCTCGATGTTCGCCAGCATGCCGGCGACGTCCAGTCCCTGGTCCCCGCCCAGGACCCAGCAGATGCCCACGATGGCGATCACGAACCCCGGAACGATCAGCAGGCTCGACTTCTGCTTATTGAAGAGAATGGCGAAGACCATCGTCAGCGCAGGCCACAGATAGTTGACCATACCCACTTCGATGGCCTGCCTGCTGGTGTTCGCATAGCCGATGGAGAGCGCCAGGCACAGCTCGTAGGACACGAACAGCACGCTGCCCCAGATCAGATAGCGCCTGGGAAACTGGGCGACCTTGCTCGGGCCGATGGTGAGCAGCAGCAGCACGGACGCCACCGTGTAGATCAGCGCGGCTCCGCCGGTCGCACCGAAGTGCTCGCTGACGCCGCGGATGAGGCCGACGATCGAGCTCCACAGCAGGACCGCGATCAGTCCGATCAGGGTGGCTTTTCTGCTTTCTTCCATGTCCGAGGCGTTCAACGGGGCGTGATAAGATGATCTGGCATCGCGGCAGACGGCGACGACCGTTTGCTACACCGAACCAGAGGCACCCCGATCTCGGACAGTTCATCGCAGGCAATAGCACTCGTGACTACCTGACACACAGATCACCGGCTTGGCGTCGAGCTCTTGCTGGACCTGGATCACCTGTAAGACGACACGGCGGGCAGCTCTACCTTCTCGAAGCTTCGAGTGACACCCTACTCGATTTTACGACGGTGGACCGGGGGCAACTCGATGCCTTGGGGAGCTTCGGGAAAGAAAACCTGGATGTTCGATGCGTCGATCTGTGATCCTTCGACATAGGTCCACCGGGACGCTCCATGTTCGAGAATGCCGGCCTGGAAGTTGCGGCTCTCCGCTTTTCGGCCGCTAGGTCCCGATACGGTCATCAATGTGGGGACAAAAACGATCGTTGAGGATTTGCCCCTGATGAATCTCGGCGGACTTGGGAACTCAAGAGACTCCAGCTGCATACCGGCGTGCTGCATTCTGCCCAGCGTTACCGCAAGCTGTACCCGCGCACGCTCAGCACCCCCCATCAGATCGATCACCTTGGGATGCGCGTAGCCGAACACGGTTTCGGCATCCGCCTCGTAGGTGGCCCGGAGGATCCGTTCGACGTCTTTCTGCACCGTTGCGCCGTGGTTGGCTGCGTCGACGGAACGGGCGTCTCCGGCGCCGAGGCAGACGAAGACGAATGCCAGCGCCAACAGCGATCCAGCTGAAACCGACATCCGTTCTGGCATCGAGACTGACATTTTGAGCGCATCTATGCTGTGACGCGGGGAGGCTCCCCGCGAAGGCCTCGATCAAGAAAATCTGTGTCGGAAGAGGCCGACAATATTGTATACTATAAAAGTATGGATTTTGCACCCGTGTGACCGTCTTTCGGAGACGATGTGGAGACCTGGCCACAGGAACAGCCGCGAGGGATCGCGGAGGTGATTTTTCCCGGATGGGCCGCCAGACCGGGGCGAACTTCTGGCCGCAGAGGCGCGCCATGACGAAAGCTGGCAAGACTTCCTCGTCTGCCGCGGTCTGTCATCATCGAGCGGTCACGCCGAGAGCAGGTTCAAGGCCTTGCAACGACGGCGATCCTACCCGTCTGCTACGTCGGTCTCGCCGCCGGAAACTGCGCGCGATGCAGACGCGCATAGATGCTGTCGCGCTCGAGCAGCGTGCGGTGATCGCCCTGCTCCACGATCCCCGCCTCGTCGACGACGATGATCCGGTCCGCATGCTGAATCGTGGCGAGCCGATGGGCGATGACCAATGTTGTCCGCCCTTCGGCGAGCGCGGCGAGCGACGTCTGAATGGCAAGCTCCGTGGCTGTATCCAGCGCGGACGTCGCCTCGTCGAGAATGAGGATCGGCGGGTCTTTAAGAAACACGCGCGCGATGGCCACGCGCTGCTTCTGGCCGCCGGAGAGTTTCACGCCTCTCTCGCCCACGATCGAATCGAGCCCATCGGGCAGTGAGGCGACGAACGCATCGAGCTGGGCCCGCCGCACGGCGTCCTCGATGTCCGCGTCCGACGCGTGCAGGTTCCCGTAGGCGACGTTCTGGCGGATCGACCCGCCGAACAGGAACACGTCCTGCTGCACGATTCCGATCTGCGAACGAAGAGACGCTTGCGTAATGTCGCGGATATCGATGCCGTCGATGGTGATCGACCCCTCGTCGATTTCGTAGAACCGTGGCAGCAGCGAGCAGATCGTCGTCTTGCCCGCGCCCGAAGGTCCGACGAGCGCCACCGTCTCTCCCGCCTTGATCTTGAGATTGAGCCCCGAGAGGATCTTCCGATGGCCTGAATAGGCGAAGCCGACATCGCGGAACACGATATCACCCTTCAGCCGTTCGACCGCGACGGCATTCGGTCTGTCCGCAATGTCCGGCGCGGTGTCGAGAAGCTGGGTGTAGCGCCGGAACCCGGCGATGCCCTTGGGATAGCTCTCGAGCACCGCCGTGATCTTGTCGATCGGCCGGAAGAACACGTCGACGAGAAGAATGAAGCCGATGAGGCCGCCATAGGTCAGCTCGCCGGCGATGACGAACCATGCTCCGGCGATCATCACGATAAGCTGCACCAGCCGCGTGCCGAGAAAGCTCAGCGTGATGCTCGCCGTCATGTAGGCGTAGGCGTCGAGCTTGGTGCGCCGATAGCTCTCGTTGTCTCGCGCGAACAGCCGCCTCTCGTGGTCCTCGTTGGCGAACGCCTTGACGACGCGGATGCCGCCGACGCTCTCCTCGATCCGGGTGTTGAAGTCGCCGACCTTCCGGAACAGCCGTTCCCAGTTATGGGTCATGCGCGAGCCGTAACGCGCAACGAGCCAGGTCATGAACGGCACGATGATGACGCTGATCAGCGCCAGTTTCCAATGCACGACGAACATCAACGCAAATGCGCCGATGAACGTCATGACGGCGATGAAGATATCCTCAGGACCGTGATGCGCGACTTCGCCGACCTCCTCCAGATCCTTGGTCACATGCGTGATGAGGTGACCGGTCTGGGTGTTGTCGAAGAAGCGGAACGAGAGCTTCTGAAGATGATCGAACGCCTTGGCTCGCATGTCGGTCTCGATTCCGACGCCCAGTGCATGCCCCCAGTAGTTCACGATCGCCAGCAGGGCGGCGTTGAAAACGTAGACGCCGAGCAGGATGGCCGCACACGCCAGGATGAGTCCCCAGTTCTGCCCCGGCAACAACTCGTCGATGAAGTACTTCACCGCCAGCGGGAAGGCCAAGGCCAGAAGGCCCGCCGCGACCGCACAGCCGAAGTCGAGAACGAAAAGCCGCTTGTAGGGACGGTAGTAGGAGAAGAAGCGGCGGAGCAGGGTCATCGAGTCCGACATTGGAAATGTCCGAAGATTTCACGGAAAAAGAGTTGCAAGGCCAGACCCGAGCAGCGCTCGGCTCACCGCGGCGCTCTCACCAGGCCCCTTGAAGGGCGCAGACGCTGGCGCCAGGATCCAGGGACGCAGGAAAGCGCACATGCGACACTGGAAATCAAGACCGTGGAGTCGCGACCATCGGATTGCACCGGGTCAGGGGACTGCCTCCTATTGCACGCAATGCGGCCTCCTACCTGAAACGGAGGGTTGCTATACTATACTGAAATAGTATAGTTTTTTCGAAGTCATTCCCTGGGCAGCATCTCGTAAGGAGCCCCGATGAGCTTTCATCCCCGAATGACGAGCACGCTCAGCGGAATATCCGTCCTCGATGCCCGCCACCGCGCGTGGAACGGGATCGTCGCGGACGTCTGGGACGTTTGCTGCCAGGATGCGGAGGGCGAATACGAATCCCCCGATCCACGCCTGTTCGTTGCCCTGCAGATGCGGGGCGCAGGCAGCTTCGCGCTCGACGTATCGGGAACGCAGCGTGTCTCCTCGTCCTCCATCACCTATGTTCCGGCGGGCCGATATCTGCGCAGCCAATCGCACGGCGTTGCCTATGTGCGCCATTTGGATCTGCATTTCGACGTCGCAACCCTGCGCCGGCAGTTCGGATCGGCCCTCGACGAGCGGCGGCTCGACGAGCTGAGGGTGGTCTTCCAAGACGAACAGTTGCTGGCCATCTGCCAGCTGATTGCCGCCGAATGCATGAACCCCACGCCTCTGCACAGCCTCTACGGTGACAGTCTGGCCACGGCCCTTGTCGCGAAACTCTTCGAGGTCAGGGAGGCCAGGGAACGTCAACGCGCCAAGCTGAGCGACCACCAGTTGCAGCTTGCCATGGAGTTCATGGAAAACAACTTCCACGAGCCTGTCCGGCTGAGCGAGCTCGCGGCCCTGACCGGCCTTTCGCAGGTTCAGTTCAGCCGGGCATTCAAGGAAACGGTCGGCGTGCCGCCTCACGCGCGGCTCCAGGAAATCAGAGTAAGGAAGGTGCAGGAGTACCTTTCGACACGCGACTGGCCGCTGACGGAGATCGCAACCGTCGCTGGCTTCGCCGATCAGGCGCATCTCACGCGTGTCTTCAAGCGCGTGACGGGATTGACGCCGGCCTACTGGGCGCGCCTCAGCGCACCGCGGCGAAAATAGCCCTCCGGTGTGGCGAATGCACACCGCTTTGCGCGTCGATCCGTTCAAATCGTTTCGGATCGTTCAATCCCCTGGCTCAAAGTTGATTTAACAGATCAACTTATTTCCTGCATATCCGCCTCCGATCCATCCCGGCTGGCGATTGAAAACCTGGGGACTGCAATGGAGAACGCGCTCGACAGAGCTACACGGGCGGCAAGCGTCGCTTTGATCTCGGCATTGATGCTTCCGCACGGCGCGTCGGCTCAGACACAGCAGGGGCAGACGAGCCTCGAAGAGATCACCGTGTCCGGGAATCAGTCCCAGTCTGCCAGGAAGCAGTCGTCGCAGAGCGCCGCGCAGCCGGCCGCTGCGACGCCGCCTCAACGCGCAGAAGACACGCGGGGGCCCACGACCGCATCGAGCACCGGCGCCGTCAACGGTTTCGTCGCAACGGACACCACAACCGGCTCCAAGTCGCCGACCGCCATTGAGGACATCCCGCAGTTCGTGTCCGTCGTCGGACGCGACGAGATCGATACCCAGGGCGCACAGAAGGCCGACGAAGCCCTGCGCTACACGTCGGGCGTGTTCACGCAGCCGTTCGGTTCGGACAGCGATATGAATTGGTTCTTCATTCGCGGCTTCGACGCGACCCAGAAAGGAACCTATCTCGACGGCCTGCAGCTCTACAATCACGCGTTTGGCTCGTTCTACATCGACTCGTTCGCCCTCGAGCGGATCGAAGTGTTGAAAGGGCCGGCCTCCGTCCTTTATGGCGGCAGCAATCCGGGCGGCATCATCAACTATGTGAGCAAGCGGCCAACGGGCGAACGGCTGCGCTACCTGGAGACCGGCATCAACGACGCGGGCAACGCGTACCTCGGTTTCGACGTCGGCGATCGGGCCAGCCCGGCGATCGACTACCGCGTGACGGGCCGCATCGCCGGCGGCGACGACTACAGCGACTTCCAGGACGGGTTTCGCGGCTTCATCTCGCCGACCTTGCGCTGGTCCGACGACCGGACGAGCTTCACGCTGCTCGCCAACTACAGCCACGTCGACGAGATCCACGGTGGCGGCGCCTTCCTCCCCTATGTCGGGACAGTGGTGACGGCGCCCTACGGACGCATTCCGCGCGACGCCAACTATACGGAGCCCGACATCGATACCTACGAGCGCGAGCAGGGCTCGATCGGATACGAGTTCGAGCACAAGCTGACGCCCGACCTGATTATTCGACAGAACGCGCGCTACAGCGCAGCCGACGTGAAGGAAGTGCAGCTCTATGCGAACGGCTACACGGGCGGCGACCCGGCGTCGGGTTCGCTCGAGCGCGTCAACTTCGGCCACGACACGACGGTCTCGACGTTCCTGATCGACAATCAGGTCGAGTGGAGGGTTGGCGGTCCATTCGCCGAGCACACGATCCTGGCCGGCGTGGATTACAAGTACTTCAACATCGACCAGGTGCAGGGATCCGCGCTATTCGGTACCACGACCCCTATCAACGTGGTGAACCCGATCTACGGCGTGCCGCAGACGCCGCGCGTGAGCTACCTTGATCAGGACCTGACACAGGAGCAGATCGGAACCTACATCCAGGACCAGATCCGCTTCGGCGGCGGCTGGCTGATCACGCTCAACGGCCGCTACGACTGGGTGACGACGGACGTCCATGACCGCCCGAACGGCTACTCGCCCCCTGGTTTCCCGGGCGAAACGAAGAAAAGCGACGACGGCGAGGCGTCCGGGCGCGCGGGCATCGCGTACACATTCGACAACGGCCTCACGCCCTATGCCAGCGCCGCAACATATTTCAATCCGGTCATCGGAACCACGGCAGAAGGCGATCTCTTCGTACCCGAGACCGGTCAACAGTATGAGGTCGGCTTCAAGTACGTGCCGCGATTCGTCGACGCCATCGTGACTGCGTCTTTGTTCGACATCACACGTCAGAACGTGCTCACGGCAAACCCGAACAACATCTTCGCCCAGATCCAGACCGGCGAGGTTACGTCGCGCGGCTTCGAGATCGAGGCCAAGGCCAACCTGACCGAGCAGCTCCGCGCCTCGGCCGCATTCACGGCCATGGACATCGAGATCACCAAGGACACCAATACCGCGATCGTCGGCAATCGGCCGTTCGTCGTGCCGGAGGTCATGGCGTCGCTCTTCGCCGATTATACGTTCCGCGGAAATGCCCTCGACGGCATATCCATCGGCGGTGGCGTGCGCTACCTCGGCTCGTCCTACGCCGACCAGGAGAACACGCTGAAGGTTCCGGATGTGACGCTGTTCGACGCGCGCATCGGCTACGACTGGGACCATTGGGGCATTGCCCTCAACGTCACCAATATTTTCGATGAAAAGTACGTGTCGAGCTGCCAGGGTGAAAACGTCTGCAGCTACGGCGAAGGCCGTGTCATCAAACTGAAGTCGCATGTCACCTGGTAAAATCCCGATTGCGACCCCGGACCCGAGCGCCGCCGCCGAGACATCGGTGGCGGCCTCGCCGCTTTTCGGCCTTTCGGAGGTGAGCTTCGACATTGCCGGGCGCCGCGTTCTCCACGACCTGACGGCTACGCTGCAAGCGTCCCATATGTTCGCCCTCGTCGGACCGAACGGATCGGGAAAAAGCTCGCTGCTGCGGCTGCTCGCCCGCCAGGAAGTTCCATCGGCCGGACAACTCGACTATCGCGGCAGAAACATCGCCGGGATCAGCCGCCTTGAATTCGCGCGCCGTGTCGCCTTTCTCCCCCAGTTCCCGCCTCCGGCAAACAGCATGACCGTCCGCGAGCTGGTTGCGCTTGGACGCTTTCCCTGGCACGGCGCGCTCGGACGGTTCTCGGAGCGCGACGCGGAAAAAACCGACGAAGCCATCCGGCGCACCGATCTCACCCACATGACCGGGCGCATCGTCGAGACGCTGTCCGGCGGCGAGCGGCAGCGGGTTTGGCTTGCCATGATGCTCGCACAGGAAACCGACTGCCTGCTGCTCGATGAGCCGACCTCCGCGCTCGATGTCGCACACCAGATCGAGATCCTCGCCCTGATCCGCGATCTCAGCCGCGAGCGCGGGATGGGCGTGGTCATCGTGCTCCACGACATCAATCTCGCGGCCCGCTACTGCGACGAGATCCTGGCCTTGAAAAGCGGAAGGCTCATTGCCCGCGGCGAAGCGCGCGACATCGTCACCGCCCCCGTTCTCGAACAAATCTACGGAGTGGACATGGGTGTGATGCCTCACCCCTCCACCGGTTTGCCGATGAGCTATGTCCGCTAATGACGGCCCTGCGCTTTCCCATCACGCGACGCGCGCTGCTCTGGGGAGCTGCCGCCGCGGCGGCCAGCACCCGAGCACACGCCGGCGCACCACGCATCGCGATCATCGATTGGGCACTGCTTGAGACGGCGCTCGCGCTCGGCATTGCACCTGTTGCCGCAACGGAGCTGATCCAGTTCCGCAAGATCGTCGTCGAGCCCGAGGTGCCGGAGAGCGTCGTCGATCTGGGCTTGCGCGGGGCACCTAGCTACGAGCTTCTGCACATCCTTCACCCGGATCTCATCTTGATCTCGAACTTCTACGAGCCGAGCCGGCCCAGGTTCGAACGCATCGCCCGCGTCGCGTCTTTCGCTGTGCATCAGCCAGGCCAATCGCCTTACCCGCTGGCTGTCGACAACGTCGCGAGGCTCGGCGCGCTGACGGGTCGCTCCGAGGCGGCCCGGCGCTACATCGCCGAAACAGACGCGGAGCTGGACCGCTTGCGCGAGACGCTTGGCGCCAGCGACATCAAGAGCGCTTACGTCGTCGTGATGGGAGACGCGCGCCACCTGCAGGCGTTCGGGCACGATTCGATCTTCGGCCATGTGATGGGCCGGCTCGGAATTGCCAACGCCTGGACGCACGCCACGCGCTACGGCGCCGCCGCCCCCGTCGGCCTCGAAACCCTGGCTGCAACGCCGGAGGCCGCAATCGTTATCGTCTCTCCCCTGCCGCCCGACTTCGAGCGCACGCGCACCGCCAATGCGCTATGGCAGGCGCTGCCTGCCGTCCGGCAACGCCGGGTCGCGGTCATTCCCCCGGTCAATCATTTCGGCGGCCTCCCCTCCGCCCGTCGCTTCGCCCGCCTGTTCGTCGCTGCCATCCGCGAGATGGAGAGCACGCGCCATGGATGACCATCAGTGGCGTGCCGTCTTCGTCTGGGGAACTCTCGCGCTCGCAGCGGCGGTGCTGTTCGCCCTGCGTGCCAAATCCGGTTGGAACGGCGCAACGGCCATTGACGATGAGCTCCGCTGGCTCTTGCTGATCAACGCCACGCTGCCGCGTGTGGCGACAGCGGTTCTGACGGGAGCGACGCTCGCGCTTTCGGGGCTCATCCTGCAGCGCGTTCTGCGCAATGCGTTGGCCGAGCCATCGACGCTCGGAATCTTCTCCGGAGCGCAGGTCGCCATGGCGCTCGCGGCGCTCTATGCGCCCTGGCTCCTTCACGGCGGACGGGAGGCCGTCGCCTTCGCCGGCGGCATGGCCGCGATGCTTCTGATCCTGTCCCTCACGTGGCGCCGGGGTCTCGAGCCCGTCTCTCTCATCCTCGCAGGCATGATGGTCTCGCTCGCCGCCTCGTCGTTGAGTGCGGCGCTGGTGCTCGCCAACGGCGAGTACCTCTACACCCTCTTCATATGGGGTGGCGGCTCGCTCGTGCAGCATGGCTGGGGCCCCGCCGTGACCCTGCTCGTGCTGATGACGATCGCGGCTGCGGCGGTCGTCGCTTTGCAGCGCCCGCTCGCCATCCTCGGGCTCGACGACAGTGGTGCCCGCAGTCTCGGCCTCACCCCCACGCTCTGGCGCGCGCTCGCTATCGCGCTTGCCGTCGGATTGGCCACAACGGTCGCGGCAGAGGTTGGCGTCATCGGCTTCATCGGCCTTGCGGCGCCCGCCCTGGCCGAACTGAGCGGCGCCCGCCGCTTCACGGACAAGCTTATCGCGGCGCCGATCATCGGTGCCATCGTTCTTTGGCTGACGGACGAACTCGTCCAGCTCACGGCGACAGGCAGCGTGGAGTGGATGCCGACAGGGGCGGCGACGGCGTTCCTCGGAGGCCCCCTGCTGCTGTGGATGCTTCTGAGGTTACGAATCTACGAATGGCGGTCGTTGACGGACCGCGCCGTGACGCCTCGGCGCATCGCCCGTCCGGCCCTCGCCGTGATGTTGATCGCCGCGGGATCGCTCGTGGCCGCGGGGGTTTCGCTCGTTGTCGGACGCGGACCGGAAGGCTGGCACATCGCCCAGGGTGCATTGCTCGCCGAGCTTGCGGAGTGGCGTCTGCCGCGTATCGTGATTGCCGCATCGGCCGGCGCCATGCTCGGCACTGCTGGCCTGATCATGCAGCGCATGACCTCCAACCCGCTGGCCAGTCCCGAGATGCTGGGCGTCAGCAGTGGCGCCGGCATCGGCCTCGCCGCCATGCTCGCTCTGTTTCCGATGGCAGGGCTGGCAACACAGTTTGCCGGCCTCGCGACAGGTGCCCTCGGCGCCATTGCGCTCATTATGACGGTGGCGGCGTCCCGGCGCATTGGCCCCGAGCGCCTGCTGCTTGCAGGCATCGCCGTTGCCGCGATGGGCAATGCCGTGGTCACGGCCGTCGTCGCGACCGGAGATCAGCTGTCGTTCGCGCTGCTCCGCTGGCTGAGCGGCACCACGCACGCGGCATCGCCCGACGAGGCGCGCATCGCTGCGCTTGCCGCCATCGTCCTCGTGGCACCGACCGCGTTCGCAATCCGCTGGCTGACCGCGCTCCCACTCGGCAGCGCCGTGTCTCAAGGAATCGGAATCGCGGTTCGCCGGGCCCGTCTGCTTCTGATCGTGCTTGCCGGACTGCTCTCGGCGGCGGCCGCGTTGTTCATCGGCCCGCTCAGTTTCGTCGGCCTCATCGCGCCGCACGTCGCGCGGATGATCGGGCTCGCCACCACATCGGCCCAATTGACGGGATCGGCGATGATCGGTGGCGGCCTCCTCATCGTCGCGGATTGGATGTCGCGCTGGATCGCGTTCCCCTACGAGCTTCCCTTGAGCCTGCTCGCCTCGATGATCGCTGGCCCCTACCTCATCTACCTGCTGAGCAGAGGTACATCCCGCAATGCCTCGTGACCGCGCGCGCCACGCAATCCATATCGCCGAAGCAGGAGATGACGCTTTGGAGGAGCGGAAACGTTACGGGGAATCTCATTCCGAGGCTAGGCCTCCGGCATCGTGGCTGATCCCTCGGAGCCCTCCGCAACGAGATGACGGACCTCATCGGTCGTTTGGTCCCACGCGCTGGCATGAGGGCCAGCGGCCTCAATCAGGGGAAAGTCTTTCATGCTGCAGCGCTGCATACGGTCGCTGATTCGCTCAAAGTGGTCGCCAATCTTGAAAACACCGCTCACGTATGAACGTCGAAAATTATGTAACTTATTGATTTTATTGGTGCGGACGGTGGGAATCGAACCCACACGACGTTGCCGTCTCAGGATTTTAAGTCCTGTGTGTCTACCAGTTCCACCACGTCCGCGGAGGCCGCTTTATGCGCCGGACCGCCCTCATCCTCAAGCAGCCCCGGCACGCCCCGCGCTTCCGTAGCGGATCGCGGCGCGGAGCAACAGGTAAAGCGTCAAGGCGTTCAACACATGCCACAGGAAATGCGTGCCAACCACGAGGTCGCCGAGCCGAATTCGGTTGCATAGCTCCAGATCCAGCGTCCGGAAGGTCATCGAGGCGAGGAACACCACGGACGCAAGCCCGATGAGGCGCCACGCGGGATGGCGGAGGATCGCCAGAAGGATGGCCGCACCAACCAGCGCGAAGAAGGCCGGAGTATAGCCGAGGGTGCCGTTGAAACAGCGGGCCCCGGTGCGCGACGTGATCGGAAGCAGGGTATCGTAGCGACATTCGATCGTGCCCGCATACCAGAGCGTGGCATAGAAGGCAGCGACACCGGCAACTGCGACGAGCCAGTGCAGCCCGAGAAAGCGCCGCAGCACGAACCCGAAGTAGGCCAGCATGAAAAGCGCGATCGGGATGGTGTCCGCAAGCGCCGCCCAGCGCGTCGCATAGGTGTGGAAGAGAAAGCTGCCGACGCCGATGGTGTAGGTCAGCACGATCAAGAGCCCAGTCGACACATGGCGGCGCTCCGCAGGCGCTGCCCAGTACTCCCGCGTTGCGAAGGCAGCGGCGAGGATGAATGCGCCGTTGGTCAGGGCGTTCATCGGCTCGGCCCAGAACGCCGGGTCCTGGCCGCGCTCGCAATAGATGAAAATCTTCTGGCTGAGGCTCATGGTTTGCCGCCGCTGGAGTTAAAATGCGAGAGTTCGAAGGAGACGATGCGTGTCGTGCCGGCCTTTTTCACCCACTCTGTTGGCCCACAGGGCGGGTTCCTCTATGATTTGCGCGCCTCGGCGCGTGCTCATCCGACGTTGCCGCGCGCTGCAATCGTCGCAAAGGTCTGTCGTCATGAGATGCGCATTGGTCGTTGCCGTGTGCCTGATCCCGGTGCTTCTCGCGTCGGGCGCCGAAGCGCGCCGTGGCGAGGCTCTCAAATCCGTAAAGGCTTGCAGCCAGCACGGCAACGGCTGCCTCGTGGCGCCTGTGCGTCAGGGCCGCTTCGGGCTCGAAGCGCAGCTCAAAAGCGGGACGTGGATCCCGTGCCGGGGCGATTGCCGCGAAGCGATCCGCGAGGACGTTCTGGATTTCTGGGAAACGCAGGCGGATCGAGCGCTCGCCATCGGCCGCTGAACCGGGCAGGCAGTGACGATCAGTTGGATGCGCGCCGCTCGAGCTCGCGCTCAGGCGCTGCCCCGCCCGCTGCTTTCTCCATCAACGTTCTGAGCTCGGTCGGGTCCTCGATGTCGATGGTGTGCGGAAACTCCGGGTCCTTCCCCCGCACGTGCTTCATGACCTCGCCGTCGGCGCTGTAGAAAATCGTGCGCGGCACGTAGGTGCCGTCGGGAGAAAACGCGCCGTTATCCTGCGGGCGCTGATCCACGTCGACGAGCACCATGACAAAGTTCCGCGAGCCCGCGACGACGCCCGGATCCTTCCACACCTCCCGATAACGGCGGCAGGCCTTGCACCATTCGGCGTGAAACACCATCACCAGGGGCTTCCCCGTGCGGGTCGCTTCGCGGATGCCGGGCCCCACGTCGCGCCACTCGATTTCCGCCCCGTTCCACGCCTCGGCGAGGTTGGGCGAGCGGGCCGCGGCCGGAGCTTGAGCCAGCACGCCCCACGCCAGAAGCGCGCACGCGATCGCGGCGGTGCGCCGCAAAGAGGGGACGAAAAGGGTGCGAAGCGAGATCGACATGGACAAAACGGCTCCCGGCTTGAGATGGGATGTTTTCCCGAATTCAAGCCGCCGTGGCAAGTCTCATCGGGGACCTAGAGCGTGATCATTTTCGATTGAATCGGGATCACGCTCTATCTCTTTGATGAGACCGATGATTCACGCTTCAGGCTGATAGGGCCTGAAGCGATCATGGTCTAAGGAAACGAAGCAGCCGGGGCGCGCAAAGATCTGCGTTTGACGGATGTACCGCCACGGCACGCGGCGTAACGCTCAAGAAAGGCTGAGACCCCTCATTTTCCCAGGAAAACATCCGCCGCAGTAAGCATTTGTCATTCTTGGTGGGATTAAAATCTGCGCACTGATCACAACTATCTTCCGGAGTTGCCCGATGTACGGGTGGCGGGGTGTCCTGAGCCGCATTTTCGATCCGTTTACGACGACGGCGTTCCCGCCGCGCGGGGATCGCGCCTGCGTCTCGGCGCACGTTTTCGCGCCGCTCGAGCCTCCTCCCGTATCCGATGACGCCTCCGCCGTACCGAACGTCGACCATATGATTTGGGTGCTCGACGAGGTGCTGGAACAGGCGCGTCTCAACGGCCAGGAACCGCAGACGGAGCCGGTCGAGATCCGCGCCCTCCTGGACCGGATCGTCGGGCGATACGATCCGGATCGCGTTCAACTCGCTCCCGCGCCATCGCCGCTTTTCGTGCTGGCCAAGCCGCCGGTTCTGGAACGTATTTTCGATATTCTGCTCGCGACGGCCGTGAGCAGCGGCACGCGGACCACGGTCCGGCTCGACAGGGGAACGTCTGCGATGGTCGCCCATGTGGATGACAACGGCCCGGGCATTCCGCGTTGCGCGCGGGAGGTTCTGCTCGCGGGCGTCTCCGATGAAGGCCGTCGCAGCACGCTCGCGACGGCGCGCCTGATCGCGCGGGCGATCCACGGCGACGTCACGATCTCCTCCTCGCCGGAAGGTGGCTCACGCCTGACCGTGCGGCTGCCGATCATTCCGGACGGCATGATAGAGTATGCCGCCGCGTCTTAAAACACGGACGCACCGCAGGCGGGCTTCGAGATCAGCGGCGAACCTTGTCGAGATTGAGCGCCTGGCTCAGTCCTTTCACCGTGTCCAAGCCCTTGACGCCCGCGAGGTTCGCGCCGTCGAAATCCGCGCCCGTCACGTCCGCCCCCGTCAAATCTGCGCCGGAAAAATCGACCTGGACGAGATCGGCTTCAACGAGCCGCGCACCGGTGAGATCGGCGCCGACAAGGCGGGCATGGGTCAACACGGTGCGCGTCAGGTCCGCGTGACGCAGCGTGGCGCCCGAGAAATCGCAGGACTTGAGAACGTTGCGCGCCAGCGTGACGAGCGTGCCCTGGCCGGGGCGTGCCTCGAGCGGGCTCAAATCGGCGCGCGTGAGATTGGCGCCGCGAAAATCTGCGCCCGAAAGCTCGGCCTGCACGCGTACGCCGGTGAGGTTCGCACCCGCAAACCGAGGCGCGTCGGCGAGGCTGTTCTGAAGGTCCGAATAGATTGTCGGCCGGAAGATCGTCGTGCCGCGGAGGTTGGCGCCCGAGAAATCCGCACGGATCAGGACGGCCCTGTCGAGCCGCGCATTCGAGACGTCCGTTCCCTTGAGGTTGGCACCGGTGAAATCGGTTCCGTAAAGATCGGTTCGCGCCAGCATGGCCTGCTTGAAGTCGACGCCGGACAGATCGAGGTAGGTGAGCTTATAGCCCGCGTAGTCGACGCGCTCGCCGGGCTTGGCCTCGAACAGCTTCCGTGTGACCTCGCGCGCGGTGAGATCGGCCTCCGGGGAGACGTTCTCCGTCGCGACATGCGCAGACCAAGGCGCGCTGCCGGCGCCGGTTGCGGCTTGGCCGGCCGCCAGCGTCACGGCCAGGACGACGCCTGCCGCCAGGGCCACCGATCTCGCCTCAAAGCGCAAAGCCATCATGGCTGTTGCCTTCCTTACCGATCGCCCCGAGAGCGATCATCCCGCCTCGGCTCAGCTTAAATGATTCCCGAGCGCCACCTTGGCCGCAAGCGCCGCAGCGCCACAAGTTCGGGCCAACGCCTGGAGCCACGCGGCTAATCCTGCTCCTTCTCATCACGCGTCAGAGGTACGAAGCGGACCGGAACGACAGTCGTGGTCGTCGTCGTGCCGTCGGCGTTTTTGGTGAGCACCATGAGATCCTGCCAGATCTCGCCTACGGGAATGACCAGCCGCCCGCCCGGCTTCAGTTGCTCGATCAGCGCCGGCGGGACGTGATCGGGTGCAGCCGTCACCATGATCCCGTCGTAAGGTCCGTGCTCCGGCCAGCCGCGATAGCCGTCACCGATACGGGTATGAATGTTCGCATAGCCGAGGCGCTCGAACGCGGCAGCGGCGGTCTCGGCCAGAGGGCGCACGATTTCGATGGTGTAGACGTCACGCGCAAGGCCCGCGAGGACGGCGGCCTGATAGCCGGAGCCGGTGCCGATCTCCAGCACGCGATGGCCCTCCTGCACCGCCAGAAGCTCCGTCATCAGCGCGACCACGAACGGCTGCGAGATCGTCTGCCCGTGGCCGATGGCGAGCGGGCGATTGCGGTAGGCGGACGTCTTCTGCTCGGACGGGACGAACTCGTGACGGGGCACGGTCGCGATGACATCGAGCACGCGCGGGCTCAAGGCTGCGATGCCGGTTTCGCCGGCGACGTCCACCGCCATGGCTTCGATGTCCTCGACCATCCGGCGGAGCTCGGCCGAGGCCTTCGCGCCGGCCCATGCGGACGTGATCACGCCCAGCAGGGCCATGATGGTCAAGAGCGGCCGCGTGAGTCTCTGGCGCCTCGTGCTCATGGTCTCAATATAGGGACGTCGCCGAAAAATAGAGCACCTTACGGCGGCGGGCCGACGCCGCCGCCTGTGGGCGTCTGGATCATGACCGCATCGCCCGGCTCGACGGACACGGTGGCCGATCCACCGAGATCCTGCTCGGAGCCATCGCGTTTGCGCAGCGTGTTGCGGCCCACCTCGCCCGGCGCGCCGCCCCGCAGGCCGAAAGGCGCCACCGTGCGGTAGCCGGACAGGATCGAGACCCGCATGGCTTCCAGAAAACGGATCACGCGGAGCGTGCCGTCGCCGCTCGTCCAGCGGCCTTTCCCGCCCGAGCCGCGGCGGATGGCAAAACGCTCCAGCACGACGGGATAGCGGCTTTCCAAAATCTCCGGATCGGTCAGCCGCGTGTTCGTCATGTGAACGTGGACGCCCGCCGTGCCGTCGAAACCTTCGCCCAACGCGTCGAAGCCGGCGGGCGCGCCCGAGCAGATGGTCTCGTAATACTGCACGCGGCCGTTGCCGAACGTCAGGTTGTTCATCGTTCCCTGCGCGGAGCCGAGCACGCCGAGGGCTGCGAAGAGCGCGTTGGTGATGACCTGGCTGGTCTCGACGTTGCCCGCCACGACGGCGGCGGGATATCGCGGGTTCAACAGCGAGCCTTCCGGAATCACGATCTCGACGGGGCGGAGACATCCCGCGTTGAGCGGGACGGGGCTGTCGAGCAGCACGCGCACGACGTAGAGCACAGCCGCGCGCGCGACAGGCGCAGGCGCGTTCACGTTGGTCGGCTGCTGCGGCGACGTTCCGGTGAAATCGATTTTCGCCGCGCGCCGCTCGCGATCGATGGTGACGGAGACTTCGATCGCCCAGCCGTCGTCCGTCTCCGCGCGGAAGCGCCCGTCGCTGAGCCGGCCGATGAGACGGCGCACGGCCTCCTCGGCGTTGTCCTGAACGTGCGCCATGTAGGACGCGACCGTATCGCCCCCGAACTCGTCGACGAGGCGGAGAAGCTCCGCCTGGCCACGCGCGTTGGCCGCAACCTGCGCCTTGAGATCGGCGATGTTCTGATCGGGATTGCGCGCCGGATACCGCGCGCCGGTCAGAAGCGCGCGCGTTTCGTCTTCCAGAAAGCGGCCTTCGCGCACGAGGGGCACGCAATCGATATACACGCCTTCCTCGTCGATGGTCTTCGCATCGGGGCTCATCGAGCCCGGCGCGATGCCACCGACGTCCGCATGGTGGCCGCGACTCGCGACGTAGAACGCGGGCCGCGGCGCACCGTGCAGAAACACGGGCGTGACGACGGTGATGTCCGGCAGATGCGTGCCGCCCGAGTAGGGCGCGTTCAGCATATCGACGTCACCCGCCTTCACTTCATCGCCACGCGCACGGATGACAGTCTCGACCGCGCTCTCCATGCTGCCGAGATGCACCGGGACGTGCGGGGCGTTGGCGATGAGGCTGCCGTTCGCATCGAAGAGGGCGCAGGAGAAGTCGAGCCGCTCCTTGATGTTCACCGACATGGCGGTCGCACGCAGCGCTTCGCCCATCTCCTCCGCTATTCCCATGAACAGGTTGGAGAAGACTTCCAGCAGGACGGGATCGGGCGCCGCGGAGCGCTGTTCCGCCTTGTTTGGCCGCTGCTCTCGGGAGACACGCGTGAGCACGAGATCGCCGCGCGGAGAAAGCTCGGCCGACCAGCCCTCCTCGACGAGTACGGTCTGGTTCGCCTCGATAACCGTGGCCGGGCCGGCCACGCGCTGACCGAGCGCAAGATCCTCGCGCCGCCAGACATCCGCTTCGCGCCACGCGCCTTGCGAATAGAAACGGGTACGGGAATACGGTTTGCCAAGCCCTGCGCCTGGGGCCTCCGCGGGCAGAGCTTCGGGCTCGCCGCCGCCTTCCGCTTCGACTTCCACGAGCGCGATGACGATGCGCTTCTCGGGCGAAACAAAACCGAAGCGCTGGCGGTGGGCGGCTTCGAAAGCGGATCGCATTTCGGCGACAGGCGCGAGCGAAACGGGCAGCGCGACCTCGGTTGCCTCGTAGCGCAGGTGAAGGCGAACAGCGGTGGCGATTTCGCCGGCTGCGACGCCCTCGTCCGCGAGCTCCGCTTCCGTCTCCTTGCTCATCTCTGCCGCCATCGTTCGCGCGGCACCCAGGCTTTCGTCGTCGAGGGCGCGCTCCAGCGAGTGCTCGCGGCTCGCGCGCACGGCGGAGAGGCCGATGCCATAGGCCGACAGCAGGCCGGACAAAGGCGGCACCAGAACCTCGCCCATGCCGAGCGTCTCGGCCATCAGGCAGGCGTGCTGCCCTGCCGCGGAGCCGAAGGCGTTGAGCACATACCGCGTGACATCGTAGCCGCGCTCGACCGAGATCTTTTTCACGGCCTTCGCCATGTTCTCGACCGCGATGCGGATGAAGCCGTCGGCCACCTCTTCCGCGGTTCGGCCGTTTCCGATGCGTCCAGCCACCTCGGCGAAGGCCGCGCGGACACGTTCCGTTTCGATGGGCTCCGTACCGCTTTCGCCGAATACGGACGGAAGGAATGCGGGATCGAGCTTGCCCAGCATCACGTTGGCGTCGGTGACGGTGAGCGGCCCTCCGCGGCGGTAGCACATCGGCCCGGGATTGGCGCCCGCACTTTCAGGGCCCACACGCATCCGCGCGCCGTCGTATGCGAGGATCGAACCGCCGCCGGCCGCAACGGTGTGAACGCGCAGCATCGGGACGCGAAGCCGGACGCCCGCAACCTCCGTCTCGAAGGTGCGCTCGTAGCTGCCGGCAAAGTGCGAGACGTCCGTCGACGTGCCGCCCATGTCGAAGCCGATGACGCGGCCGAAGCCCGCGCGCCGTGCCGTCTCCGCCATGCCGACGACGCCGCCTGCGGGCCCCGACAGGATCGCGTCGCGGCCGTTGAAGTTGGCCTTCGCCTTGAGCCCACCGGACGACGCCATGAACATGAGACGACTGGCGAGGTCGCCGGTGAAGGCGCCGGCCACGCGGTCAGTGTAGCGGCGAAGCACGGGAGAAAGGTACGCATCCGCGACCGTCGTGTCGCCGCGCGGGACGATCTTGATGAGGGGCAGCCCATGGCTCACGGAGATTTGCGTGAAGCCCGCGTCGCGCGCAATGCGGGCTGCGGCCGCTTCGTGATGCGGGTGGGCATAGCCATGCATGAAGACGATGGCCGCGCTTTCGAAGCCGTCCCGGCGGGCGGCGGCGAGATCGCGCGCGAGCCGGTCCGTATCGAGCGGCCGTTCCACGGCGCCGTCCGCCCGCACGCGCTCGGCTGCGCCGATCACGCGGCCATAGAGCATGTCCGGCTTGACGACGCGGCGCGCAAAGATGTCCGCGCGGGCTTGCGTTCCGATTTCGAGCTGATCCTCGAAGCCCTCGGTGATGACGAGGACGGCCGGCTCGCCCTTGCGTTCCAGAAGCGCATTGGTCGCGACCGTGGTCCCGATCCTCACGGCTTCGATCGCGTCGGCCGGGATGGGTGCGTCAGGGGCCAGGCTCATGAAGCGGCGGATCCCGGCGATGGCCGCATCGTCGTACTGGCCCGGCGCTTCCGACAGGAGCTTGAGCGCCTCGACGCGCCGTTCGGGCGTGACCGCGACAATATCCGTGAACGTACCGCCCCGGTCGATCCAGAACTGCCAGCGCCCGGGTTTCGCCCCCATCCGTCCACCCGCTCCCAAAACCTCGATTTCCCGTGTGGCTATCGGCGCCCCGCCGGTGCGTCAACAGGTGATCATGAAATTTAGTCCACGTGCTTCTAGCGCGGCCGGGAAGCGGGTACATTTCGGACCATGTCGTCCGATTGCTTCTCAAATCTGCTCGCGCCGGACCTGCGTCCGAGCGTGCGTGTCCGTCTCGCCGACTTCGTCGCGCGCTGGTGGCCCGCGCTCAGCCGCCTCGTACGGCCCAAGCCCGCGCACCAGACCGCAGCGTTCTCCGCGGCCGTCATTGCGCTTGCGGCCAAGATGGCGAAGGCCGATGGCGTCGCCGTCCGCATCGAATGCGAAACGTTCGAGCGCTTCTTCGAACCCGCGCCGCACGAGTTGCCGCGCATCCGGCGCCTCTACAATCTCGCGAGCCAGGATACCGCCGGCTTCGAGGCCTATGCGGCGAGCATCGCGCGGATGCTGGATGGCGAGCCCGACCTCAAGATCAACGTGCTCGAATGCCTGCTCATGATCGCCTGCGCCGACGGCGTGCTGCATCCGGCCGAGGAGGCGTTCCTCAGAACGGTGGGCGAGACGTTCGGCGTGAGCTGCGAACGGTTCCGGAAGATCCGAGCGCGCTTCGTGCAGGACATGAGCGACCCCTTTCACGTGCTGGGCGTGGACCCCGCCGCCTCGCCGCAGGAAATCCGTGCGCGCTATCTCGAACTCGTCCGCCGTTTCCATCCCGACCATCTGACGGCGCGCGGCGCGCAGGCTGCGCTGATCAAGGCGGCGACCGTGAAGCTCGCAGCCATCAACGCGGCCTACGAGCTGATCGGCGGCAAGCTGCAAGGAGAGCGTGCGTGACCGATCTCATCGCGCGCCCCGACAGCGCCCTGGTTTCAGGGCTTCACCCCTCACCCAATATCGAGCCTCGAAAGCCCGGGATGCAGCCTTCGATGCTCATCCTGCATTACACGGGCCTGCCGACCGTCGACCGCGCGCTCGACGTTCTCTCGCGGCCCGACTGCAAAGTCTCGTGCCACTACGTCGTCGACGAGGGCGGGCGCATCGTTCAGATGGTCGCCGAGGAGGCCCGCGCATGGCACGCGGGCGTCTCCTACTGGGCCGGAGAGACGGACATCAACTCGGCGTCGATCGGAATCGAAATCCAGAACCCGGGCCACGTACTCGGCTATACGGATTTCCCCTCCGTGCAAATGCGGGCCGTCCTGGCGCTCTCCCGCGACATCCTCGCGCGCCACGGGATCGAAGGCCGACACGTGCTCGCGCACTCCGACATCGCGCCGGGACGCAAGATCGACCCCGGCGAGAAATTCGACTGGGCGTGGCTGGCGGCGCGCGGCGTGGGCCATTGGGTTGCACCGGCGCCTGTCGACGAGAGCGATCCGGGCCTCACGCTCGGCGCCCGCGGAGAGGACGTCCGCAGCGCCCGCGCACTGCTCGGCGCCTACGGCTACAAAATTGATCCTGAAGGTGCTTTCGATCCCGACATGCAGACCGTGGTCCGCGCCTTCCAGCTTCACTTCCGGCAAGCGCGGCCCGATGGGCGTCTCGACCGCTCGACACTCGACACGCTAGCCCGCCTTCAGGTGCCCGCGAGCCTCAAAGATGACCGGATCGCGTGATTAATACTTTCAATTGAATTTGACGCGTAAACGGGCTGGTTTGTGGCTCTCTCTTATCCCTATCAAGATCATGTGTCGCGGCGGGTGACCCTGGCCTCGCGGCGGCAGTCGTTGCATTTTGGGAGGGGCGCGCCTTGAGACCGGTCCACACGAGTCCGGACGGCGCGCACAGGGAAGCAGAGGAAATATCCCCATGAAGATCGTCATCGCCCCGGACTCCTTCAAGGAGAACCTGACCTCGCTCGAGGTGGCGAGCGAGATCGAGGCGGGGCTCCGGCGCGTCTGGCCGGATGCGACTTACGTGAAAGTGCCCATGGCCGACGGCGGCGAAGGCACCGTCCAGTCGCTGGTCGACGCGACCGGCGGACGGATCATCAAATGCGCCGTCACCGGCCCGCTCGGCCAGAAGGTGCTCGCGTCGTACGGGCTCCTCGGCGACGGCGACACGGCCGTGATCGAGATGGCCGAAGCCTCGGGCCTGCCGCTGGTGCCGAAGCCCGAGCGCGATCCCCGGCGCACGACCACGTTCGGCACGGGCGAACTGGTTGCGGACGCGGTGCACCGCGGCGTCCAGACCATCATCATCGGCCTCGGCGGCTCGGCGACGAACGACGGCGGCGCGGGCTTCGCGCAGGCGCTCGGCGTGCGCTTCCTCGACAAAGACGGATCTCCGATCACGAGCCCGCTCGGCGGCGGACAGCTCGATCAAATTCATTCCGTCGATACGACGTATATCAACCCGAAGCTCGCAAACGTCTCGATCAGCGTCGCGTGCGACGTGACCAACCCATACATCGGAGACAAGGGCGCGTCCGCCGTTTACGGACCCCAGAAGGGCGCAACGCCCGAGATCGTCGCGCAGCTCGATGCGAACCTCGCGCATCTCGCAAGCATCATTCAGCGCGACCTCGGCATCGACATTTCGAACGAGCCCGGCGCGGGTGCCGGCGGCGGTCTCGGCGGCGGTTTGCTGGCGTTCACCACGGCGGAAATGAAGCGCGGCGTGGAACTCGTGATCGAGGCGGTCGACCTGGACCGCCACATGCAGGGCGCCTCGCTCGCGTTCACGGGTGAGGGCCGCGTCGATTTCCAGACCGCGTTCGGCAAGACGCCGTCGGGCGTCGCCAATGTTGCGCGCCGGCACGGCGTGCCGGTGGTCGCCATCGGTGGCGGGCTCGCCGACGACGCGAACGGCGTGTTCGATCACGGTATCGATGCGATCGAGGCCGCAACCTCCAACCCGATGCCGCTCGAAGTCGCGCTGCAGAATGCGCGTCAGTATCTGCAGAATGCGGCCGAGCGCGTCGCACGCCTCATCGTGATGGGCCAGCGCATGGCCGGCAGCACCTCGGAGGCGACTTCGAAGCCGCTTCCGGCCGAGGCCCCTGCCGCCGCGGCGAGTGCGGCTCCGGCGTCCGCGCCGCTCAACGGAGCGCATCCAGCCGCGTTCGCGCAGCCGATCGCGCAGGCCAACAAGCCGGTGAAGCGGTTTACGCGCGCAAAGCGCGTGCAGGGGCTCACGAGGGCTGCGGTGGAACTGTCGCTCCGTCGCCAGAAGCTGCACCATCCCGGCACCTGACGCGCGCCGAATATCGATGGGCCGAGCCGTCTCGGCCCTTGACGTTCGCGGTCGATTTCCCCTTATTCGCCCATGTCAGCCGGCCGGACGGCCGCTGCCGCCTTGCGGCGGTGGAGGAAAGTCCGGGCTCCATGGAGACAGGGTGGCGGCTAACGGCCGCCGGGGGCGACCCCAGGGAAAGTG
>ERZ869909.651-NODE-651-length-36259-cov-7.224145_pt1 | contig 36259 bp, 26 predicted proteins | sample MGYA00520892_ERZ869909 | MGnify/ENA primary metagenome ERZ869909 (study PRJEB32215, sample SAMEA104723947) | bioreactor metagenome | biome: bioreactor; feature: anaerobic bioreactor; material: water | place: China | collected 2015-03-12 ...
TGACGACGAGCCGCACCTCGCCCTGTTCCATCAGCAGCACGGCGAGGGCGCCCCCCATGAAGAGGGCCATCGCTACACCGGCTGCGACCAGGCCACCTCGCCATCGCGGCTGCGGCGTGGGTTCGAGCGGCCCCTGCCATGGCTCCTCGGTGTGCGCCAGGAGAGCTTCTGGGGCCACCCGCGGTGCGGCGGCCGGCGGGCGAAGTGCGGGCGCGAGCGCGGGCCTCTCCTCGGTAGCGCCCTCCCTTGGCTCGTTGACGCCGCGACGGAGCTGCGGTGGTAAGGGTGGGGGAAGCTCGTCGTGCATGGTGATCTCGGGTTCAGGACTGGCCCCAGGAGTGGTCGCGATGCCATCACAGGGTAATGGGACGTCACGCATTTGTCCGCACTTTCTTGCGACGCACCTCCGGGATGGCGAAAGAGGTAGGCGCGCGACCCCGAGGAGGTACGATGGTCAAGGTAGAAGAGGTCTGGCGGAGCTTCGGAGAGCTGCACGCGGTGCGTGGCGTCTCGTTCGATGTGCGGCCGGGTGAGATTGTCGGGCTTCTGGGGCCGAACGGTGCCGGCAAGACCACGCTGATGCGGATGATCGCGACGCTCTTGCGTCCGAACAGGGGTCGAATCCTTGTTGGCGGCCATGACGTCGTGTGCGATCCGCTGGCGGCGCGCGCGGCGCTCGGATACCAGACGGCGGAGACAGGGCTCTACCCGCGCTTGACACCTCGGGAGACCCTCGCATTTTTCGGGGAGCTGCATGGTATGCGGCCCTCCGACATTCAGGAGCGGGCTGCGTCCCTTATCGCGCGCCTGGACATGGCCTCCTTCGCGGATCGGCCGTGCAACACACTCTCCACCGGACAACGCCAGCGCACATCGCTGGCCCGAACCCTGCTGCATCGCCCACCCGTGCTCCTTTTGGACGAAGCGACCAGCGGCCTGGACTTGGTGTCGTCCGCGTTCCTTCTCCGCGCCCTCCGTGAGGCTGCGGCTGACGAAGGCAGCGCGGTCCTCTTCTCGACCCACCTCATGAGCGAGGTCGAGCTGCTCTGCGACCGTGTGATCGTGCTGCGCGAGGGCGCCGTGGTGGCCACGGGCACGGCGTCTGAGCTCTGCGCGGCCACCGCGAGCCCCTCCCTCTCCCTGGCGTTCCTGCGCTTGGTCGGCGCCGAGGACGCTGACGCCGCGCGCTTGGCCGCGCGCTCCGCCTCTGTGGCGACCGCCCCACCACACCCAGCGGAGTCAGCATGGTGAGACCTTCCCGCGTTCGGGCGATCTGGCGCAAGGAGCTGCGCGAGACCTTGCGTGACCGCAAGACGCTCCTCCTGATGGTGTTGCTGCCGGTCGTGCTCTATCCGCTGCTCCTGGTGCTGCTGCTCCAGGTCGCGTCGGCGCAGGTCAGCAGTCTGGAGGAGGAGACCGCTCGCGTCGCTGTCGATGAGGCGCTGGCCTCACACCCTCTCGTGCTGGCGCTGGAAGCGGAGGCCACCGAGCTTGGAATCCAGACCCTCTACCGCCAGTCCCGAGAGGAGACCCTCGCCGAGCTGCGGAGGCGGCAGGTAGAGGTCGCGCTGCTGCTGCCCGCAGAGGGGAGCCCCGACGACGCGGCCTCAGGACCCGAGCGGCCAGCGCATGCCCCGGCCCCTGAGCAACGCTACGGTCCGTCCAACCTGGCCCTTGAGCTACACTTTCTCAGCGTCTCCGAGCGCAGCCGCGTTGGGGTGGATCGGGTGGAGGGGCTCCTGGCGGCCTGGACGGAGGAGGAGACCCTGCGGCGCCTTGAGGCGCTGGGCGTGGGCGGGGACCTGCTCGATGCCGTGACGACGAGCTACATGGACGCCGCGGAGACACGCCAGCGCGGCGGGTACCTGCTGGGGGCCCTGCTGCCGCTGCTCATGATCGTGACGGTCCTCGTAGGCGCCACCTACCCGGCCATCGACCTGACGGCTGGCGAGCGCGAACGCGGGAGCATCCAGACGCTCTTCACCGCGCCGATCAGCACGGTCGAGATCGTCGCGGGCAAGTACCTCACCGTACTCTGTATCGCGCTGATCAGCGGGCTCGCGAACCTGATCAGCATGGCGTTGGTCTTTGGCCAGGCGTCGCTCCTCGGGCTTGGGGATGTCCTCGACGCCTTCGACTTCTCGCTCTCGCTGGAGCTGATCCTCCTGCTCTTCCTGGCGATCCTGCAAGTGGCGCTCTTCGTCAGCGCGGCCCTGCTGGGGGCGGCGGTGCTCGCGAAGAGCTACAAGGAGGCGCAGAGCGCGACGCTGCCCGTCTACCTGCTCTGCCTCCTGCCGGGCACCTTCGCGCAGCTCCCAGGCGTCGAGCTGAGCCTGTCCAACGTCTGGATCCCGGCGGTGAACGTCGTGCTGCTGACCAAGCATGCGCTGGTCGAGGGGGTGCCCTGGGGCATGACCGCGCTCGTCACGGGGGTCAACCTCCTCTTCGCGGCCGCCGCGGTCTCTCTGACCGCACGAATCTTTTCGCGGGAGGGGCTGGTGGTCGGTGAGCTGGCGCCCCTTCCGCTCTGGGGCAAGCACCGGCGGCCCGCGCCTCATGCCGGTGCTGGCGAAGCCCTCGGCTGGGTTGCCGTCCTCTTCGTCCTCTTCTTCTATGTGGGCAGCTTGCTGCAGCAGGCGCACCTCTTGGTTGGCGTGGTGCTCACCCTCTGGCTCGTCTTGCTGCTGCCGACGCTCGGCGTGGCGCGCCTGTGGAAGCTCGACTTCCGCTCAACCTTCTTGCTCTATCGCGCGCCCGGGCGTGTGTGGGCCGCCGCGCTGCTGATCGGGCTCAGCGCCTGGGTCCCCGTGGCCTGGATCACCGAGCTGCTCACAGACTTCGGGTTGCCGACCAACCCGGAGGACGAGGCGATGCTCATGGAGCTGCTGCGGCCCACCGATGCGTGGTGGGGCCCTGCTTTCGTGCTCTTCGCCGTCGCGCTGACCCCGGCGATCTGTGAGGAGGCGATCTTCCGCGGCTTCCTCTTCACCGGGCTCCGCACCCGCCTGGGCGCCGCCTCGCTGGTCTTTGTGACGGCCCTCATCTTCGGTCTCTTCCACCTCTCGCTGGCCCGCATCGTAGGGACCACCCTCCTGGGCGTGGCGCTGGGCTGGCTGGTCCTCCGCGGTGGCAGCCTCTGGCCAGCGGTGCTGGCCCACGCCCTGAACAACACTGTGGCCATCTCGGGTGCGTGGTTGCTGGGCGACACCGACGCAGAGAGCCTGCCCTGGGCCTGGCTTCTGCCCGCTGCCTTTGCGGCCTGCGGATTGGCGATGTGGCTGGTCCGAGACGTCGGCGCACGCCCCTCACCAAGCGAAGGGCCCTCCGGCCCACGACCCCCCGCTGCCCAAGATCCGAAAGTTGACAGGGATCCGGGCGCGGCATAGCAGGGAGGCCGCTGCCTCTCGTTCGGGTGACCTTCATGCCCACCTCCCATCTCATCCGCCTGCTCTGCACCCTCTGCGTCTGCGTCGTGCTGGCCCCGGCCGCGAGCGCAGACGAGCGCTACCAGACAACGCGCGGCCTGGGACTGGGCGGCCAGCTCACCGCCGGTTCAGGAGCACCCGCCCTCTTCCACAACCCGGCCGCCTTGATGGCGGCGCCAGGCTACCACGTGGACGCCGGCTACCTCTATCAGGAGCGGCAGCAGACCCACAGCACGGGCTTCACCGTCGTGGACATGCAGACCAACCCCAACCTGGCGGGTGGGCTGAGCTACCAGATGAACTTCGGGGGCAACACACCCTCGCTGGGCGGCGTGAGCGAACAGGACGCGCGGGTAGGGCTGGCCGCCCCACTCTTCACGAATCGCCTCGCGATCGGCTTCGGTGGACGCTGGGTGCGGCAGGTCCAGGGCAACCGGAGCGAAGAGATTCCACGTTCGCAAGTCGGCGGCATCACGCTGGACCTCGGCGGCTTCGCCCTCCTCTCGCGCAATGTCGCCATCGCCGCGGCTGCCCAGAACTTGCGACGCATCGAAGGGCTGACCCACCGCACGGTCTCTTCTGGCATCGGCCTCTACTTCCCTATGCTCTTCGCCAGCCTGGAGTGGCAGCTCCACCTGCTCTCTCCCACCCAACAGCGGCACAACACCGGCGGCGCCCTCGAAGGACGCTTCGGCCCCTTCTCGGTCCGCAGCGCCGTCCAGCTCAGCGGAGCGGACGACGCCACCTACGTCTCCGCTGGCTTCGGCTGGCGTGAGCATGAGGGCGGCTTTGACGTCGGCTTCCGCATAGACGCCCGCGACACGGGCAATCGTCAGTTCGGCGCCAGCTTGACCCTGCTCTACTGACGCGCCCGACGAGGACTGGCCCCCGCTCCTCCATGGCCTCAGGGCGAGCGCAGCGTGGCCACGGCGCCCACCACGTAGCGAAACGTGAGCGCTCCCGCAGGCCGATGGTTGCCGCTCTCCTTCCAACCCCCAAAAGGCAAGAGGGCAGAGGCGCCTATCGTCGGCCGGTTGTGGTGCACGAGACCGCAGCGCAGCCCCGGGCGCATGCGCTCGAAGCGCCCTGGGTCCCCGGTGTACACGCTGGTCGCCAGGCCGTAGCGCGTCGCGTTCGCGCGCTCGAGCATGGCCTCCTCGCCCCCGACGCGCTCCATGAGCAGCTCCGGCCCAAAGAGCTCCTCCTGCCAACGCTGCGGCTGCGCTTCGAGATCCAACACCTCGTGAATCGCGGGCCGCACCCAGTACCCGGGAGGTCGTTCGGAGCGCACCACAGCGCTGCGCTCGAGCGACTCCCCATCGCGGCCGCCCTCCAACCAGGTCCGCAAACCAGCCCTCTCGCCTTGCGCACGGACGAAGTGCTCGTAGGCAGCTTCCGTGGCCAGCGGCCCCATCGCCGTCTCCTCCGCCAGCGGCGGCCCAGGACACCATCGTTCCGCTGCCCGCAGCAGGCGGTCGAGAAACGCGTCCGCCACGCTGGGATGCACCAACACTCGGCTCGCCGCCGTGCAGCGCTGACCCGTCGTCGCGAAGGCGCTGAAGGCGATGTCCTCCGCTGCCGCATCAAGCGCCGCGTCCTCCCACACCAAGACCGCATTCTTCCCGCCCATCTCGAGCGCCAGGAGGACGTCGGGGCGCGCGGCCAGACGCTGCCGCAGGGCGATCCCTACCCGACGCGACCCCGTGAACGCCACCCCGGCAACACCGGGGTGGTCCACCAGGGCCGCGCCCGTGACGCCGTCACCGGGTAGGAGCGAGAGCAACGCCGGGTCCATGCCGCTCGTGGCGCACGCGCGCTCCCACGCCTCGACATAGAGGGTCGCACAGTGGGGAGCCACCTCCGAGGGCTTCAACACCACCGCGTTGCCCGCCGCCAACGCCGGCAAGATGTGGCCGTTCGCCAGGTGCATGGGGAAGTTGAAGGGCCCTAGCACCGCGAAGACCCCGAGGGGCCGCCAGTCGTAGTAGCCCTCCACACCCGCCGGCTCCACACGGCCCAGCTCGCGCGGCGCCGCCGCGCGGGTCACCTCCCACTTCGAGGGCAAGGCGCGGGCCTCAACGAGCGCCTCCCCCAGCGGCTTGCCTACCTCCCGCGCGATCGCCATGGCGAGGCTGCGCTCATGCTCCCGGAACGCCTCCGCGAAGGCATCCAAAGCCGCCAGGCGCTCCTCTAGACACAGCGCACCCCAAGCGCGCTGCGCCCGCGCGGCCCCCTCCACGGCGTCGCTGACGTGGTCCTCCGCGCAGTGGCCGTCGTAGACCAGCTCGCGCAGGTTGGCTGGATTCCAGCGCCGTAAGGGGCGCGCCTGCGCGCGCGGCGCGCGCCAGGCGCCCTGAACGAAGGCATGAGGGTGCATCCGATCACCGGGTCGAGGGGAGAAGAGGGAGCGCGAGCAGCGCGTCACCTCGCGCAGCCCCGAGCTGCTCCACCGCCCGCGCGTCGAGCACTGGGCGCTCAAGGGTGCCGGCGCAGAGGAGCGCCAGCCAGCCCGCCATGGCGTCGGCCTGCGCCAGCGTCACCAACCAGAGCTGGCCCGCCGCCCCCTCCTCGCCAGCCGGTGCCTCCCCAGAGGCACGCAACAGCGCCTCACAGGGGAAAGTCCGCAGGGCGCCCCGCAGCGGCAGCTCGTCCAGGCGCGCCTCCAGGTGAGGACCCCCATCGAAGGGATCGATGTGCCCCTGAAAGGTGAAGCCGAGTTGGCGGAGCATGTGCTCGACGGGTCGGGTCTCCGGCCCCACGGCACCCAAGACCTCACGCAGGGCGGGCGGCATCAGCGCCGTGTAGAGGGGGACGCTCGGGAAGAGGTGGGTGATGAAGAGGCGGTCTTCCCGGGAGAGCCGGTCCGCCTCCTGGTACGAGAGCCCGGTGAAGGGGCGGCCGAGGTACTCCCACAGGCGCGAGGTCCCGTCCGGCTCGAGCGGAGGCAGCAGCTCCGCCTGGAGGACATCGCAGAAGCGCGGCCTGTGCTGAAGGAGGAAGAGGAAGCGCACCATGGCGATGGCGCGCCCCAGACGCTGTGGGCTCCGCCGGCAGCGCGGGTCCAAGACCAGGCCGCCTAGCTCGGTGTGTGGGGAGAAGGAGCGGCCGAGCGTCAACAGCTGGTGGCGGAAGACACGCTGCAGCCGCGGGCTGTAGCGCTCCTCCACGGCGAGACGAAGGAAGTGGTGCGGATCGGCAGGGGTGCCATGCTCCGCGACCACCAAGGAGGTCCCCAGGACGTCGCCAGTGTCCGAAGCCAGCACGAAGAGGAAGGTGCCAGGCCGCGCGGGCCGCGCCTCCGCCTGGGCGACGCCTACGGGGGGCAGCGGAGGCTCGACGCTGCGCGGCCGCCCACGCTCGGCGAAGCTCACCTGGGAGAGCGCGACGAGGGCTTCCAGCGCGGCAACATCATGAGGCAGGTTGACGCTGTCCAGATGTGCAGCCAGGCGCAGGAGGGCCGGAAGGTCTGCCGGCTGAGCGCTTCGGAGGAGGAACATCCAAGCCGGGGGGTGTGCGCTCGCGAGGGCCTAAGAGCGCGGGATGGGCTTCACGTAGGCTTTACCGTCCTTGACGACGACATCAAAGTCTACGGCGCGACACTGGTGCTTCTCGCGGATCGCCTCGCGCTGCTTGTCCAACGAGCGCCGAAAACGCTCGATGTCGAGCTGGCTCGTGTCCTCGTTGAGGCTGCGCTTGGTGTCCATGAGGCGGCGGTAGAGGGACTCGGTGGGGTCGGGCGGGCTCGGCGGGGCGGCCGCCGCAACAGCAGGCTGTCTCAGCCCGAATCGCTGCTGGAGGAACTTGATGCGGGCCGCCGCGCTGCTCAGCTCGTCGGCGCTGACGCCGCGCACGCCCTCCGCGCTCTGGCCCTCGCTGCCATCCGGAGCGGTCTGCGCCGCTGGGGGCGGGCTGCCGCCGAGGCTGGCGAGGAAGGCCGCGGCCTCCTCTCCCGCCTCCGTGCTCGCGGCGATCGGGGCGCTCTTCGCGCCTCCGCCCGCGGGTTGCGGGCGCCCCTCAAGGCGCTTCCGCTTGGCGTCCTCTGCGGCCTCATCGCCGAGCCGCGAGCGGATCGCCTCCACCTCCTGGGCCTCCCGCGCGGTCAGCTCGCCGGACTCAGCGACCGCCTGGTCTCGCCGCGCAGCTCGGTTCCGGTGGCGCGCGTAACGCCCCTCCTCGATCTCCCGCTCCGTGCGCGCCCAGAGGGTCCGGAGCTGGCCAAAGCGCTGGATCAAGGTCTGAATGCGAAACTTGAGGACCGTGCGCTTCACCCGCGTGTGCTGAAGCTGGTTGATCGCACGCACCACGTCCTTCTGCAGGGTGTGCGGAGGGATCTTCTCGTAGCCCATGAAGTAGCTGTCGTAGAGCGCGCGCACGCGGTCCAGACGCAGCTCCGTCTCGGACAAGAGCGCCTCCACCTCCGCCTCTGTCAGTTCCGTCGCCATACCTCACCCACCGCTCCGCCCACCCACGCTGACGCCCACGTGGTGAGCAGCATAGCGGAGCCCGTGCCCGATGGGTAGCCTGTTGGCTACGCCCTGGGTCACGCCAAGGGGTGGGCTTCCAACCCGCCCCTGGACCTGTGCCATGTCCCGCCCCCGGCCCGCGCCTAGATGAAATCCCGACGCTGGAAGATGAAGGTGCCCGCGAGCAGGAACGCCACGAGATAGGCCAGGATGTAGAGGGACACCTGGAAGACGTAGGCCAGCGGGACCTCGATGCCGTAGGTGACCTGTGTGGTGAGGGTCAGCAGGTTCAGGTCCGGGACGACGTGGGTGACCACGCTCAGCACCGGCTTGACCAGGCTCTCCTTCATGGAGGGCAAGTAGCCCGCCAGCTCTTGAATCAGGTTGCCGATCATCCACAGGCCGAGGGTCATGAAGCCGGACACGTAGGGCGTCGAGAAGGAGGAGAAGAAGAGCGCTACGCTCGCGACGAAGAGGCACTGGAGCCAGGTCAAGAAGAGCGCGTAGAAATAGGACACGGGCAAGCTGTCGCCGCGGAAGTAGATCAGCGCGGTGAGCACCGCCCCCATGAAGAGCACCTGCACGCTGAGCGTCAGACACATGCCCAGGTACTTCCCAATGAAGTAGGTGGGGCGCTGGATGGGCTTCGAGAGCAGGTTGTAGACGGTCTTCCGCTCCAGCTCCGCGTACACCATCGTCACCCCCAAGAAGATGGCGATCATGTCCGAGAAGAAGGAGATGGCGAAGAGGCCCACGTCTTTGACGATCCGTTCGTCCTGGCCGATCGACGCGCTGCCGAGCACCACGGCCAGGCCCATCAGGACAACCGCGAAGAAGACAATGGAGTAGAGGACCTTGTTGCGCACGGCCTCGAAGAAGGTGTAGCGCGCGATCGCTGGGAGCTGTCTCATGGTGCGTCCTCCTCCAGCCGCCCCTCGCGGGCCGCCGCGTCTGCCTTGGCCGCCTCCGCGAGGAAGATCTCCTCGAGGTTGCGGCGGTGCCGGTGGACCTCACGGAGCTGGAATCCGTGGTCCAGCGCATGGCGAACCACCGCGTTCACGTCCATGTGTGGTGGCATGTGCAGCAGGTGATCGCCAGCGGGCGTACGCCCGATCGTCGCCCCCTCGGGCACCTGGTAGCCAGGGGGCAGCGCACCGCCGCTCGCCCTGAGGGTCAGCTCAATGGCGGCGTCCCCCCCCTCGACCAGCTCCTCCAGGCGCCCCTCGCGGGTGACGGTGCCGCGGACGATGATCGCGATCCGGTCACACACCTGCTCGACATCTGGCAAGATGTGGCTGGAGAAGAGCACCGTCTTGCCACGATCCCGCAGGCCGACGATGATGTCCCGCACGTCCTTGCGTCCCATCGGGTCCAGGCCGGACTGTGGCTCGTCCAAGAGCACGAACTCCGAGTCGGGCAGCAGGGCTTGCGCGATGCCGATGCGCTGCAACATGCCCTTCGAGAACTTCCTGAGCTGCTTCTCACGCGCCTCGGCGAGCCCGACCAGCTCCAGCATCTGCGGGATGCGGCGCTCTACGACCTCGGAGGGCATGTTGTAGAGCGCGCCGAAGTAGCGCAGGAACTCGTCCGGCTTCAGGTAGTCGTAGAAATGCGGGGTCTCGGGGAGGAAGCCGACGTGCATCCGCGCAGCCACGTCGCTGATCGGCTTCCCGAAAATGGTGGCGCTGCCCCCGTCCGGGGCGATCAAGCCCATCATCATCTTGATGGTGGTCGTCTTGCCAGCGCCGTTCGGCCCAACGAGGCCGTAGATCTCGCCCCGCCGGACGGTGAAGGTGCTGTCCCGAACCGCCACCACCTTGCGCCGCAAGAAGCCAATCCGGAAGGTCTTCTTGAGACCGCGAACGTCGACCGCGAGTTCATGCGTCATGGTCGTCCGTGGGAGAAGGGGGAGTGCGTCATCAGGGGGAGTGCGTCATCAGGGACACGAATCACGAGGGTGAGGGCTCACACCCTCTGGGATGCGGCTGATTCAGCGCTCACCCTCGCTGGAGGGGCGGGCATAGCGGAGGTCCGGATGGAAGACGAGCGCGCTCTCGCGTGAGGTGCCCATGTGCCAGCCCCGGCGCGTGAGCCACGCCCACGCCTCCCGCTCCTGGCTCCGCGTCGTGAGGACGTGGTCTCCTCGGAGGAGGCGGAGCACGTGGAAGTGGCCGCCCAAGGTCCGCTGGTCCAGCTCGGACACCGCCTGGCGCTCGGCCACCCCGACAGCCTGCTGCCAGCCCTCGTGACGCAGCGCCTGGCTGGTCGCGAGCGAGCGGATCGCAGGCGGGGCCTGGGGGTGCTCCGCTGCGCGGGCCATGTGCCAGGTGCCGCGCTGCCGCCACAGGGTCGTCCGCTCCGCATCACCCGAGCGCAGCTCAAAGAGGTAGTTGAAGCCGAGATCGTGGTGGATGCGCCACGAGTGGGGGAAGCGCTGGAGCCCGCGGTAGAGATATTCGTTCGCGAGCAGCACGTCCTCCGCGGTGAACTCGTTGCGGTAGACGATCATGGTGGCCGCCCAGCGGTAGGCCAGCTCGAAGGAGGGGTCGACGGTGACGAGCGCGTCCAAGAGGGGGGAGAGCCACTCGCGCGGATCGTCCGTGCGGTAGTGGTTGTCCATCCGTCCGGTGAAGGAGAGCGCGTTCAACCAGATGAGGTCCGCGAAGGCCTCGTGGTGACCCAGGCTGAGGAAGCGCGTGCTCGCCGCCGGCGGGGCGAGCGCCTGAAGGCGCACCTCGTCCGTCAGCATCGTGTCCTGCAGGCGCTGCAGGGGACCCCCCAGACCCAGGGCCACCGCTAGGGCCAGCGTCGCCAACGCCGCCGGCCATGCTCTCTGCCACCTCTCCATGCTCACCTCGCGCTCGTCACTCGGGTCTCTCCAGAAGCTCCCCGAGGGCGCCCAGGGAATGCCACAGCTCGGCGGGGAAGGGAAGCCGTTGCGGGCGGTCAAGGGCGCCCAGGCGTGGCGCGCCAGCACCCTCAGCGCATCGAGACCCGCGACAGGCGCACGTGGGATGAATGCGCGAGGCTCCTGCAGGCGGGACCGCCGCGCGGGGAGAGCCCCCCCGTGACCTGCCACGCTACTGCAGCGGGTTGGAGGTGCGCAGGCCGCCGAGTGCATGGAGGTCCGTACCGGGAAGGGCGCCTTCCTCGACGGAGGCGATGCGCCAGAAGAAGCCGTTGTCCTCCGCGCTGTCGATGCCCACTGCGTTGCCGTCCAGATCACCGACGGCGCACGCGGAGAACCCGCCGTAGGGCTCATCCGGATCCCGGCTGTCCCGCTCGGTGGCGGTCGCGCTGCACCCGAAGAGGGGGTCGGCCGCGTCCGCCAGGGAGACCTCTGCGTCGTAGGCCACGAGCATGTAGCTGAAGAAGACCGGATCGGGCGAGGCGAAGCCAAGGTCCTGCCACGCCAGGCAGTTGATGTCCGGACGACCCGCGTCCGAAGTGCCCGGAGGGCAGAGGAAGCCCTCCTCGAGCGCCAACCCGCTGCGGGGGGTACGCCCAGGGTCGTCGTCGGGTGTGGGCCCTATCTGGCCTGGAAGACGGGCGGAGACGCGCACCGCTTCATCGCTCGTGAAGACGCTCTCGTAATAGACCAGCGCCGCCTCGTAGATCGCCTTGACGTTGACCTTTGCCTCGGCGGTCTTGGCCCGCTTCGTGTAATTGAGGAAGGCCGGGATGGCTACGGCAGCCAACACGCCGATGATGGCGACGACGATCATCAGCTCGACGAGGGTGAATCCCCTCTTGTTCGACAAGGCGCGCATGGCTTCGTGCTCCGGGGAAGGGAATCGCAGCTCTCTGCGATCGCGACATGCGCTGGACCTTGCAACTTCTGAGCCAATCGCAGGCAACGCGGCGCCCGAAACCCCTGCCCAGCTTGAGCGGCCCGTGTTGGCCACCGGCGGGGTGAAGGGCCCACCCCCCCCTACCCGCCCGCTGACCAAACGCGTCACCCACCCCTCACCGGGTGCGCGCAATTGTCAGGGACGCGTCACCGGGAGCCCCACCCTTCTCTCATTGGTGGCCCACGCCACCTCGGATGGCGCACAGAACCAAAATCGCCCGAGGCGCGCCCCCTCCAGGGGACGCGCCTCGTTGGGTGTCACCGCCTGAGCGTCGGGCTCAGGCTACAGGCACTACTGCAGCTCGTTCAGGATGCGCAGGCCGCCGAGCGCGCCTAGGTCGGAGCCCAGGTCAGCGTCTTCCGCGATCGATGCCACCCGCCAGAAGAAGCTGTTGAAGACCCAGTCGTTTGTCCCGTTGCCGTTGCCGTCGAGATCGCCCTGTGCGCACGCCGTGAAGCCCCCGTACTCCACGTCGGGGTCTTGGTCATCACGAATGGTCGCGCCCCCGTCGTTGCAGGCAGCCGTCTCATCGGCGGCCACCGCCGCATCGATCTCCTCAAACCAGCTGAGGAAGACGTACGAGTAGTATACCGGGTCCGCCGTGGCGAAGCCGAGATCCTGCCACGCCAAGCAGGTGGTGTCCGGGCGCCCGGTGTCCGTGGTGCCGGGAGGGCAGGTGAAGCCATCGTCGTCACCGGTGCCCGTGCGGGGGGTCCGGCCTGGCGTGGCGTCCGGGGTCGCGGCGATGTCACCGGGGAGGCGCGACGAGATGATCTCCGAATCTTCGTTCGTGAAGATGCGGTTGTAGTAGCCCATGCCGGCGTCGTAGATCGACTTCACGTTGAGCTTGGCCTCCGTCGTCTTGGAGCGCTTGATGTAGTTGAGGAAGGCCGGGATGGCCACGGCGGCCAGAATGCCGATAATCGCAACCACGATCATCAGCTCGACGAGGGTGAAACCTTTCTTGTTCCGAAGTGCGCTCATCATGACCTTCTCCTTGGTCTGTAGAGTCCAGAGCGAGACCGGAAACCACTCCGGCCGTGCCTGTCCCAACCCTTAGCGAGACGCGTGCCAAGTCATGCCAGGCGGGCGTAGAATTTTTCCCTAGGGGGGGCCACAGGAGCCTTCCCTGCCCAATCCCCTGCACTTGACGCCGCGCGTCAGAGAGGCGTCTGCCCAAAGCGTGCCAGGGCCCTCAGCCTCCTGCCGGACCCAGGCGCGGTCAGAGGATGACAAAACGCGTCACCTGGCGGGTCCGGAGGTGACCCTCCCTGTCAGATCCGAGCCCAGCCGCGGAGATCGCGGCGCGCGCGCCTCCGCCCAGGGATCGGCCTCGGGTGGCGCGGCGCTCCGCGGAGCCCGATGCGCCACAAGATGCCGTTCTGCCGCGGCCTTTTCGTTCCCTTCCCCGAACCCTCGCGGACTTGACGCGCGCAAAGCACAGAATTCTTGCCGCCCCCCTGGCGACCTGCGCATCCTTCTTGCTATCGTCTTCCCACGGGCCACGTCCCCCACGGGACCTCACCTGCTACCCCAGGACTCCCCATGCAGCGTCTCCCCCACCGCCGCGGCTTGACCCTCATCGAGTTGATGATCGTGGTCGCCATCCTCTCCGTTCTCGCCGCCATCGCCGTCGTCAGCTACGGGGCCTACACGCGCCGCGCCCGCGCGGCCCAGCTCTCCGAGCTGCTCGGCAACATCGCGACCGCCCAAGAGAGCTTCCGTCAGTTCACCGGCGCCTACTTCGACACGGAGGGAGACTGGTGCCCCGACGACGCGCCCACCGGGACGGAGCGTGCGTGGGGCGAAGACTGCACCGAGCTGCTCGGTCAGCTCGGAATCGGGCTCCCTTGGAACACCCAGTTCTCGGTCCGTATCTGGGCCTTCCGTCCAGGCGCCGTCTGTGACGTGGAGGTGCCCAACCTGGACCTGGACCCCTGCGCCCTCCCCGGCATGGGTGAGGGTCACCGCTGGGTGGCCGTCGGAATGGGCAACCAGACACGCCAGGACGAGGCGCAGGCCTTCCACGTGATCACCAACACCTCACGCGGCCTCATCCTGACCCAGCAGCCCTACCAGTGAGCTGAAGGTCTAGAGCCCCCCTGCCGCCAGCCGGCGCAGGCATGCGGCCTCCACCTGACGCTGCGGCGTTGTGCCTGGGATGAGGCCGGGACGGTCGGCCCGTGACGCGCGCCCCTAGGCGTCTTCCTCGACCTCCTCGTCCCCCTCCCCCTCCACCAGCTTGTACTTGGCGAGGCGGTAGCGGAGGGAGCGGAAGGTGACGCCGAGGTGGCGCGCCGCCTCGGTGCGGTTGCCGCCCGTCCGCTCCAGGGCCTGGAGGATGAGGCGGCGCTCCAGGGCCTCGACCAACGCGTCCAGCACGCAGCCCTCGGGCGGAAGATCGATGACCGCGAGCCGGGAGGGGAGGTCGGCGCTCGGCTGCAGGGCCTTGGGGAGCGCGTCCAGGGTGATCATGTCCCCCCAGCTCAGGGTGATGGCCCGCTCCATCACGTTCTCCAGCTCACGCACGTTGCCGGGCCACTCATGCGCCATGAGCGCCTGCATGGCCTCTCGGTCCACGCCCTTCATCTCGCGCCCATGCTCGGCGCCCAACTTGGTGAGGAAGTGGCGCACGAGGAGCGGCACGTCCTCCCGGCGCTCGCGCAGCGGCGGGACACGGAGCTGGATCACGTTCAGGCGGTAGTAGAGATCCTCGCGGAAGCGGCCCTCCGTGACCTCCTCCATCAGATCCCGGTTCGTGGCGGCGACGATGCGCACGTCCACGTTCTCTTCCACCTCTGCGCCCACGCGCTTGATCTTCTTCTCTTGGAGAGCGCGCAGGAGGCGGACCTGCATCGAGAGGGGCAGCTCGCCGATCTCATCCAGGAAGAGGGTGCCCCCTTCGGCGGCAAAGAAGAGTCCCTTGCGGTCCTTCGCGGCGCCGGTGAAGGCCCCGCGGATGTGCCCAAACAACTCGCTCTCGATCAAGGTCTCCGGGATGGCGCCGCAGTTCACGGGGATGAAGGGACCCTGCGCGCGGTCGCTCCGCTGGTGGATCTCGCGGGCGATGACCTCCTTCCCCGTACCGCTCTCCCCGGTGATCAAGACCGTGGCCCGGGTTGGCGCCACCCGCGCCACCATCGTGTGGATCTCCTGCATGGGCTCGGAGCTCCCCACGACCTGCCCGCTCTTGCCGCGCGAGGCCAGCTCCTGCCGGAGGTAGAGGTTCTCGCTCTCCAGACGACGCACCTCGAGCGCCTTCCCAACCTGCACCAAGAGCTTCTCCACGTCGAAGGGCTTGACCAGGTAGTCCCGGGCGCCCGCCTTCATGGCGTCAATCGCCGTCTGCGTGGTGGCGTAGGCCGTCATCACGATCACCTGAATCGCTGGATCCAAGCGCATCGCGTGGGTGAGCACGTCCAGACCGGACCCGTCCGGCATCCGCAGATCCGTCAGGACGAGGTCCACGCCGCCCTCGTCGAGCGCTGCGTAGGCCGCCAGCACCCCCTCGACGGCCGTCACGTCATAGCCCTCCTTGCTCAGCAGCAGGGCCAGAAACTGCCGCAGGCTCAGCTCGTCATCGACAATGAGGATTCGGCTCATGCGGGCTCCTGAGAGAACATGGAGGGTGGGCCAGGCTCACCCGAGGGCATGAGTGGCCGCAGGGTGGCCGTGCCCAGCCGGCGGGCATCAGGACCACGGGCTTGGAGCGGGAGCTCCACCACGAAGAGGGCGCCGGAAGCGCCGTCGGGGCGCTCCTCCGCGCGCAGCTCCCCGCCGTGAGCCTCGACGATCTGGTAGCAGGTCGCTAGGCCCAACCCGGTCCCCTGGGCTTTGGTGGTGAAGAAGGGCTCAAAAAGCCTCTCGCGCGCTTCCTTGGATAGCCCCGGACCTGCATCCATCACTTCGATACGTGCCCGGACGTCTCCCTCTTTGCGCTCGTTTTTGCCGACACGCAACCATACCGCGCCCCTATCCTCTGCGGACACCTTGTGGGACGCCACCGCCTGGGCGGCGTTGCGCACCAAGTTCCAGACCACCTGCTGCACGAGGCCAGGGTCCGCCACGATCTCCACCGCCTCCTCCGCCTGCAAGACCAGGGGCGGCAGCAGGGTCTCGTCATGCGCGTAGAGGGTCGCCACCTCGCGGGCTACGACGTCCAAGCGCAGCGGCGCCAGGCGCAGCTCGCGAGGGCGTGCGTAGGACAGGAACTGCTCGACGAGACTGTTCAGGCGGTCGATCTCCCGCCGCACGATGTCGAGCAGCATGACCTCCGAGGGGTTGGCGCCCCGCGCCAGCATCTGCACGGAGCCCGAGATGGCGGCCAGCGGGTTGCGGATCTCGTGCGCGATCGCGGCGGAGAGCTGGCCGATGGCCGCCAGCCGCTGCTGTCGCGCGAGCCCATCCTGGAGGGCCCGGATGATCGTCATGTCGGAGAGCTGCACCACGCGGCCGGCGCGGGTGTCGGCCTTCTCCAGGAGTGGGGTCTCGACCACAGCCAGAGGCCGGCGCTTACCGCTCTCCAGTTCCAAGTCCAACTCCACCGTGACGGACCCGCTCCCCTGGCGCGCCCCCTCGATCACGTCGGCCAGTGTTGCGAAGGCCTCGTTGAAGGGTTGGCCGTCCACGCGGCTCCAACGCTCGCCGAGCAGGGCCTCACCCGCGGGGTTGAGGTAGGTGACGCGATCCTCCTCGTCCGTGGTGATCAGCCCGACCGTGAGCGAGCGCACGAGGTTCTCGTGGAGATGCCGCAGCTCCTGCGCGTCGAGGTAGGTCTTCGCGAGCGCGCTGGTCGTGGACGAGAGGCGCTGGGAGAGGAGCCCGGTCAGCACCCCGACCAGGAAGAAGGAGCTGATGTTGACGAAGAGCATGAAGTAGGGGAGCTGCCGCCCGCTGTCGTCGCCTAGGAGGGCGTCCGGCAGCCACTCCTTCGGGAGCAGGCTCTGCGCCAACGTGATGATGAGGAGGATCACCGACGCCAACACCGCGGCCAGCAGCGCTCCGCGACGCTGCAGGAGGTTGGCGCCTGCGAAGATGGTCAGGAACCAGAGCGCGATGAACATCGACTCGAGCCCCCCGGTCTCCAGGACCAAGACGCCCAAGACCAGGGCGTCCACCATGACCTGGACGTGCGCGAGGCCGACCAGGCGCAGCTCGCTGCGGCGGCGGCGCAGGACGGCGGCGCTCGCGAGGGTGGTCGCGTAGAGGGCGATGACCAGCGCGCTGATGACCGCGTAGTTCACCTGCTCGAAGACGCCGACCTCCTGGATGTTCAGGAGGACGGCGGCAGCGAGGAGGACGGTCGCGAAGACCAGGCGGCTGAGGAGGTGGGTCTGGAGCCGCCGCTGGAGCGTGGGGGGGGCGGCGGCCTCGTTCATGGTGGCGCCTCGTGGAACGCTAATCTGCGGAGATCGCGTCACCCATGGTGAAGATCGGGAGGTACATGGCGATGAGCACACCACCGACGATACCACCGATGACGACCATCATGAGGGGCTCCAGCAGGGCGGTCATGGCGTCAACAGCGGCGTCGACCTCTTCCTCGTAGAAGTCTGCGATCTTGCCGAGCATGGTGTCGAGCGCACCGGTGGCCTCACCGACGCCGATCATCTGGACGACCATGGGGGGGAACACGCCTGTCTCTGCGAGGGGCTCGACCATGGTGCGGCCCTCGGCGATCTTCTCTCGGACCCGCATGACGCCTTTTTCGACGACCTTGTTACCGGCGCCGCGCGCGACGATCTCCAGGGCATCCATCAGGGTGACGCCGGAGGCGAGGAGGGTACCGAGGGTCCGGGTGAAGCGAGCGACCGCGGTCTTGCGGAGGAGGGGACCAAAGACGGGGGCGTTGATCATCATGGTGTCGATCAGCTCCCGGCCGCGCTTGGTGCCGTAGACGAATTTGAAGAAGTAGACGATCGCCGCCAAGGAGCCGAGCACGTAGAGGATGTTGGCCTGCATCCACTCCGAGAGGTCGATCACGAACTGGGTGGGGCCAGGCAGCTCGGCGCTCCCCATATTCGCGAACATGTCCTCGAAGGTAGGGATGACCTTCACGAGGAGGAGGATGACGACGCCGATGGAGATGGCGAGAATCGACACCGGGTAGGTGAAGGCGCCCTTGATCTTGGCTTTGAGCTTGGCGGCCTTCTCCATGTAGACGGCCAAACGGGCGAGGATGGTGTCCAAGATACCGCCGACCTCGCCTGCGTGGCAGAGGGAGACGAAGAGGTCATCGAAGATCTTGGGGTGGCGTGCGAGGGCGGCGGCGAAGGGCTGGCCTTGCTCGACGTCGGCCTTGATGGTGTAGAGGACCCGCTGGAAGCCCTTGTTGGGCTCCGCGGAGGCGAGGATGTCGATGGCCTGCACGAGGGGGAGGCCGGCGTCGATCATGGTGGCGAACTGCCGGGTGAAGATCACGAGCTCCTTGACGGAGACGGAGGCCCCGAAGGAGAAGCCAAATTCTCGTGTCTTCTTCTTGATTTTGGAGGGCTGGACGCCCTGCGCGCGGAGCTTGTTGATGACCTCGGCTTCGTTCTCCGCGTTGAGTTCACCGTTGACGGCTTCGCCGGAGCGGGTTTGTCCTTGCCAGATGTAGACAGCCATGCGGTGACCTTATCGAGGGTGTGAGGCGTTAGGTCGCGCGGGGGTTTTTGCCGGTGGACGAGCCGCTGTGCGTCTCCCCGGGCATCCGGATCCCTGCGCTGTTCAACAGAGACTTGAACTCCTCGAGGTCCGTACAGCGGGACAGGGCCTCCTCAGTCGTGATCAGCCGCCGCTGCAAGAGCGAGAAGAGCGACTGATTCATCGTCTGCATGTGGGTGCGCTGTTGGCCGACTTGCATCTGCGAATAGACCTGGTGGAGCTTGTCTTCACGAATCAGGTTGCGGATGGCGGCGTTGGGGACGAGGACCTCCAAGGCCAAGCACCGACCACCCCCGATCCGGGGCACGAGCTGCTGGGAGACGATTCCTTCCAGCGTAAAGGAGAGCTGTGCCCGAACCTGATCCTGTTGGTGGGGAGGGAAAACGTCAAGAATTCGGTTGATGGTCTGGATGGCTCCGTTCGTGTGCAAGGTGCCGAAGGCCAAGTGCCCGGTCTCAGAGATGGTGAGCGCCGCCTCAATGGTCTCGAGGTCCCGAAGCTCGCCGATGAGCACGATGTCTGGGTCCTGGCGGAGTACGTAGCGGAGCGCGGACTTGAAGCCCGACGTGTCCGCGCCGACCTCACGCTGGTTCACGAGCGAGCGCTTGTGCGGGTGCAGGTACTCGATCGGATCCTCGATCGTGAGGATGTGGTGGGCGAAGTTCCGGTTCACGTGGTCGATCATCGCCGCGAGCGTGGTCGACTTGCCGGAGCCCGTGGGGCCGGTCACCAACACCAAGCCGCGCTTCTTCTCGGAGAAGGTCTTGAGCACAGGCGGCAGCCCCAGCTCATCAAAGCCCTTGAGCTCAAAGGGGATCTGCCGAAAGACGCCGGCGATGGCGCCGCGCTGCATGAAGAGATTCGCTCGGAATCGGCTCAGCGACTTGACGCCAAACGAGAGGTCCAGCTCATTCGTCTCTTCGAATTTCTGCTTCTGTGCGTCCGTCAGCACCGAGTAACAGAGCTGCCTGGCCTCAGGGGGCGTGAGGGGCGGCAGATCCAGGGGCACCAACGAGCCATCGATCCGGAGCTGGGGCGGCGTCCCCACGGTCACGTGGAGGTCAGACGCGCGCTGCTCCACCATCGCCTTCAAGAGCTGATGCAAACTTGCCATCTCGGCATACCTCGAGGGGTTGGGGCTGGGGCTAGTCGGGAGCGGTGCAGCGGAGCACCTCGGAGACGGTGGTCACGCCCTCGAGGAGCTTGTTGACGGCCGCCATGCGGAGGGTCTGGAAGCCATCCCGGATCGCGGCCTGCTTCAGCTCCGCTGCGGAGTAGCCCTGGAGCACGGCCTCCTTGAGGCCCTCGGTCATCTCCATGACCTCATAGAGCGCGACGCGCCCCTTGTATCCGGTGTCGTTGCACTTGGGACAGCCCTTCCCCTGGAAGAGCTTGGCGCCGTCGATCAGCTCCTCCGGGACCTGGATCTCCCGCATGACCTCCCGGTCCACCTCGACCGGCTGGGTACACTCCTTACACACACGCCTCGCGAGGCGCTGGGCGAGCACGAGGTTCAGCGAGGCGGTGACCAAGAAGGGCTCGATGCCCATGTTCAAGAGGCGGCTCACGGTGGACGGGGCGTCGTTCGTGTGCAGCGTCGAGAGCACCATGTGGCCCGTCAACGCCGCCTTGATCGCGATCTCCGCGGTCTCGAAGTCCCGAATCTCACCCACCATGATGATGTCCGGGTCCTGCCGCAGGAAGGAGCGGAGGGCGGCTGCGAAGTTCAACCCCACCGCGTCCGAGATCTGGCACTGGTTGATTCCGGGCAAGTTGAACTCAACGGGATCCTCCGCCGTCGAGATGTTCTCCGTCGGCTTGTTCAGCTCGGAGAGCGCAGAGTAGAGGGTCGTCGTCTTTCCGGAGCCGGTGGGTCCCGTCACGAGGACCATGCCGTAGGGCCGGTGGATGGCCGTCTTGAACACCTTGAGAGGCGCCGGCTCGAAGCCGAGCTTCGTCATGTCGAGCTGCAGGTTCGACTTGTCCAAGAGGCGGAGGACGACCTTCTCACCGAAGAGGCAGGGGAGCACCGAGACGCGGTAGTCCATCTCCTTGTTGCCACCGAGCTTCAGCTTGATGCGGCCGTCCTGGGGAAGGCGCCGCTCGGCGATGTCGAGGCGGCTCATGATCTTCAAGCGGCTCGTGAGAGCGTTCTTCAGCTTGAGCGGTGGCTTCATGACCTCATAGAGCACCCCGTCAATCCGGTAGCGCACGCGGAACTCCTTCTCGTAGGGCTCCACGTGGATGTCCGACGCGTTGCGCTTGATGGCGTCCACCAGGATCAAGTTCACGAGGCGCACCACCGGCGCGTCCTCCGCGGACTTGGTCAGGTCCGAGATGTCGATGGCGCCAGCGTCCGCGCCGGCGTCCAGGTCCACGTCGTCCAAGTCCACATCCGAGAGGATGTCGCTCATGTCGACGCGGTCTTCGTAGTAATGCTGGATGGCCTCGCGGATGCTCTGCTCGGAGGCGACCACCACCTCGATCGAGAAGCCCGTCGAGAACTTCAGGTCATCGATCGCGCTGAGGTTCGCAGGATCCGCCATCGCCACGATCAGCGAATTGCCCGCGCGGTTGACCGGCAGGCAGAGGTGCCGCTCCGCGATGTCCCGCGGCACCAACTGGATGATCTCCGCGTCGATCCGAATTCCGTCGAGCTGAATCGAGGGCACGTTGTAGGTCCGAGACAGGAACTCCGTCAGCTCCTTCTCGTCAATGAAGCCCAGCTTGGTCAGCGCGTAGCCCAAACGCTCACCCGTCTGCCGCCGCGTGTCCTCGGCTTGCTGCAGTTGGGACAAGGTGATCATCTTGTCCCGCAGCAACAACTCACCCAGACGTCCACCAGTCGACATGCACCACCTCGATCACGCGAGAGGAGATCAGGAAGGGCCGCTCGCTACGTCGTGGGACACCACGTAGGAGCTACCAGCCTACCCCCTACCATAAGGGAGGAGCGCGCGCTTGTCGTCAAGCTTGACGATGTCCCCCGCCCCAGGCCGAAAGGACGCGCCAAAACGGGCACGGGGCCAGCGCTAGCGCTGGCCCCGTGCGAAGAGCTCTGCGCGCTCCCCCGCAAGGGAGCGCCTAGGCTGGGCTCAGAGGCCGCAGATACCCAGGTAGCTGGGCACACCCGGCACGAGGTCCGAGATGTTGCGGCAGCCTTGGTTGTTCGGGCAGTCCTGGAAGCCAGGCAGCGCGCGGCAGAACTTCAGGCAGGTGCCGTTCGTGTCCATCTGGCTCGTCTGCAAGCAGGCCGCGAAGTCACCGCAGATGCGGCCAGCAGCGCCAGCAGGGCACGACGCGCCAGGATCAACGCCGGTCACGATGTTCTCGCCGCCAATGCAGAGAGAGAACTCATCGAAGCCGTTGAAGATCGGGCCGGGCGAGCAGAACGCGCCCTCCGAGCAGTCGCCGGCCGTGAAGGGACGGCAGAACCCGGTGCACTCGTTGTCGCCTTCCGTCTCCGAGACCTGGACGCAGATGCCAGCGTCGCAAGCCAAGAGCGAACCCGACTGCTCGCAAGCCTCACCCTCCGCCGGGAAGGTCTCCCCATCCCGCTCAAGGCAGAAGCCTTGGTCAGGCCAGGTCCGATCGCCAGGCGTCAGGAAGGGGATGCAGGCGTCCGTGTCACCGGGGCAGCCCGCCTCGCCACCGCTGAAGGGCGCGCAGCCGTCGCGGCAGAAGCCGAGACCCTGCAGGTTGGACTGCGGGCACACCCGCGCGCCGCCAGCCTCGCCCGGGAGGGTGATGCGAACCTCGGGGGCGCCCGCCACCGCGTGCACAAAGCGCGCTGCGCCTTGGCCAGCGCTCGTCGTGGCGGCCTCATCGTCCACGATCAGGAAGGGACCGAAGGTCTCGTCTGCCACGGAGCCAGCGAAGACCACCGTCGTCAGCGTGCCTTCCTCGAGCGTCAACGCGCCGGAGAAGAAGATCTGCTCACCACCCGCGCTCAGCGCCACGCGGTAGGCACCAGCGCCCAGCGCCAGGAAGGCGCCGTCGGGGCCGGACAGGCTCTCACCGAAGGCGAGACCTTCCGCGAGCGTGCCGAAGGTCGCGACCTCGACCGCAGGAGCCGCCGCGTTGGCGTGCAACGCCACCACGGAGCCTTCACCCTCAGCAAGGCCCGCCGTGCGGTCCTCGATCACGAGCAGGTCGAGACCCTCCGCCAGCACCGCCACCGCGGTGACCGCTTGGCCAGCGCCGAGGAGCGCCGACGTCACGAGCACCGGCTCCGTGCCCTCGTCCTCAATGTCCGCGCCAGCAGCGAAGATCCAGATCTCGTAGTCGCCAGCGTCCACGATGAGGTGCGCAGCCGTCGCGAAGTTCTCCTCCGCCACATCCGCAGCCAGAAGCGCAGGCTCACCGCACACGCGCTCACCTTCAACGTCCTCACAGGACTGCGCGTACACGTCCACCGCGCCAGCGCCGACCGCCGCATGCACGATGCGCAGCGCCGCGGAGCCGCTCAGCTCGACCGGGAGGTCATGGCTCAGCGCGCCCAGCGCCAAGCCCTCAGCGCCAGCGTAGGCGATGAGCGTGCTGGCGGTGCCGGCAGCCACAGGTGCGTCACCGGCCAGGGCGATCGCGTCACCCGCGATCAAGGCCAAGGGCAAGCTCGTCGCCTCACCCAAGGGCAACACCACGGGGCCGAAGGTCTGGCCGAAGGAGAGCGCGCTCTCCAGGATCGTGTAGCTCGTCACATCCACGGCCGGAGCGTCGCCGGCGGCGTGAAGCGCGCGCAGACCAGCGTCGCCCGCGTCGAGCGCCGCGGCGCTGTCCGAGAGGGGAAGCGCCGCGAGGTCACCAGCGGCGTCCGCGATCGCGAAGATGGACGCCACCGTGCCCTCCGCCACCGTGACGGAGGCGGCGAGCAAGAAGGCGTCGGCGGTCCGCGCCTGCAGGGTGTAGGTGCCGGCTGGCACGGCGACATAGCCAGACGCCGTCCCGAAGGCCGTGAACCCGATCAGCTCGGTGGGCTCGCCCTCCTCGCCGCTGCCGCAGGTAGCGAAGGTGCCACCCTCACCGGTGGGCGAGCAGATGCGACGGCAGCGCAGATCAGGTTGCTCCGTGGAGCCCTCGTTGACGCAGAGCGTGCCTTCCTCGCAGTTGATGGTCTGGCTGCAGCTCTCGCCTTCGCCGACGAGGGTGCCGCCCACCTCTTCACAGCCCCACGCCCGGATGCGCGTGTTGCCGTAGGGGGTGCACTGCTCACCCTCGGGGCACTGGCCGCCCGAGAAGGCCTCGCAACCGACGCGGCAGATGCCGGGACGGTTGGCGCCCGCGGAGCGCAGGGCGTCGAGGCATTGCTCGCCGCTCTCGCAGTCCGCGTTGCCGTTCGCGCGGTTGCAGGGCGTCTCGCAGGTGCCATTCACGCAGAAGAGGCCGCGGCTGCAGCCCGCCTCGGCGCTGCAGGTCTCGCCCTCAGCGCGCGTGCCGGCGTCGATGCAGAAGGACGCGTCGTTGCCGATCGGCAAGCAGTTCTGCGTCGCGGCGCAGTTGTTGTTGAAGAAGGTGCCCTCGCAGTCACCCGGCAAGCACGCGCCGGGCTCGTCGAAGTCCTCCGTCGGCGTGGCGCCCTGGAGCGCTACGCAGACGCTCCGCAGCGGGCACTGCGGCGAATCGAGGTCCTCGATCGCGGCCTCGCAGCGCTGCAGGCAGAGGCCAAGGCCCTCGTCGCAAATGAAGTCGTCGTTCGACTGGCTCGCCGCCTGACAGGACGCGCGGTGCTGCGAACAAGTCGGCGGCGGCGGCGTCACGTCCGTGTCGCCGGGAATGACGTCCGTGTCGCCCGGGTCGACGTCCGTATCGCCCGGATCGACGTCCGTGTCGCCGACCACATCCGGCGTGGGTCCCGGGTCATCGCCGTCGTCCGAGCCGCAAGCGACAAAAAAGCCAGTCGTGCCGCAACAAAGCAGCACGAGGCAAAGCTGACGAATGGTGTCCTTCATCCTACGAACCTCCGCAACACAGAAACCTGTAACAGAGAGGGGGCACCCGCTACGAGGCCCGGCCCCCTCCAACGAGGGTGTGAGAGAGCGCACCCGCACCCAGCGTCCCTCCGAGAAGAGCGCGCCGCGTACAAGTCGCCATCAAGGGGCCGGACTTAGGGGGTTTGGGAGATCGTGTCAAGGCGATGTGGCGCGCGCATGACCGAGAACGCACGCAAGAAGGCAGCTCAGGAGCGCGGTCCCAGCTCGTCGTCTTCACCCTCGAAGACGCCCAGCTCGTCCTCGAAGACCTCTTCATCATCCAGCAGGGGCTCCGCCCCGCCGACAAGCACGGCCCGCCGCGCCATCGCGATCTGCCTGCGCCGGCGCAACACGGACGACGCCAACCCCGTCAACACATAGAAGAAGAGCATCACGCTCAACGCAGCCATCCAGTCCGTCGCGAGCGCGAGACCCACCACCACCGTCACCGAGAGCGCCAACCCAAAGCGCAAGCTCCGCGTCATCGACACGTCCTTGAAGGTGCGGAAGGGCACCTCGCTCACCATCAGCACCGCGAAGCCCACCATGAACACCACCACAAAGGGCAAGAGCTTCGGATCCAAGGCCTCATGGCCCAACACACCCGCGTGCACCGCCACCAGACCGCCCGCCGCCATACCCGCCATCGGCGCTGGCAGACCCGTGAAGTACGCCGACGCCCCTCCGTCCTCCTCGGCCTGCACGTTGAAACGCGCCAAGCGAACCATCGCGCCAGCCGCGAAGACAAAGACCGTCAGAAGACCCCACAACCCGAGCTGCTGCAAACCCCAGAAGTAGACCAAAAACGCCGGCGCAACCCCGAAGGTCAGGAAGTCGCTCAGGCTGTCCATCTGCACGCCAAACTTCGACTGGCCCTGCACCCAGCGCGCCACCCGACCGTCAAATCCGTCCAAGAGCAGCGCCAGCGGCAAGAGCGACGCCGCCACGTAGAAGTCCTGCGCGGTCGTCGCCTGCGCCGCCAACCAGATCATCGCTACACCACAAAACGTGGCCCCTAACGTAAACAGGTTGGGCAGGATGTACCGAGAAGGGGGAATCTTCATGCGCTCACCTCACCGAAGCCACACCAGCGGCACCCCAGCGTGGCCGCGTCCATGCGCACCCCACGAGCCCACCCGCAGCACTACCCTTGCGCTGGCAATCGCGTCGCGCTGGCTACCAATGGTCGACAGTATAGTGGAAATTTCGTGACAGGCAACGGGAACCTGACGCCCCCAGACGCAAGCTCCGCCGGGTCGACACGGGCCGCCCGCCTTCGCCCGCGCCGCCTGCGCCCCCTCAACCGCGTCGCGCACGGTCCATCTCCCGCTTGGCTTCGCGCTCCTTCAAGGCCTCACGCTTGTCGTGCGCCTTGCGACCGCGCGCGAGCGCTAGCGTCAGCTTGATGCGGCCCTCCTTGAGGTAGAGCTCCAGAGGTACAAGCGTAAGACCGCTCTCCTCCACCCTCCGGCTCAGGTGAGCCAACTCACGCTTGTTCAGCAGCAGCTTACGCGGGCGGAAGGGCTCGTGGTTGAAGGGACCAGCCTGGTCATACGCGCCGATATGGACGTTCTTCAGGAAGAGCTCAGCCCCCGAAAACTCGGCGAAGCTGTCCGCCCACGTCACCCGACCGGCCCGCAGCGCCTTCACCTCCGTCCCCAGCAGCACCAGACCCGCCTCAAAGGTCTCCAAGACCTCGTAGTCATGCCGCGCCTTGCGGTTCTCGCTGATCCGCTTGCGCGCTTCGCCTCGCCCTGCGCTCATCGTCCCGTCGCCTCCTGCGCGTCGCCAACCCCCTCGGCCGTCCAGGCCAGGTAGCGAACGCGGCTGCGTACCAGATCCACAAACGAAAGACGACAAGGCTCCTCAAGCTGCCTGCACTGAGGCAGCACCTCCAGCAGCGACGGCCCCCCAGGCTGCGGCGTCAACTGGACGCGACCAAACCACCACGTCCCCAAGCCTGCCTCACGCGCCGCCAAGGTGTCCTCACGCACCACGAACACTTGGGCGACAGGATCGTACAACCCCCGCGCGACATCCTCTGCTTCGGTCCGCTCCTGATGTCGCTGGTGCAAGGACGCTGCGACCACCTGCAGCGCCGCCTCTGCGGCCAGCGTGCGACCCTCCAGACGCGCCCGCAGCGTAGGCTCCCACCCCTCCAGCTCCCGCGTGTCCAGCCACTCCGCCAGCGTGATCACGCGCTGATGCTCACCCGCGCTGGCCGCCTCCTGCAGGCGCTCCACCAGCCAGCTCTCCATCTCGCTCGCCAGGGCGGCCGAGGGCGTGAGGCGCCACCGACGCACCCAGCGGTACCACGCCTCCTCCACGTCCGGCGCGCTCGCGACCGCCTCCGCGTGGACCCTCGCGATCCAGGCGACGCGCTGCACGTCACCAGCAGCCTGCGCGGCCAGCGCCTCCGCCCGCAGCTCCTCCGGCGCGTAGACCTCGGTCACACGCCATCGCAGCCACGGGAGCGCCGCACCCTCCAGCTCCACCAGATGGGCTTCGCGACATCCAGCGAGCGCGACCTCCCACCCAGCAGGCAGCGCGTCCACCACCCATGTCGCTGCCGCCGAGGGACACAAGGCCTCGCCCGCTGGTCGCGCTGCCCCACGCTCACCAGCGCCAGCTTCCCCACCCGAGCGCTCTCCCTCCGTGCCCCGCGAGCACCCCGCGACCCCCACCGCCAGCAAGAAGCCGACGAGGGGCGCGAGGACGCCAGGGCCAAGGGGCCACCCTCCTAGCCGCGCCGCGCGCCTGAGATCCACGCGGCTCACGACCTCCCCCTGCGGGCAAAGAGGCCCTCCCAGAGCCTGCGACGCATCGCAAGCAGGGTCTCGCCGTAGAAGACCACCAAGAGGAGGAAGAGAAGCAGCGGCCACGCGTTGCGCTCATGCACACCGGCGCCCGCACCCTCCGCGACGCGGCCGCCGCTCCAGCGCCGCAGCGTCTCCATGGCCTCGTCATCCAAGGGGACCCAGAGCGGATCAACGACGGGGCCGTTCACCGCGAAGTCCAGCGCAGGCATCGGCGTGCTCCCCCCGGCGGCCAAAGACGCGACCCGATACACGCCCCCTTCGCGGGGGACGAAGCTGACCGCCGCGCTCCCCTCCTCCGCGCTGAGCACCAGGCGCTCACCACGCGGCGTGGTCACCTCCAGCGCACCCTCGACGCCCAACGCGTCCAACGCGAAGCGCTGGCGTTGACCGACAACCCCGCCAGCGCTGCTACGCCCGAGGCGCCGCCCAAGGTAGTCCAGGGTGTGGTGAATCCACGGAAGATAGGCTGGCCGAAAGGGCAGATCCGTCCAGTCCGCGTCGACGCTGCTCGTCCACAGCAGGATGCGCCCCTGACCCCGCGGCTCGTCGATCAACGCCGGCCCTCCATCGGCGTAGCTGGCCACCGCCCGCGCCCGGCTCTCCGCCGAGAGCGGCTCCAGGAGCAGGTACTCGTACACCTCCACCTGCTCCCAGCTGCTCCGCGGATCCATCAGCCGAAACACGGGGTGCTCCCGATCGACGTTGGCCGGCCGCGTCGCGCGCACCGACGCGTCGGGGTCCGAGGGGCGCGTGAGCCGACGCACGCTGCGCACCGGACGCGGGAGCAGCGGATCGATGGCGCGGGTCTGCGCGTCGGCGCGAATCTGGTCACCAGCGGTGATCCAGAGCCCGCCCCCGCCCTCCACCCACGCCGCCAGACCCTCAACCACCCCGGCAGGCAGCTCGCCCACGTTCGCCAGGAGCGCCACGTCGAAGAGCTCGAGCCGCTCTCGCGTCAGCGCGTCAGGGGTCACAACGCGGAGGCTGAGATCCACCCCGCCTGCCCGCAGCGCGTCCATCGCCCGCTCCAGAAAGAAGAGCTCGTCATTGACCTGAGCCGCGCGGAGGTCGCCGTTCACCAGCAGCACGCGCAGCGCACCCCCGCGCTGGAGCACACCGTGTCGCAGATCATCGGCGCGCCATGACTGCGCCACCCCCTGGACCTCCACGCGCATGGCGCGGGTACCCTCCTCCTCCAGCAAGTGCATGAACTCGGCTTCCGCAGGCGCTCCGTCCGCGACGCGCACGCGGCGGAGGGCGACCTGCTCCTCAGCGACGAAGAGCGCGACGTCGACCTCGACCCCCTCCGGGTAGTGCAAGCTGGTCAAGGGGGCGCGGATCGCGAGGGTGCCAGGCACCCCCTCCGCCGCAGGCTCCACACGCAGGGCGCCCACCGACACGTTGTGCAACGCCTCCCGGGCCAGGGGCTGTATCTCGATCTGGCCGAGGCCGGCGAGGGACCCCTCGTCCTGAGCGAGCAGGCTGCGCCACGGGCGCTCGTCCCCGCTCACCAGGACCACCGTCACCCGCGTGGAGAGCGCCGCCTCCTCGTGGAGCGCCCGCGCCTCGCGCAGGGCCGCCGGGAGATCGACGGCTCCAAAGGTCGGAGCGACCCCGCGCAGCGCCTGCAGCAACGCCACGCGATCCCCGATCGGCTCCCTCAGGGGCACGCGCGGCTCGTGGCTCGCCACCACCAGCGCCGCGCGATCCCAGGCCCGCATCTGCCGCGTGCGGCGGTCGATCTGCTCCGTGACTTGCGCCCAGACGTCGACCCGCTCGCCCCGCGCGCTCATCGGGGGGCTGTCCTCCACCACGAAGACGATCGACGCTGGCAAGCGCGCGTCCGCCCCCACACCATGCGCATCCTCGCCCCCGCAGCGCACGAGGGGCTGCGCCATGGCCAGAGGCAAGAGCAACACCAAGAGCACACGAAAGGCGAGCAAGAGCCAGCGCTTGAGCCTGAGGGCCTTCTCGCGGCGCTTCTGGCTCTCCAGGAGGAAGCGCATCGGCGCAAAGGCGACGCGCACCGCGCGGCGTCGGTTGAGCAGGTGCAGGACGATGGGCAGGGCCACGCCGAGCAGGCCGAGCAACATCCAGGGGTGAAGAAAAGACATAGGCCTGTCTTACCTCCTCCCGCGACGACGGGTGCGCCCCTGCAGGAGCTGCTGGAGGGGGCCTGACACGGGCTCGTCCGTCCGCGACACGAAGTACTCCAGGTCCCCCTGCCGACAGCGCGTGCGCATGGCGTCGAGGTGCGCCGCGAAGGCCTCCACATAGGCGCTCCGCAGGTCATCCGGCTCGCAGAGCAGCTCCCCCTCTCCCTCCTGACCCACGAAGGTGGTCATCCCCTCAAAGGGGAAACGCTCCTCCGCGGGGTCCACGATATGGAAGACCACGACCTCCATCCCGCGCCGCCGCAGGACCCGCGCCATCGTCAGGAGCTCCTCGTTCGGATCCAGGAGATCCGAGGCCAGGACGACCAAGGACCTCCGCGCGCTCGCCTCCGCGATCCGCCGCAGCGCCGCCTCAATATCCGTCGCGGGTCCGCCCTCCACCTCATCCGCCAAGCGGCAGAGGTCCTCGAGCTGGGAACGCTTGGTCGAGGGCGGCAGCAGGGTGCGCGGCTGCCCGTCGAAGAGCAAGAGCCCCGGCGCGTCGCCCTGGCGGATGAGCAGGTACGCGAAGGCGGCCAGGAGGGTGGCCGCGTAGGCGCGCTTCGTCCACGCCGCGCCGTACGCGACGTTCATCGACGCCGAGATGTCGAGGAGCAGGTAGGCGCGGAGATTCGTCTCGTCGTCGTACTGCTTGACGTAGTAGCGGTCCGCGCGGGCGTAGGCCCGCCAGTCGATCGAGCGGACGTCATCCCCGGGCTGATACTCCTTGTACTCGGCGAACTCGACGCTCGCCCCCTTGTGCGGGGAGCGGTGCATCCCGACGATCATGCCCTCGACGACGTGGAGCGCACGCAGGCGGGTCGATCCGAGGGCCTCCAGCACCCGCGGATCAAAGCGCGCGCCCGGCTCCACGCCGGCACCAGTGGTCGGGGTCTCGCTCATGGGTGCGAGCACCTTGGGCGGCGGCGCGCTGGCTTCGCCGCGGCCTGCTGGAGGGAAAGCGCGATCACGGACGGACCTCCTCGAGCACGCCTCGGATGATGTCCTCGCTCGTGATCCCCTCCGCCTCACCGTGGAATCCGACGAGGATCCGGTGGCGGAGCACCGAGGGCGCCAGCGCCCGCACATCCTCGACGCTGGGCACCTCGTAGCCATGGAGGACTGCCCGCGCCTTGGCACCGAGGATCAGGAACTGGGTGGCGCGCGGCCCGGCTCCCCAGGTCACGAAGCGTCGGACGCGCTCTGAGGAGCTCTCGTCCGTCGGCCGCGTGGCGCGGACCAAGCGCACGGCGTAGGAGACAACGCTCTCCGCCACCTCGACCTGCGCGACCAGGGCCTGCAGCTCCTCAATCTCTTGCGGGGTGATGACCCGCTTCAGGGGGTCCTGCGCCGCGCCTGTGGTCATACGCGCGATCCGCAGCTCGTCCTCGATCGCCGGATAGTCGACCCGGACCAAGAACATGAAGCGGTCCAACTGCGCCTCAGGCAAGGGATAGGTCCCCTCTTGCTCGACGGGGTTCTGGGTCGCGAACACGAGGAAGGGCTTGGGCAGCTCCCACGTGCGCCCACCCGCCGTGACGCGACGCTCCTGCATCGCCTGGAGCAGCGCCGCCTGGGTCTTGGGAGGGGTGCGGTTGATCTCGTCCGCCAGCAGCAGGTTACAGAAGATCGGCCCCTGCAAGAATCGGAACGAGCGCCCTCCGCCCGGCGTCTCCTCCAGGATGTCCGTACCCGTGATGTCCGAGGGCATCAGGTCCGGCGTGAACTGGATCCTCCCAAAGGAGAGCTCCATCACCTCCGCGAGGGTGGACACCAGCAGCGTCTTCGCGAGACCGGGCACGCCCATCATCAAGCTGTGCCCACGGGCAAAGAGGCTGATGAGCAGGTGCTCGATCACCTCCTCCTGGCCGTACACCCGCTTGCCGAGCTGTTCCAAGATGCGATCGCGCGCCTCCGCGGCGCGGGTCAACAGGACGGTGCTCTCGTTCATCCCTGCTCCAATCTCTGGGGGAGCTGCGCGCTCCCCTGGTTCTGCTCGCTGCTCACGACCGCACCATGGACGCCGCCCGCCGGGCACGCTGCGCGTCCTCCGCCCTCCCCAGCGCCTCGTAGGCCTCAACGCGCAAGAGATGCACCGCCGGATCGAAGGGGTTGATCCCGACGCTCGTCTCTAGCGGCACCAAGGCCTCCGCGTGTCTCCCCAGGCGCACCAGCGCCTCGGCCTGCAGGAGGAAGGTACGGTAGAAGGTGGGGAACGCCTCCGCGACCTCCCCCAAAGCCGCCAACGCCTCCTCGGGCTGGGCCATGTCCAGCAGCGTGCGCGCGATCGCGGTCTGCAGGACTGGGTGGGTGGACCCCATCAGCGCCTCCGCCTTGCGGTAAGAGACCAAGGCGGCGGCGCCGTGACCGCGCGCGCGCAGCAAGGAGCCGAGCAGCAGGTGCTCCTGGGCGTCCGGTGCGGCGATCTCTTCCCAGCGCTCGGGGCCGCCCTCGGCTGCGCGCGCATCACCCAACGTGATCGCCTCGCGGAAGTCCGTATCCAGGGTGACCCACGCGCGTGTGCGCAGCTCCTGCATCCAGCGGCGCTGGAAGGCGGTGAAGGGCTCTCCCATGACCTCCTCGACGGCCTGCACCACCTCCACGTCCTCGGCGATCCGTCTCAGCAGATCGCGCAGGACCGCCGGCCCCCTCCGCTCGAACATCATCTCCACGATAGTGAACACCTGGGCATAGGCCGTCGCCGCGTCGTCCTGGCTCGGCAGGAGCGCCATGGAGGGGTGCATCTGCTCGAAGGTGACGAGCGTGTCCTCCTGGACGCGCTGGCGCAAGAGGTGCTGGGTTGAAGGGTCGAGCCGCGGGCGGCGGTCCCCCATCCACCGGGACTCGAGGAACTTGGCGATGGCCTCATGCAGCCAGATCGGGACGCGCTCGCCGGTCAGCTCGGAGACGACCTGGTGGACGTACTCGTGCGCGAGCGTCGTCCTCCACCCGTAGCCATAGAGGGTCCCACGGGGAGAGGTGAGCATCAGCTTGTTGTACTTACAGAGCGCGACGGTCCCGCTCGTGGCGATGGCCTCCTCGGAGAGGGGCGAGACCGCCGCCAAGACCTCCGCGCGCGGGTACACCTCCACACGAATGGGGGGCGTGGGCCAGTGGCCGAGCACATAGCCGATCTCGTGGTAGGCCGCGCGCAAGGTCTCCTCGATCCAGGGCAGGAGGATCTCGTCAGGGCCAGGCTCGTAGCGGACCTCGACCAGCCCATCGTCCGACAGATGGACGCGGTAGTGGCGCACCACCTCCCAGGTGCTCTCGGCGAGCGGGAGGCGGCGCTGCGCTGTGCGCGACACGGTCGGATTCGCGGAGGCTGCGCTCCGCCGGAAGCGCTCCAGCGCCAGCTCGTAGCGCCCCTGGTGGAAGGCGAGGTTGGCCTCCGCGAGGAGGACCATGTCATGCTCTGGGTAGCTCTCCAGGAGGGGCTCGAGGAGGGCGGCGGCGGCGTGGACCTGCGACTCCTCGACGAGGCGAAAGGCGCGCATCGCGTCCTCCTCGACGGAGGCGCCCTGCGCCCACCCGGTCGCCGGCGTCACAGCGATGGCCGTGATGAGGAACGCGCAGGCGACGCGAGCGCAGGCGGACGTACCGAGGCCGCCACGCTGGGATGGGCGCGAGGCGCGCCCTCGGTCAGCGAACCAGGTTCTCATAGTAGCTCCTCAGCGCGTCGCGGTAACGATCCGGCGCGTCCTGGCGCATGGCCTCTTGCACCCGCCGACGGAAGGCCTCCTGCTGTGGCGCCCCGTCCTGGGGAATGTCCACGCGCTCCTGGCTCATGCGACGACCCTCCTGGCCCCCGCGGCGCTGGCGCTGCATCTGTTGGCGCAACGCTTGGCGCGCCTGGTCCAGCCCCTCCAGGGCCTCACGCTCTTGGCGCAGCGCCTGGGGGGTCGCGCCCTGCTGCAAGGACTGCTGGGCGCCCTCCATGGACTGCTGCACGGGCTGGATCACCTGATCGAGGGCCTCTCCAACGCCCGGGAACTGTGCGTCCAGCGCTTCCAGCCGCTGCCGCAGCGCCCCGACACGCCGGCCTGCCTCCGCTTGATCGCTCGCGAGCCCGTCCAGGCGGCCGCGCTGCTGGGGGCTCCATCCTGGCTGCCCCTGCTCTTGGATGCGCTGCAGCGCGCCCTGCATGGAGCGCATGGTGTCGAGGCCCTGGCTGGCCTGACGGCGCAGGGCCGTCGCCTCGCCCTCCGGCCCGGCGCGACCCTCCATGCGTGCGTTCCACTCCAGGTCGCTCAGGAGAGACATCTGCATGGCGGCCTGCTCCAACGCAGCCGCGACATCCCCCTCTTGGAGATCCCGCGCCAGTCGGTCGAGCCCCCGCTGCGCCTCGTCGTAGGAGCGCTGTAGCTGTTCGGTCATCTGCTGGGGCGCCGCGCTCTCCATGCGCTCCTGGAGCGCGCCGACCTGTGCCTCGAGCTGCTCGAGCATCGCGTTGAGCTGCTCCCGCATGCGCTCGTCCTGCGCCTGTCTTGCCTCGGCTTCGAGGGCCTCGGTCTGCTCCTCGATGGCCCGTTGCAGCTCCGCGAGGTTGGTCAACTCTTCACTCAGCGCAGCCATCTCCTCGTCAAAGGCGCTCACCCCCCCGCCTTCCGCGGGCGCGGCGCGGTTGGGGTCGCTCATGCCCTCCAGCTCCGCCTGGAGCGCGTCCAGGGACGAGAGGGCCTCTTGGATGTCCCCGCTGTCGACAGCGCCGCGCAGGCGGTCGAAGAGGTTGGCAGCGGAGTTCATCTGCTCCGAGAGCTCGGAGGGGCGCATTCCATCACGGTTGATGTGCTCTTGGGGCAGCCGATCGCTCTGCGACCGGATTTGCTGCATGAGCTCGCTGAAACGCCGCTCCAGGCGAGCGATCTCTGCCTCGATGCGCGCCCGGACCTGGGGATCGTCCGTCCGCTGAAGCTCCTGCAGGAGCGAACGCAGCCGATCGGCCAGCTCGCGCATCTCTTCCAGCGATCGCTCCATCAAGTCGGCGCGGTGCTCAGAGAGCAGGTCTCGGAATAGCAGCGCGGCCCACTCCGCCTGGCGCATCAGCGCGCCGTGTTCCATGGCGAGCGCAGCGTAGGGGTCCTCTGGGATCACGGCCGCCGCGCGCGACGTCTCCAGTCGGACCAAGCTCGCGCTCACGTCGCGCTCTGCGTCGAAGAGGCGCTGGCGCGCGCCGCGGACCAGCGCTCGCTCCCGATCCCCCGAGAGGCTGTCCTCGTCCATCGTCGTGATCAGCTCGACGAAGAGGGCCCGAGTCCCCTCCCAGGCTCCATGCACGCTCGCCAGCGCCTCGACCCGCTCGACCCGCTGCTCCGCGGAGGCTCCCTGTACAACGTCCTCGAGGCCTCCCTGTTCCGCGCGCGCCGCGCGCACCAGCGGGATGGCCAGGTTCTGCCCCAAGCGCTCCAGCAGGGACTCAAAGAGCTCCTCCTTGATGCGCAGCGCCTCGAGGTTTTGCTCGTCCGGAGCCGCCAAGCGGAGCGCTAGGGGTGCCGAGCGCCCCTCTTGGGGGCCACCCAGCTCCCGGCGATCCGACGCCACGGCGTAGAGGAGAATCTCGTCCCGTGGCTGCAGGCCGAGAGGAGCGAGGTCCAAGGTGTAAGGCGAGTCCCACTGGCGGCTCTGCAGGCCCTGCGCAAGCGGCAGGTAGTGCATGCGCTCCTCATGACCAGCGAAATGCCAAGCCAACGAGACCGTGTCGAGGCCGTAGTCGTCCGTGGCCCGGAGGTAGAGCTCGAGCGCCTCGTCCGCAGCGACAACCTCCGACACCAGGCTGTGATGCAGCGTGACCTCCGGCGGCTGGTCGCGCTGCCCCACCACGCGTCGCACCTCGGGGTCTGCGAGCAGGCGCCCGTCGCTGCGCTGCACCTGCCAGGTCATGGAGGCGCTCCCCGTGGCCACCCAACGGAGCTGCCAGCGGCCCTCTGGGAGGGACTCAAACGCCAACTCCTGGCGCCCAGCCTCCGTCTCCACCGCAGCGCTCGGGGCCTGCCCTTGAGGGACGAGGAGCACCGTCTCAAAGGTGACCCGGCTGCCCTCAGGGACCTCCAGGGGGGCGTTCCAACCGAGGAGCCGACGGGGGGTCAGGCCGGTGTACGCGGGAGGTTCCACGAGGATGTCGGGCGAAGCGAACAACCGCAGGCGCTGGTCCTGCGCGGACTCCTGCTCCATGATGCCGGGGCCAACGCGGGTCCAAAGGGCCTGCCAGCCCGCCCACCAGAGCTGCGGGAGGGCAGCGGCGACGACCAAGGCCAGGGCGATGAGCGGCGCGCTCTGACGCCACACCTGGCGTACGCTGGGCAGGGGCAGCGCGGAGACGAGCTCCTCTTCGTTGCGCTCAAGCCGCGCCTGGACACGAGCGCCGAGGTGGGCGCGCAAGACCTTGGCCTGATCGGAGGGCGGAGGTCCGCTGAGCTCCAGCACGCTCCGCAGGTCCGTCCGCAAGCCGGTGTCCAGCGCCTCCAGCTCCCTCGCGACGTCCAGCAGTGGGCCATAACGTCGCCGATACAGCCACTGACCCCGCAGCCAGGCGAGCGCGCTGACCACCACGCCGAGGGCAGCCCAGGCGCCGCCCCACCGAGGCAGCGCGAAGGCCAGCCATGGGAGCAAGAGCCACAAGGCGAGCAGCGGGCCCAACCAGGCGCCCGTCCAGGCCCACGTCCAGCGTCGCGCCCAGCGGGCGGCGACGCCTTCCAACGCGCTGATGATGTCGTGGCGATCCGCAGACAAGGGACCCAGCAAGGTCGGGGGAGAAGAGGCCACCGAGGGCGGCCGCGCGTGACAGTGCGTCGCTCCGCCAGAAAGAGCAACCATGGACACACGCGACGTGTTCCGGGGGAGCGTGGAGGCGAGGGCCAGGAGGCGAGGGCCAGGAGGCGAGGGCCAGGAGGCGAGGGCCAGGAGGCGAGGGCCAGGAGGCGAGGGCCAGGAGGCG
>ERZ869909.652-NODE-652-length-36208-cov-233.203814_pt1 | contig 36208 bp, 31 predicted proteins | sample MGYA00520892_ERZ869909 | MGnify/ENA primary metagenome ERZ869909 (study PRJEB32215, sample SAMEA104723947) | bioreactor metagenome | biome: bioreactor; feature: anaerobic bioreactor; material: water | place: China | collected 2015-03-12 ...
ATTCACGAAGCCTGGACCAAGCCACCGGTCAGCCTCGCCGAAGAGCTCGCCGCCGAAAAAGACAAGCTCGTCTGACGACTGGAGTTCCTCATGATTACGGCTCTGCTTCCCATCTTCTTCGCGGTGCTGCTGCTGGGGCTGCCCATTTTCGCTTCACTGGCCTTCGCCGTGTTCCTCGCCATCGACTTCTTCGGCACCACCAATCCGGTGATCGTGCCGATGCGCATGTTCACGGGAATGAACAATTTCTCGCTGATGGCCATCCCCTTCTTCATTCTGGCCGCAGAGCTGATGCGTATCGGTGGTCTCTCCGGCCGGCTGATCGAACTGGCCAAGGCTCTGGTCGGCTGGGTACCGGGCGGCCTGGCCGCCGCCACGGTGCTTTCGTGCCTGCTGTTCGGCGCCATCTCCGGCTCCAGCCCCGCCACTGTGGTAGCCATCGGCTCGATCATGTTCCCCGCCCTGGTAGCGGCCGGCTACGACAAGCGCTTCGCCATCGGCCTGATCGCCACCGCCGGTACGCTCGGCCCCATCGTGCCGCCCAGCATCGCGCTGATCATCTACGGCTCGGTAACCGGCACCTCGGTAGGGCGCCTGTTCGCAGCAGGTCTGCTTCCCGCCATCCTGATCGCCTCGCTGCTGATCGCCTACTGCATGGTCTACTCCTCCTTCAAGGGCTACGCCCGGGCGCCCTTCCCCACCCTGCGCGAGATCGCTGCCGCGGTGAAGTCCGCCGCCTGGGGGCTGGGGCTGCCGGTCATCCTGCTCGGCGGTATCTACAGCGGCATCTTCACGCCCACCGAATCCGCCGCCGTGGCCTGCATGTACGGCCTCTTCGTCGGTATGGTGGTGTATCGCACCATCGGCTGGCGCGAGCTGCTCGGCACCCTGCGCAACTCGGGGCTGACCTCGGCCACGCTGCTGCTGATCACCGCGGGCGCCTCGGCCTTCTCCTGGCTGCTGGCCATCACCGGCACCCCGACCCAGTTGGCCAGCCAGGTACTCTCGCTCACCGACCATCCGGTACAGGTGATGGCACTGTTCAATATGGTCATGATCGTTGCCGGTTTCTTCCTCGACAGCGCCTCGGCCATCATCGTGCTCTCGCCGCTGCTGCAGCCCATTGCGGCCCAGGTCGGCGTCGACCCGGTGCACTTCGGCATCATCACCCTGGTCAACTTCTCGGTGGGCATGATCACCCCACCCGTGGGCCTCAACCTGTTCGTGGCCATGGCCATCTCGCGCATGTCGCTGCTCGAGGTGTTCCGTGCCTGCATCCCGCTGATCGTGATGATGTTCATCGCCCTGATCGTGCTCACCTACGTACCCTGGTTCAGCACCTGGGTGCCCTCGTTGATCTACTGACGCTCACCGGAAAGAGGAAACCCGAACATGAGTCAAACTCCTTCCCTGGGCGAGCGTCTCGATGGCGAGCGGTTCTGGGCCGACCTGCAGGCCCAGGCCGAAATCGGCGCGCTGCAGCCACGGGGGCTGCGCCGCCTGGCGCTCGACGAAAACGACAACCGCGCTCGTTTGTGGTTGATCGAACAGGGCCAGGCGCTGGGCTGTCACGCCTTTCACGACGCCATGGGCAACGTCTTCCTGCGCCGCGAGGGGCAGGAGCCGGGGCTGGCACCGCTGCTCATCGGCAGCCATATGGACAGCCAACCCAGCGCCGGCAGCTACGACGGCACGCTGGGCGTGATAGCCGGGCTGGCGGTGCTACGTACGCTGCAAGAGCAAGGCATGGAGCATGCACGCCCCATCGAAGTGGTGGCCTGGACCAACGAAGAAGGCGCACGCTTTGCGCCCGGAGCCTCCGGCTCCTCCTGGTTCGCCGGCCAGCGCGACGCCGCCACCATCCTGGAAGCCCATGACGATCTAGGCACCCGCTTTGCCGATGCCCTGGCGGCATGCCTCGCAGAACTCGAGCGGCATGGGGCATCCGCCTTCCGTCCCGAACCCTTCGTGCCTCATGCCTTCCTCGAACTGCATATCGAGCAGGGCCCGGTGCTGGAGAGCCTGGGCGTGCCGGTGTGCGCCGTCAGCGGCATCCAGGGAGTCAACTGGTACGAGATCGAGGTGCACGGCCAGGCCAATCACGCCGGCACCACGCCGGAAGCCGCACGCCGCGACGCCCTCATGGGCGCCCATGCGCTGATCGGCGCACTGCGCGATGCCGTCGCCGAGCAGGACGACCAGGTACGCTTCACCATCGGCAAGTTCAGCGTCTCGCCCGGCTCCACCAACACCATTCCCCAGCGGGCCGATTTCACCATCGACCTGCGCCACCCCAGCCAGGCCGTGCTCGAAAGGCTGGATACCGCGTTTCACGAGCTGGCCCAACGCCAATGGTCCGGCTGCGATATCGGCCTTAGGGTCACGTCGCGGGTCGCACCGGTGAGCTTCGATCCAGCCCTGGTCGAACTCGCCGACAGCGCCGCGAAGTCGTACAGCCCAGATGCCCCGCAGCTGGTCTCCGGAGCTTTCCACGATGCCATTCACCTGGCACGGGTTTGCCCCACCGTCATGCTGTTCACGCCCTGCCGCGCCGGCATCAGCCACCACCCGGATGAACACATCGAGCGCAGCGACGCCGAAACGGCCGTGCGCGCCCTTGCCGAAACCGTCGAAAGACTGCTCAACCCATGACACAAGGACAATGACAATGACGACCATCGCCCAAGCCGTCGCCGAGCGCGGCCTCACACTACCGGCCATTCCTCAGCCCCGGGGGAGTTTCGTGCCCTGGTCGCGGCTCGGCAACCAACTGTTCCTGGCCGGCCAGATCTGCGAGCGCGGCGGCGAAGTGCTCTACCCCGGCAAGGTCGGCGCCGAGTTCGATCTCGAAACCGGCAAGCTTGCCGCCCAGGCCTGCGCGCTGAACCTGCTCGCTTCGCTCAGCGACGCCGTGGATGGCAATATCGAGCGTGTGGTGCGCTGCGTGCGCATGAATGGCTTCGTCAACGTGGCGCCCGGCTTCCACGACGTGCCGCTGGTCATCAACGGCGCCTCTGAGCTATTCATCGACCTGTTCGGCGAGGCCAGCCGCCACGCCCGCACCGCCATCGGCGTGGCGACCCTGCCCGGCAACGCCGCGGTGGAAGTCGAAGCGATCTTCGAGATTCGCGATTGAACAGGGCCTCTTGACCAGGAGAGACTGCATGACCACGAATTCACCGCTGCTCCAGCCCCTGCGCCAGCAGGCCGCTGCCCTGCGTGACGGCACGCTGAGCGCCAGCGAGCTGGCCGAAGCCGCCTGCGCGGCCTACGCCAGCCGGGGCAAGCACGACAACGCCTACCTCACCTGGCAAGGCGAGGCCGCCCTGGCCTTCGCCCGCGCCACCGACGCACTGATCGCCCAAGGCGGCGACAGCGGCCCGCTGATGGGCATCCCGGTATCGATCAAGGACATCTACGCCGTACCGGGCTTGCCCACCTACGCCGGCTCCTCGCGTCGCCTGCCGGCCAGTTGGGAGCGGCCGGGGCCCATCGTCAAGGCACTGCTGGCCCAGCTACCCAGCCTGATGGGCAAGACCCACACCGTGGAGTTCGCCTTCGGCGGGCTAGGCACCAACGCCCACTGGGGCGCGCCGCGCAACCCCTGGGACAGCCAGGCGCACCGCACACCGGGCGGCTCCAGCTCCGGCGCGGGCGTTTCGCTGATCAGCGGCACCGCCGGCCTGGCGCTGGGTACCGACACCGCCGGCTCGGTTCGCATTCCCGCCAGCATGACCGGCGTAGCCGGCCTCAAGACCACCGCCGGCCGCTGGCCGGCGCAGCAGATCGTGCCGCTCTCCACCACGCTCGACACCCCCGGGCTGCTGGCCCGTCGGGTCGACGATCTGGCCTATGCCTTCGACGCCCTGGATGCGAACCTGAGCCCGCGGCCTTCACGGGTAAGCGCCACCCCAGAGCTGGCCGACCTCACCTTCGGCGTGCCGGAATCCTTCTTCTGGGACGACTGCAGCCCCGGCATTGCCGAAGCCGTGCAACAGGCCATTCGCCAATTGGAAGCCGCCGGTGCGCGGGTGGTCACCCTTGAGCTGCCCAACACCGAAGAAGCCTACGAGCTGTTCCAGAAAGGCGGCCTGGCCGCCGCCGAGCTGGCCGCCTTCCTCAAGGCCGAACTGCCCGAAATGGAAGACGCGCTCGACCCCAACGTGGCAGCCCGCATTCGCGCCGCCGACGACATGCCCTCCTGGGAGTACGTGCGGCGCCGCAGCGTACTCGACAAGCTCTGCGCTGCCGCCGCCGAGCGCATGGGCCAGGTGGATGCCGTGCTCACCCCCACCGTGGCCATCACACCGCCCACGCTGGAAAGCCTGGAGCCGGAAGGTGCCTACCCCAAGGCCAACATGAAGGCGTTGCGCAACACCGTAATGGCCAACTTCATGGGGCTGTGCGGGCTGACCCTGCCGGTCGGCCGCGATGCCGCCGGCATGCCGGTCGGGCTGCAAGTACTGGCCGGCCCCTGGCAAGAAGCGCGGCTGCTGGCCATCGGCCAGGCCATCGAGGCCAAGCTGGGCACCGGGCCCGACATCCTGGGCGAACCGCCGGCGCCCTGAAGCCCGCACCACCCCGGCCGGCACGCCTCGCGTGCCGGTCGGTAGCGCAGCCGCTCCCTCACCTAGTGCAGGAACGCAACCGCGCCAACATCACGCTGGGCACCATGAACCGCGTATATCGGCCGCTGGGCCTGAGGGTAGGCCTCCTCCCCCGCCAGCCCGGCATGCTCGAGCGTGCCCTGTCGTAGCGCAAGGCACCTGGCAAGCTCCGCCGCAAGACTGCTACACCTACAGGGTGAGGAATGACGAAACTCCCTACAAGGAAGGAGGGGCATGATGCAACGCCTGTACTTTTTGATACCCGACAAGGAAACCACCACCGAGGTGGTCAACGAGCTGAATTTGATGGGCTTGTCCAAGGATGATCTGCATGTCATGGGCAAGGACTGGCAACCGCTGGAAAAGGAGGGCGTGCCAGTCGCCACGCTGATCCAGACGACCGATGTGGTCAACGCCTCGATTCGCGGCGCCATCGTCGGGGCCGTACTCGGCCTAGTGCTGGGCTTTATCGCTCACTATGTGCTGATCGACACGAATATCATCTGGATGGCGCTTGGCATGATGCTCTTTGGCGCCCTGTTCGGCGTGTGGACCAGCACGATGGTCGGCGTTTCGGTACGCGACGTCAAAGTCGGCAAGTACGACAAGGCGATCAAGCGGGGCTCCATGCTGCTGATCATCGATGTCCCCGACGAGCAGGAAGAGACGTTTCGAGAGGCGATCAAGCGTCTCCACCCCGAAGTCGTCATCGACAAGGTGACCTCCAAGGACCGAAAACAACCTGTCGGCGAGGGCCACTGACGAGCCGTTAGCCCTCTCCTATCGCTGGAGCTAGACTTTAACTAATTATTGACCATAATCGTAATGAAATTAGTTAAAGCCCATCCAGGGGGCTCTCGATGTCCTACCAACGCCTTCAATCCGAGGCATCCCGTGTAGCCGTAAACGCCATCCAGCTCTTCGAGGCGCTGGAGCAGCATCGTGCTCAAGCGCGCCAGGTAAAGGGCTCGATGCATTGGAAGCACATCAATGGCCGGGAGTATCTTTACCGCGCCTACACAGGCGGCAAGAACCACTCTCTCGGCCCGCGCTCCCCAGAAACCGAAGCCATTCAGCAAGCGTTCGAGGCGCATAAAGCGGAATATCATGCCCGCGAACAGTCGCTCAAGGAGCAGCTTCAGTTGCATGCGGCCTATGTACGGGCCAACCGGTTGAACCGTTTCCCACTGGCCGGTGCCAGGGCGATAAGGGCGCTTCAACGCAAGGAAATCCCTTTCAGGGTAATCGGCACCAACGCCCTGTATGCCTATGAAGCCCGCGCCGGCGTGCTGATCGAACCCGAGCACCTGGCAACCGCCGATATCGATGTGCTCATGGATGCCCGGCAAGGCTTGAGAATCATCACCGCTCTCGCCGGGGAGACGCTGCTATCGGTGATACGGGCCAGCGACCGATCTTTCCAGCCGCTCACCCAAGCGCCCTACGAATTTCGGGCTGCCAACGCCAAAGGCTACATGATCGACTTCATTACTCAAGCCGCTGATCCTATGAAGATGAGCGACTTCGAGCGCTATCTGGAAGCGGGAGACCTGAAACCGGTAGGGATCGACTCGCTAAAGTGGGCCATCGCTTCGCCACGCTTCGAGGCCGTCGTCTTCGACGAGAAAGGCATGCCGTTAAGGCTCTCGACCGTGGACCCGCGAGCTTTCGTGCTTCACAAGTGGCATGTCAGTCAGCAGCCCGACCGAGAGCCCCTCAAGCGCCATCGCGATGAGGCCCAGGCACGCCTCGTCGCCACGCTACTACGCGACGAGCTACGCGAGCTCTCGGCAACGCAGGCAGTAGAACGCGCCTTTCCGCATCTCCTCAGGCAGCAGGCCAGCAGGCGACTCGACGAGTACGACCTTTGAGCAAGCAGCAAAGCGCTCTACCCCCTACCGCTTGCGCACCACGTCGATCTGATACTGCTCCTTGGTCCACTTGCCCTGGGGCTTGTCGATGTACTGAAAGTACTCGTTGGTGAAGTTGCCCTGGTTGCAGGTGTAGCGGTAGGAAGCCGTGCGTACCTCGTCGCGAGGCAGCACCTCGTTGAAAACCGTGGGGCCGGTGAGGTTGAAGATGCCCTTCTCCTCGTCGCTCTCGATGTTGGCGTAGATGGCATCGATCACCTTTTGCAGGTGCGGGTTGTCGGGCTTGCTGGCAATGAAGTAATTGCTGATGTCGCCACGCTTGGTGGTCACGAACAGCTCATCCATCTCCGGCTTGACGATCCGCGCCAGCGGCCACACCGCGTGGGCGTCGATATCCAGGTATACCCCGCCGTGCTTCTGCAGCACCAGCACCCGCCAGAAATCGGCCTGGGCCGCCCCTACCTGCAGCCGCGAGAACGCCTCGAAGATCTCGCCCGGGTAGTTCTCCTCGATGAATCTGGCCCTGGCCGCGGTAATCATGAAGCGGTACTCGAAGCTCGGCGCCATCAGCCGGTTGAACAGATAGTTCAGGTAAACCGGCAGTGTGGCCTGATCGGTGAAGTTGGTCTGCCAGATGATGCGCGGCACCTCGGCCGGCTTGCTCGACTTCCACCACGGGGCGGCGCGCTCGGGAATAGTGAATCGCTTGTTGGGAAGGAGGTAATGAAAGGGATAGGCGACCAGTTTGGTCACGTTGGCCAGCAGTTTCACGACTCTGGCGAAGGCCAGCACACCGATATTTTTCAAGCTCATCCCCTTTCGAGAAAACCCCAGCTACGACACGCCCCAGGCCGTACGGTTCCGGGAAAGCGGCTTACTCTACCATGCCCTCGCCAAGGGTGAGAACCAACCGGCGGCCGGCGACACACAAGGCCAATCAACATTAAAGTCACCTCGCCCGGCAGCCGATACCTTGTAAGTGACAGCCGTAAGGTTGCCTTCACTCAACAAGGCCAGACCCAATGACAACAACGAACAAGATCCCCCTGCTTCGCCCCACTCTGCTTGCCACCACTACCGCCTTGGCCACCATGACACCGACAGCCGCGGCTCAGGCTGGCAGCCTCACCGAGTTCACCCTCACGGATGGCCACCCCAACGTCGGTACCATGTCGATCGACTGGGAGAAAATGGGCACCAGCGAGTTGCGTGACGACCCTCTCGCCTCGGGCCCCAACACCTTTCGATACATCGGCCAGGAGCTGATCGTCAACATAGGTGGCGAATATCTGCTGGGCCAAACGGCCGCCCCGGTCGATACCGTCTTGCTGATCTTCGAAGGCGCTTTCGATGCCAACCAGCCGGGCAACGGCTGGATAACGGGCAACGACGACTGGATAAATCAGCTCGACGGCTCCGACCTTTCCGGCGAACTGGCGGCTGCCGGCATCACACTGGTCTCCTGCTTTTCGGATTCTCAGCAACGCCCCGAGCGCTGCCCCGCCCTGAAGCTGACGCTCTCGGGCGATACGCGATACACCGTGGTGATCAGTACCTACAACCCCGACATGGAGATCGGCTTTCCGCAATCGTTCTTCGTCTATGGGCCCGATTTCGTGGTGGTGGTGAAGGGTGGCAATTTCGAATCACCGGTGGAGGGCCAGCGCAGTCAGCCTGGCGGTGCCTACCTGGACCGGGTCGTCAGCGAACTCGGCCTGCGCGACCCCAACAGCCCCCTGCTACAGGCGCTGACGGCACTCTCCGCCATGGACGAAACGCAACGCGCCCAGTTCGTCGAGAGCATGAGCTCGAACGTATCACGCGGCGGCGTTCGCGACGCCACCACGAACGCGGGCCGCACCATGCTCAATACCGTGAGCAACCGCTTTGCCAGCACCGGGCTGGGCGGCCAGATGAGCGCCGGCCAGTTGGCTCCCGCCACCTTCGCCGGGATGGCCGTAGAGCGCCAGCAGCATGGCGCCGTGATGCCTGGCATGGCACCCGGCAACGACCCACGAAGCAGCATCTTGCAGTACGGCGACCATGATTCGCTGGAAGGCTTACTTGGCCTGGCCTCCCAGCTTTCGCACCAGGGGAGTTCCCGGGTTGGCCACAGCAGCAATTGGGCCGAAGGCTTCGTCAGCCGTGGTAGCGGTGATGACTACGATTACCGCACCCACGGCGCCCTGTTCGGCATGGACCGGCGCTTCGACGAACACTGGCTGGGCGGGCTGTTCATCGGCGTCGGCCAGGGTCGGGTACAGGGCGACGACGCCGCCAATGCCCGCACCGAGATCGACAGCGTTACCACCGGCGTGTACACCGCGCGTAGGCAGGGCAACGTCATCCTCGACGCCACCCTGCTTGCCGGCTTCAGCGACAACGAACATCGTCGCGAAGTGGCCGGCCTGACAACCGAGGTAGTGGAAGGCAGCAACCGCGGCGAAGAAGTGACCCTGGGCCTGGGCGCCAGCTACGTGATCGAGCGCGGAGACGGGCTGGAATTGGTGCCCCACGCCCGGCTGATGCACAGCTGGCTGCACCAGAGCGCTTACGAGGAAAGCGGCGATTCGGCGCTCACCATGACCTACGGTTCACAGCGCCAGCAAGTGTGGCGCACCAGCCTGGGCCTGGATGCCGGACAGCTACTGCGCCAAACCGAGCAGACCTCCATCCTGTGGACCGGCGGCCTGGCCTGGGGCATGCGCGCACATTCCGGCGGTAGCACCCACGCCACGCTCAGCGCCGATACCACCGGCGACAGCTTCGTCATTTCGCCCGACAACCGCACGGTGCACTCAGCCGATATCAACAGCGGCCTGCGCTGGGAACGGGAACTGAACGGCAACAGCAGTTTAGCGTTCAGCGGTAGCTACGAAGGTTCGTTCTCGAACCGCGAAACCGAGCATGGGGCTCGGCTTACGGTAGGCTACCACTGGTAACAGAATGCCGTGCGTGACCGACCCGTGACGATGCCTCATATCGTCACCGGCCGGTTTCTCATGCGTGGTTAACCCGCCAACCATACTCCCGGCGTATTGAGAACACGCCTTTAGCATGCTTTACTCTTCTGCGCAGCATGGGGGGCCAAGCTGCGTAAAAGCCGCAGCGGTTTCGATATCCAGGACGAAATCAATGAACCGCAGACGCGTGGGCCGGTACCTGCTGGAAGCATGGTATGACTACCAGCCCGAGCCTTTCGATCCGGGCGCCATCCGCTCGGCCGTTATCTTCATGCCCAAATCCATCGGCGACGGCATGGGCATCTATCCGGTAATACGTGCCCTGCAGGCACGCGGCGTCGAGTGGCTGGGTATCGTTGCCTCACACCGTAGCGCCCCGGTTTACGAGGCGCTCAAGCCGGAAGGCGTCGAGGTATTCCAGGTTTCGCACGACCGCGACTACCGCGCCGTACGCGGCATCGCCAGGGAAATTCGCCGCTCAAGAGGCCAGATAGACCTGTGCGTAGAAGCCACCACGCTGATCTCCTCGCCTTCCATCTACTTCGTCGGCACACTGCGGGCACGCATGAACCTGCAGCTCAGCGGCTCGCGCATGAAGCTGTATGCCCCACTGTGCAACCAGCACGCAGCACATTATCAGGAAGCCTCACCGCCACAGAATTGGGCATGGCTGATGCGCGATGCCGGCATTGCCGAGGTACCCGGTCGCTTCGAACTCCCCGTACCCGCCGCCATAGAAGATGAAGTGAAGCCCTGGCTCGATAACCTGGGCCCCTATCTGGTGCTCAACCTGGACGGCAGCGTGCTCGAAAGGCAAATATCGCTGGCCAAAGCGAGGGAGATGATTCCCGAGATACACCGTACCCAGGGGCTGGCCATCGTGATCCCTTTCGACCCGGCCGGACGCGCCAAGGCCGAGGCACTGGCCGAGGAATTTCCCTACGTTCACGCCTACCCCGGCGAGCCCAGCATTCTGCGCACGGCCGTGATGATCAAGCACGCCCGGCTACTCATTTCACCCAATACGGCTGCCATTCATATTGCCAGCGCCTACGACATCCCTACCCTGGGGCTCTACCACAGGCTGGAACCGGTATGGCGACCACGTGCGAGCGTCAACGTTGTGACGCTGATTGAAGGACCGCTGACTGAAACGCCGTTGAGTCAGTGTCTCGATGCCCTGCGCCGGCTCACCGAACAGCTACCGGCACCAACACTGGATTGAACGAGGCCAGGCGCTGGCCCCTGGTGAGTTAAACTTGGACTGCCAGGCGCCAGCGTCGCTTGAGATAAGCGTGGACCATGTCGCGGTAGCGGGAATCGAGCAGGTGTCGTTGGCTGATGGAGCGATACAGAGCCCGCCATCTGGCACGCTTGCCCAGCGGCAGCGGTTTGACGTGGGTGTCGATCCAGATGATCTCGCCAAGGTGAGTACACAGGAAGTTATTGAGGTGTAGGTCGCGGTGCACGTAGCCCGCCGTGGCCAGCTTCATCAGGTCGTCGCACAGCCTACTGAGAAAATTGGCACGCTGCCGTTCGCTCAAGTCATTGAAATACTGCTCGCCGGTCTTCACGCCGTCGACATGCTCGATCAAAAGCAGTGACCCTTGGTGATTGAAAGGATTCAGCGAAACGCCCCAAGCCAGGCAGCGTGGCGTCAGTAGACCAGCCTGCTGAAGGATCTTCTTGCTGCGAACCTCCTTGCGCGCCTCGAACTGAAAGAAGAAACGCTTGTCGATGAAATCTCGCAGCAACCAGCGCAGCGGCCGCTGTCGCCAGCGGTACTTGTCGCTCTTCACCTTGGCCAGCACACCGGTGTTTTTATCGAAGTAAAATTCGCTACTGGCCATCTCTTCCATCAGGCGGGATCGATCATCCTTCTTCAGGCTCAGCGGAACTTTCATGCTGCCGCTTTCGAAGAGCAGGTAGCGCCGTTTGCGCCCAGTAATCTCTACCGAAGTGATCCTCACACGACTCTCCCAAGTCGTTACTCAGCCTCCAGGCGCCCAGGGAAGTCGTCCTCCTCATGCCTGGCAGTTTCGGCCCTCCCACTCGGAGCCATGCTGCCGCTCCCCTATACAGCGCTTCAGCTCGGCGGCGAACCGAGCCAACTCTCTCTCCACCTCGCTCCAGTCTAGACGGTTTACGTCCAGCGGCTCACTGGGCTCGGCCAGAAAATTCACCGAAAGCGGATGCCGGCTGTGCCAGTCATCACGATCCGCCGGGTCGTAGGGGAACAGCACGAAGGAAGGCACACCCAAGCCATCGGCCATGTGCACCGTGGCGGTAATACCGGAAACCAGCGCATCGGCTCGGGCAATCAGTTCGATGTTGTCGTAGATGGTCTGCGTTTCGGGCAAACAGAAAATCCGTTCGTCCGCCATCTGGCGGCACAGCCCCTCGACTTCCTGCTGCTTGCCCGGCGCCGAAAGCACGCACACGTCGTGCTCGGAAAACTGGTTCAGCAACAGCTCGATCAAGCGCTTTGCGGTTTCCAGGTTCAGGCTGCGCGCACTGCCCTTGCTGTAGGCATTTAAGCAAACGAATGGGCGACGCCCCTGAAGAAAGGCCGACACACTTTTCTCGCTTTGCTCCTCGCGCGGCACGATATAGCGGGTATCCGCACCCTGCACCCCGCAGCGCTCGAGCAGGGAAAGGTACTTCTCGGCAAAATGCTTGCCCCGAGTGGCCGCCCCCAGCTTGAGATCCACCAGGCCTACGCTGTCGTCCAGCCCGGCAATATGCGTCGCCTGCAGCTGGCTGAGCAGATACACCGCCCGATGATTGGCCAGATGGCTGAAGAACACCACCAGATCGACCGGGCCGACCTGCCTGGCCAGACGACGGATCTCGCCATAGCCGGGGCGCTTCTTCGTCTCGTGTACGGCATCCACACCGAACTGGTCGCGAAACATCGGCGCCATTTCGGAAGTTGCAATCACCTCTACCGAAATACCGTGGCGCTGGAGCTCACGCGGCACGAAGGAGAACACCACCGAATCGCCCCATTTCGCATCCCAACGAACGAACAGCACCCGGCGCAGCCCTTCCAGCCGCTCCACCTCCGGTTTTTCCCGGTCGAAAAAACGGGACACGATGGCACGACGCGTATCGTCCCGCCAGGCACGAATTCTGTGGGTCAAGGCTCCGGGCATGCCAGGGCTCCCTTTCTCGAATGTTCGATGGCCAGCACCAGCAGCAGCACCTGCATGTAGCTGTAGAAGGTCACCATCAGCTCATGATTGATGGCCACTTCCGTCAGGCAGTAAAGCGCGAAACCACTGGTGAATACCAGCGCCGTCAAGGCGTAGCCATTGCTGCGGTCTCGCCGATAGAGCCTCAAGTGGTACACCCCCGGAGCCACCAGAAACCCCGCCAGCGCGATGAGGCCGAGCAACCCGCCGGTGGCCGCCATCTCGAAATACTGGCTGTGAGCATGGCCGCGGCTTACCGTGCCCACCCAGCGAGTCAGCTCGCCCTGCTCGATCATCGCGACGATTTGCGCCTCACGCTCCACGTAGGTCAGACCGATCAACGGGCGCTCGGCAAAGGCATGGGAAGCCGCCTTCCACAGCTGCAGCCGCCCACCGCTGGATACTGCCGCTCCCACATCGCCCTGAGCCAGGTTGACCACCTCATCAATCGTATATTGCACGCGCCGCTCAATTGCCGGCACCGTGGCATAGGCCAGCAGCGAGAGCACCACCACGCCAGCCAGGGCCGCAACCGGCACCTTCCAGCCCAGCCGGTCGGCATTCAGCAGCATCAACAGCACCATCAGCACTGGAATGGCGAGTACCCCCCCCCGCGCCAGGGTCATCACGCAGGCCACCAACACCGCAATACCCGCCGCTATCAGCCACGTCTTGCGCACGGAGCCACGCACCAGCGCCAATGCCAGAAAGCCCATGGCACAGCTGAGATAGCCGAAATTGATACTGAACAGGAAACCGTCGATACGCCTCTCCCCCAGCCACAGCAGCTGATACATGCCCAGCAGGAAGGCACCCAAGCTGCCCACGATCACACCCCACTCCAGCCAGGTACGAAAGCGCGGCAGCTCCAGCGGACCCACCAGATGGCGCAGCATCAGGTAGATCGGCGCCATGGCCAGCATATGCAAGCCCGGCGAGAGGTAGCGCGAGCTGTAACCGCTGAGCACGAACACCGGCAGATGAGAGAGCAGATAGAGGCTCAGTAACCCCACCACCGCCCAATCGAAACGCGTCACGTGCAGGGTGGCCCGATGAGCGATGAAGTAGCCGATGGCGTAAAGCATCAGCAAGGCGGCGAAGATCTGGCTGCGGATGGGGGTGGCGACCAGTACCGCCAGGATCAGGAACAGCGCAGCAAGATTGAGCCTAACGGCCATGGGGGGAGCGAAAAAACGATTCATGATCACCCTGAAGCATGAGCAGGAGCAAAGGCAAAAAAACGGCGGCCCCTCAAACGCCGCGGGCGCCCAACCGGGCGCCCGCGCGAGTATACCACCTGGTCAAACCTACCGAGTCATCTGGCCCCGTGCCCCGTTAGAATTGTCTTCAACGTCTTGAAAGTGATCAGCACATCGATCCACAGCGAGAAGTGCTTGATGTAGTAAAAGTCGTACTGCAGCTTCTCGATCATGCCATCCACTTCGGCGGCGTAACCCTGCTCCACCTGGGCCCAGCCGGAAATACCCGGACGTACCACATGGCGGTAGCTGAAGAATGGTACGTCTTTCTCATACCATTCCGAGAGGCTCATGGATTCCGGGCGCGGGCCGATGAAGCTCATCTCCCCCTTCAGCACGTTGAAGATCTGCGGCAGCTCATCGATGCGGTACTTGCGCAGTACCCGGCCGATGGGCGTGATGCGGGGGTCGTCTTCACCCTCGGTGAAGCCGCGCCCCTTGCGGTCGCAGTACATGGTGCGAAACTTGTAGACCTTGAACGGCCGGCCGCGGTAGCCCATGCGGGTTTGAACGAACAGCGCCGGGCCGGGGCTGTCGCGCCGGATCAGCCAGGCGGTTATCAGCATGGGAATGGCCAGCAGCGGCAGCAGTATCAACGCCCCCGCGATATCGGTCAGTCGCTTGAAGCCCTGGTAAAACGCAGAAGGCAGCAGTGCACCGTACTCGTTCTCGGAAAGGTGGGTGATCTCCACCCGCCCGGTAATCGATTCGCGAATCTGGGTAACGTGATACACCGGAATATGCGCCAGCGTGCACTTGGCCAGGAAGCGCTGCCACTCGGGGCCCAGTTCGCTGCTGTGCAGGTCGGCAACGATGCCGTCGTAACGTATGCCCTGCATGTCCGGCGCCTCCAGATGGCGCAGATCGAACTGCTTCGTGCCTCGCAGCCGAGTGGCCCGCCCCACCGGCACCACGGCGAACTTCATGCGCCGATAGCGCCGGCCAAGAAAGTTGCCGGCAAAGAACCACGCCAGGCAGGCAAGATAGCCGGTGAAGAGCACCTGCCGGGTATAGGGTTCACGCAGGAAGAACAGCACCGCCACCGCCAACAAAAATACGATGCTGACCGTAGGCAGCGTATAGGCCACCATCTGCGAACCCGGAAAGCGGTTGAGCCGCCGCAGGGTGAACATGATCACCACGAATGCCACGGCAATGGCGATCAACGTATTGCTGCGATAATCGGGCAGAAAGTGCCAGAAGCCCCAACCCCAACGGTCCAACCCCGGAATGAGCAGCACCAGCGGCAGGCCAACCAGCAGCTGGAACGGCACACCGAGCAGCAGCTGCTCGTACCAACGGGAATGGCGGCGTTCGTAATTCTCGGTCACTAACGTACTCCTGATCACCGTGACCTCTCGACCTCACGGTTGCCTGCCCCATCCTGCGGCAGTACCTGCCAATAGCGCTCGATTACCAGCGCCTCATCGAAACGCTGCTCCGCCAGTGCCCGCGAGGCCTGCCCCATACGAGCGAGCCCGGCCTCATCGAGCTCGGCAACTCGCCGCATGGCCTGGCACAGTGCCGGAACGTCCTGCGGCGGCACACACCAGCCATTTTCCCCAGGCAGTACCACTTCCTCACAGCCCGGCATGGCCGTGGTGACGACCACCTTGCCTGCCGCAGCGGCCTCGATCAGGCTGCGTGGCACACCCTCAGGGTAATAGGAGGGCAACACCACGCAATCTACCGTATCAAGCAAGGCCGGCATATCGTCAATGTGGCCGAGAAACGTCATACCGGCCTCGCCTGCCCAGGCCTCGATACTCGCTTTCGGTACCCCACGCTCGGTGGGCTCCAGCGTTCCAGCCAATAGAAACTCCACTTTTCCAGGCATGTGGGCCTGCAGCTCACGGCTGGCCTGCAAATACTCCGGCACACCCTTGGCCTTGAGCAAACGTGCCGCCATCAGGAAGCGTACCGGCCGACCGGGCTCACGCGGCCTGGGAACGAAGCGCGCGAGATCCACCCCCGAACCGGGGATCACCTCGCTACGCGCCTCGCTCACCCACCCCGCCTGCAGAAAGGCTTCGCGGTCCTGTCGGTTCTGGAAGAACACATGCCTGGCACGACGATAAAAGAAACCGGCCAGCCCACGGTACAGCCAGCCCTTCACCCCACCCAGCTGCGAAGCCACGCCCACGCCGGAAACGTTGGGCACACAAGGCAAGCGCAACAGCCAGCAGGCGATGAGCGCGTAAAGGTTCGTCTTGGGGTTGAAGCTATACACCACGGCGGGGCGCACACGCCGCAGCGTGGCGATGAGAGAGAACGATGCCCGGGCTTCCTTCAGCGGCTGGGTGCTCACGGCATCCAGATAGAACGGCGCCAGTGTCACATCGAGCCTGGCCAGCAGCGGGCTCGGGTCGTCCTGAGTGGGAATCAGGCAGCTGACCGCATGCCGACGGGAGAAAGCCTCGAGCGTAGAGGCGCGAAAATTGGAGAGATACCAAACCGAATTGGCAATGAAAGCTACTTTCATCAAATGCCGCCTTTTTCCTTCCTCATGCCAATAGCGGCACTCAGCGCAAAAGGTTTAGTCTTTTACGCTCGATCCCATGCTGCTTCATGCTACCACACCCCGCCCAACGCTTTGCAGCCATTGGCCTTCCCATGGCTTATCTCGGGCAGTAATCGAACAGGCGAGCGGCTGAGTCTGAGCACGCGCCTCGCGGTGGCGTGCTGGGTTGTGCCTTACCGGTGCACCTCGAGGGCAATAGGGGCTGCCAGGCGCTCAAGGTCCTCCGCCAGGTGCCGATAAAGCGTTTTCTTCGCTTACCTTCAGAAGGAATGGATGGTGTTCAAAAACGCTCTTGCGATGGCAGCAGCCCTGTCGGCAATCCTCAGCGCAACCGCTTACGCTGATTCGAACTCTATCGATGATGTATTTGCAGGCGGCCTTGAGTGCATGCATACATTGAACGAGCAGTCACTGGCAGCACAGGCGACCCGCGGAAATGGTGAAATTCGCCTGTATTCCGTGCCATACGCACATACGGTTGCGGTCCGCGTTGACGATTCTTATTCACAGAATGCCAATATCCAGTATATACCCGCAATAGAAACAACCTATCTGGACGGCGATGTACCAGGCTCAGCCTGGAGAACGTGCATGCAAGAAAAAGGGCTTCCCGTTCCTGATCCATCGCCCTGACATAAATGACTCAACCCGGCGAAAGTCGGGTTGAGTCATGCAAGGCATGGGAGTCAGCATACGTCAGAGCGCTCCCCGTTTAGCTTTCTTCTAAACCGGAAGTAGCATTACGACGGGTTCGCGCACGCCAATGCAGTACCGCTTGGCACAGGCCGGCCACGGCCAGCGCCACCAATATCACATACCCTGGGAAGCGATAACGAACCAACGAGCCCACCACCGGTACGGTATAGGCATAAACCATGACCCAGGCCAAGGCTGGCACCAACAATATCCAGAAGGCCGGACGCCGCCACCAACACCAGCCGGCGTAAAGCAGGAACGGCAACACAAGATAGAGCACGGCCATTTCCGCGCCACCCAGCACGCGATAGGCGTTACGCACCGGCTCGGCCTCGGGGTGCGGCAGCCATTGGTGGGGGAACGGTGAGAACAAGCCAACTTGTACAGCACGGGGAGTGTAGGCGACCATATCAACGACATGGCGGAAGTTTACGTCCGTGTCGATAGCGGTACGCCCGTGACTGTAGTCCCGAATGAAGTGCTCACGAGCTCCTGCCAGGCGGCGCAAGGGGTCGTCGATTCGTGAAGGTAACCAGTTGACTGAATGCCAGCCGTCCACCCTTTCTATATTCATATCTTCGACTGAAGCGTGGGGCGCGGTGGGACCAGGCGCCACCTGAAGCTCGCGCGTAAAAAAGTCACCGGAGTGAAACGACGCCATAGCGAACAGTAGCAGTAAAGCAACCACAGGACTTGCCACAGTACTCGTCAGGTGCCGACGGGTTTGGCGTAAACTGTATCCCGCGCATAGGCACAACAGCAATGCGAAAATTCCACCAAGCCCCTGAAAAATCTCGGCAGAAAACTCCCGCACAACCCACGCTACGATGAACCCAACGGCAATCAGACCGGATCCGCAGACTGCCAATCCAAGCGCTTTTACCACAGGCTCCTGCTGCATGCGAAACAGTAGCCACCAACCGTAAATAGCTAGCATCAGCCCAAACATCACATAAAGATCGCGATGGGGCTGGGCATAGATAATGGCCGCGGAAGGCAGTAGCACTGCGGGCAGTACAGCTAACAGCGCAACCCTACTATTCTCAGTAACGGCGAAAACCAGCTTGGCAAGCAGCGCTACGCTCACGCCGTAAAACAGTGCCTGGATGGGCGCCAATACCCAAGGCTCAGGCAAGGTGAGCGCATACCAGGCCGACATCAATCCGGAGATGCCCCAACCGTTTGGTCGCAGCTCCCAGGCAGACCAGCCATAAAGCGCAATGGCCTCGGCCTGCTCTACCGCGACACGATGGAATCCGACCACATCCTGCCCAGGTATCAGCCCGTTGCCATCACTCCAATGCGGCCACAGCCAACCAAGTAAAAACAGTTGAATAAACCATGTCGCAGCTAATGAATACCCTCCCACCAACGTTCCAAGGCGAAGAGGGGATTCAGCAAGGCGATCCATGGCCGCGAGAGACATCCTTGTAGCCATTCACTTACTCCTTGGCAACGCTCAGCAACAGCTGCTCCCAGCGATTAATGACGACCTCGGGGCTGCACTCCTTTTCAATATAAGCCTTGGCACAACGCCCCATCTCCTGGCGTTCTGGAAGCGTCAGCGACATCGCAACCTGCATGGCCCTCGCGATAGCATCCGGATCACGGCCATCAGCCAGAATGCCTCGCCCTTCCTGGAGCATTTCCGGCACTGCACCTACCGGGGTTGCTACACAGGGCAAACCGATTGCCATCGCTTCCATCAGTACGTTCGGCATCCCCTCCCAAGAGGAAGGTAGAATCAACGCATCTGCAATACTCAATAAAGATGCCGTGGATTTCAGCTGGCCATGTAGAATTACGTTATCTTCAAGTTCGAGCTCGGCAATTAGGGAAGCCAAGGCTTCCTTTTCACTGCCACTACCGGCGATATCCAGCAAAACCGCTTGCTCTCCACTACTCTTGATCTTCTTGAAGGCAGAAAGCAGCGCAGGCAGATTCTTCTGCTTCTCCAGCCTCCCGATAAAACACCATCGAAATACCGGCAGCTCGTCTCGAGACGGAGTACTGAGCGGAAAATCGGCGCCCTCGCCAGGTGTTGCATCATAGATGTTACCAATGACCCGGGTCTGAATTCGACCGAAGTAAGGTTTCAAGGCAGTGCTAGCCGCAGCGACATTCGTTGCCGAAACTCGATCCAACCCACCGGTCAGCCTTATCAAGCCATCACGCAAAGGCCGCCCATAGCTGACATTCCTATGCGAGGTGACACAAGGCACACTCGCCATGCGAGACGCGATACGTCCCAGCAAAGCTGCATGGAAGAGAAAATTGACCATTACATCTGGCCTGTGAAAACGGAGATACCTGACTAGCGCCGGAAGTATTGCCAAGGAAGAATTATAAGCTAAAACTTCCCGATGTATTGATGAAGATAAAAGGCTGCAGTATGCGTCACCAGAACGCAAGGTAAGCAAGGTAACCTCATGCCCTCTTGAAGCCAGCCCATTGCAAACATGTACCAGCTGTCTTTCAGCACCACCTTGGTACATATCACCTATAAAAAATACCGCTTTCACAAAGCCAGCCTCAATGCCAAAAAACTCAACAATTAAACCAACCTATCGAACATCTCGAGCCAGTTACTCGAAGTCCTTTCAACACTGTAATCCTCTATAACGGACTTAGCATTTTTTTTGCACTTAGCAAATAGCTCCTTTTCCGAAACGGCTCGATACAATGCCTCTCCAAAAGCAGCCGTATCCTCAGCCTTAACAAGTAAACCATTCTCCTCATGACGAATGATATCTGACGGCCCTGTCATGCAGTCAAACGAAACCACAAAACAGCCATGAGCCATAGCTTCCAAGAGCACATTAGGAAAGCCTTCATATCGAGAAGTCATGGCGAAGATATCGGAACGCTCATACCAAGCGGACAAATTCCCAACTCTACCAGGCAGTATTAGCTGTGTCTCTATATCCAATTTTACCGCCAGCTCCTGCAACACTTTCTCTGAACCATTGGCTCTATCTTCATCAGACGAAAGGCCAAGAACAACTAGCTTCCACCTGTGTTTTTCTTTAATGTCAGCGAAGTGACTCAAAAAACAAACAAAGGATTCTAAGAGAAGGTCGTAACCTTTTTGATATAACTTACTTCCTACGGCCAGTACCACTTTATCTTCAGACGATATAAAGGTAGAAGGTTCAATTATAGGTTTATGACAAGGCAAGGGATATACTACTGGGTTAGGCACCAAAAAAATATTTTTAGCAGAGCTGTACTCAAGCAACCACTTTCTCACCCCATCCGTCTGCACGGCATGTGCCGATGCATATTTATATAAATAACGCCTCAGCAACCCCCAAATGAAATTTACTTTTTTATGGCCCGGATAATTCCTCTCGGACACAACAACTTTAGATTTTAAGAAAAAATTGGCAACTAGAGATATTATCCCAGCATTTGTCATCATTCCTACTACGACATCTGGCTTTTCATTTTTAATTATATTTCTCAACTTAATTATGGAGTGCACGTTCCAATAGATTTTTCCAAAATAATCTTTACCAACCCTCAAACCTAAAACTCTTCTTTTTACCTGAGATGAAAGGGAGTAAAAATCCTCTTCTATAGACCTCCTTGTAACCACCATTACATCATAATCCTGTGAGACAAGATAGTTAGAGAGATTTACGGTTACTCGCTCAGCTCCCCCACTGCCTAGCGAATTAATGAAAAAAATGATTTTTAACTTCATCACAGAACCAACCATTTAATAAACAATTGTCAGAAGAAGGCTTGAGAGCGTTGTATGAATGCTTCTGTATATGCTTGTTAGCCCATCCCGCTAGACAAACCCAGCCTCATTTACAACAGTTAGATCAAGGCGTCCAGCGAAAAACCCTATAGCCGATTCGAACAAGGACCGAAATAATTTTTCTTTTGTAATATTTGAAGAGAGAATTTTTATTAGTAACTTCTTTCCAAAAGGCTTCCAAACGAACTGCCCCCACCCTAGCCGAATGGTCATTAAGATATTTTTTTTTAATGAATTCACTATACTCAGATCTTTTGCAGCTTAACACTTTCAGGAAGTCTGAATATGCTTTATCGACATTAATAGCGTTATTCTCCACAATCCTTGGTGAAAAATTTTTATAAAATGCTTCTTCATAATTTTCATTATTAGTGAAGCAGGGTATGCTCTTTCCTCGCACAGGAAAAAAGACCATTTTTCCATGTGCCATTCCTTCTATAAACCCTCTTCCCGTCCCTACAACAATATCACTATGCACTATAAAATCAGCGGCATTTTCAGTATAATCAGAAGATGAGATAAAGCTAACATTCTGCATTTTATAGTTCTTGACTAAATATTCGAACACGCTCTCATCTTGTATCGCGCCTATAACTACAAGTTCAGAAGGCAGTTGTTCATCCAACAGTTTTTTATGCAAACCTATTGCTTGAATAATGCTTTCTAAATATATATTACTATATCTTGCAATCCTTAAAATCTTTAAGACCTGTGAAGAGGAAGAGGCGAAAGGATTTTTCCTATTGTAACCATAGTACGTTGGCGCCGGAACCCTATTTGGTATAAGTGCTATTTTTTTAGGCTTTGATAAAAGGCGGGAATTTATATTATCCAAATCCTCTTTTTGAAAGACAACCATGTTCTCAAAAGGGAGCACTGACTTAGGCATCGGTTTCCCTCCTGCCTTTGTCACTACAAACGGCTTCTTAATTCTAGAAGATAAATAATCCCCATACCCAGCTGCGGTTTTATCAAAAGCGTGGACTATGCTAATTTTATTAACGCCAATATCATGGACCGCTTGTAAAATTTTTTTTCTACGGCCACTTGAAATAAAAGAAACGATTTTTTGTTGGTCTTTATACACCGGTGGAAAAAAATCCCCAACAACAAAAATTTTATAATCTTCACTCAGCTCTCTGGCAACATGTAACAGGGAGTAGAAATGTCCACCTTTCCCTGTGTTATTATTTTTGAAGCACGATATTATAAATATAACCATGTGACAATACCCCAACTACACTCAACTTAGCCCATCTTACAATTCCACGATGCATAACAGATCATGGCTCAAAAATTCAATTAGCCGAAGTGATAAACCATACTGTGATGGTGATAAAAAGAGAACAGTCTCAGAAACTTCCAGTATAACGCTAGAGCATACTGCCAAGTCGAAAGCAAAGAGCAGTAGATTTTACGTGCTATAACAAGTTATCTTTGTTTTTTAACAATTGTTGCTACAATAAGGTGAGTCTGATTGGGTCGATGGTGTAACACTTTTTTAGCGTGAGCGAAATAAAAAATTTTAGAAACTAACTCTTTAACCCCGCAGGGAGCATTTGTCCATCTGAACTAACGTATACTGCTTCAGATTCTAAAAAATATCCCGTTTCAGCTCTAACTCTTAGCTGAATTTCCTTAATAAGCATTAGCACATCATTGGCTCGCGCATTTCCTAGATTAACAATAAAATTTGCATGGACAGGCGATACTAACGCGTCACCAATCTGCCTTCCCTTAAATCCAAGCTTCTCAATTACTACCCCGGGCGGCCCAACATTATCATACATGTTCGGGTTACTCTTAAATACAGATCCACAGTTGGGCATATTTTGTGGGAATTTTTTCTTCCTCTCTTTTAAAATATTCAGCATATGGGCACGTATCTGTTTTGGTTCTGTTGCAGGGTTAAGCTGTAACAATACTTTGACTATTGTCTCGCTTCCTCCCTGAAACGTTGAAGAACGATATCCAAACTTACAAGCTGATTTTGGATAGATATTTACGCGACCAAATTTATTTACAGTCACAACGTATATTACCTTTTCTCCAACCCCCTTCTGTTGGCTACCTCCATTCATGCAGACAAGGCCACCAAAGGAGCCAGGAATACCACATGAGTGTTCTAGCCCGGTCAAGCCAGCCAACATAGCCTGCCGTGCGACCATCGGTGCCCAAGCCCCAGCTTCAACTTCAATTTGGCTACCTTTCACATTAATTTTAGATAGATTTTGTCCAATTTGAATACAGGGAATTTTCAGACCTTCATCAGAAAACAACAGATTACTCGTAGCACCAATTATAATATACGGGATGTCATACTTATTAAAGTACTTTTTTACCTCTGATATTTCCTTTTGGCTGCTAGGCTGTAATAAAATTTTCGCCTTACCACCTATTTTCCATCGGCTAACTTTAGCCAAGCTCACGTTTGAAAACGTATTGTTGGGACATAACTTTTCTAAATCGCTAAGAATCGACTTCTTCATATATTAACTACCAACGACTTCACTGAAACGAATGACTCAGCCATTAGTAATTAAAACTTCTATGCCTAGCTTGTTAAGCTTTCCGACCAAATCGTTATAACCCCGCAAAGCCATTTGTACATCACGCACCCTACTCTCGCCCTCAGCACAGAGGCCGGCCATAACTAAAGACATGCTACCTCGAAGATCAGTTGACTGAACGTCGCATCCTTTTAGTTGTACTGGACCATGAGTGGTAATTTTCCCAGGCTCTACATCTATTGCACCAGGAAAAAATTTATTTAATTGCCTTGCATATGCTATGCGTTCCGGGTAACGGTAATCAAAGATACGCGATTTCCCATAAGCCATCATACCTAATAAAGTGAAGAAAGGTTGCATATCTGAAATGACCCCTGGGTGTGTACCACAAGCCAGCTCAAACGGTTGTATGCCATGTGCTGAAACCGAACAAGGAGACACGAACACTGAGTTAGAGTTTTTATAAATATCAATTCCGGCTTCTTTAAGATGAGTTAAAGGAACTGTCATATGCTCAAAGGGAACGCCTTCAATATATAATTCACCACCGCTTATTATCCCAAAAATTATCCATGTCAAAGCCTCAATTCTGTCAAACATGACTTGGTACGATGCTCCCCTGAGCAAAGCTCCAGAGCCATGTACTCGAATCAAGCTGTTACCATAACAATCAATGAGTACACCCATTTGGCGCAACATGCCTATTAAGTCTTCAACTTCAGGAGTTATATAGGCATTTCTTATCTCAGTCACGGAAAGAGCTACGGCGGCACAAATCAAGGCATTCTCGGTACCACCTACTGTTGATATTGGAAAGTCAATCACCCCTCCCTGCAGCGCTCCTTCTACCAAAAGGTACTCGTCTTTTTCAGTAACTGTACAACCAAGCTGCGTCCAAACCATGATGTGCAAATCATATCCGCGAGAGCCAATTTTACATCCGCCTGGATAGGGAATATATGCAACACCATTTCGAATCAACTGGCCGGCAGCCAATAAATAGGTTGTTCTTATATCCACTTCAAAATTTTTAACACCAGAAACATCCAAACCATCTATTTGTATTTCTAAACTATCCTGCTCATCGTCTACGTTAAATGCAACCCCCATATTTTCCAAAAAACTTATTTTAGCTTTTGCATCTACTAGTTTAGTTGGGAAATTTCTCAGCCTGACGGGCTCGTTAGTTAACGTTGCTGCAGCAAGCAATCGTGTAGCTGAATTTTTTGCTCCACTTACCAGCACTCTTCCACTCGGCACTTGCTTATTTTTAATAATCATATCCATTTTAATTTATACCATTTTTACTGAGTGCAGCAATATACTTTTTAGCTTGTCCACTAAATCATGCTTTTCGCGGACTGGCACTAGCCAGCAATATATTTTATTTTCCATTAGGCTATCATACAAAGGCGGTACCATATAAGAAGACGGCCATACTTGGACTGAAAACCTTTCTTTCTCTCCTCTAGTTTTAATACTTTCTCGAACTCTCTTTGGCAAGAGACATGGAAAATCCAATAGAATCACTTTTTTTCTGTATAGATAAGCATAAGATGTAGAAGAACTGTTATGCGTCACTAAAAAATCCGCATTGGCTATATAGTCACCTGTTCTTCCTCTAACGGTATGACAGAAATGGCTGAAATTTTTATCTTCACCTTCAGGAGCGTTAGGGTGCATGCAAATAACTGGAGTTAAACCTGTACCAAAATATATTTTTTCCAAGTATGCATTAAGAGTAGAGTAATATTTTTCTTTAGTATTTTTATCATAAAATCTATTCGACTCAGCTACCTTTCCGTGTTTCGAGTAATGAAAAGGAAGAGACTGATCAAGAAAAACAAAATATTTGCTCATGTCACATGATTTAGAGCAGGATGCCAAGTAATAGTCACGATGATTAACAAAAACAAAAGATTTCTCATCAATTAAAAACTTTTCTTTTGTTGCTAGGTCGTTCGAGAATACATGATCAGGCATCGGCAAGCGCGAAAACAATTTATTACGAAAATTTCTGAATGCGCTTCGTTTTTTTGGCACTAGCATGGCATCTCGTTCAAAGAATTTTCGAGCATAATCCCCTCTGTTTTCTAACACTCCCCATTTGATTTTATATCTCTTAATTAGTTTTTCTATTTTTTTTAGCCCTAGAGCCCCCCCCGCACCAACGATAAGTACATACTGAGGGTTTTCTTCGCGTAAGAAAATTTCAAATTGGCTAAAATTCGCTATGCAAAGAGATAAAGGGTCTGAGATTACATCGTCAAAACGGCTGCTCTCCCAAGGTTTCATTAAAGCACTGGCATCCAAGAAATAACTAAACAATCCTTTTAGTTTTTCGAGACCTCCCGATTCATTAACTATACGCTTCCTAAAACCATTGCAAAACATAATAGCAAAGCGTCTTTGCACAACCTTCATAATTAAAAATCCGCCTCTTCGAATCAGGTATAACATTAATTGGAATGAGAAATATTGAAAATTACCAAGTTCGGGACCCGCCTTGGAATAAAAATTCCCCCTTAAATAAAAAGGAGAAAATTTTGACAAATCACCGATACCGAACGAAAGAAGGTGAGAGAGATCAAAACACCTAGGAAGTGTTACGGCTATTTATCGATCAGTAGATTGCAGTAAAATTAAAGGGCATCTGGTTTAACAATGGAAAGTTGACACTGTCAGAACCAACGATGGACCACTCATATTCTTAACGACTATAAGATGTAACCCAGAAGCAGTCATTGAATCTCCCCTCTTGTGACCATCAGCTGAGCCTCTCTGCTTCAGCCGGCAGCCCTCGATCCCTAGCAGGTTAAAGCAGCCAGGCTTACTCAGGTCCACAGTCCACAGCCGACAATCACCTCCATTCCAACTCAAGCTCGCCCGGTAGGTTCCAGGGCCCCGCGCCTGTTCCTTGTGGTGTCGCGACATGTTTCGTGCAGACGGTACACAACATGAGCAAGTCTAGGCAGCAAGCAACGGCTTGCTCCAGATCCGCTCCTCCTAGCGGTGACCGAGGTACAGTCGTTGTTACGTTAGGAATGCCTTCCATTCCTTAATTTTAATTTAATTAAGCACCATAAAAGCCCGGTGCAGCTATGAGATATCCTCTTTTAAAACAGGAGTGAATGCCAATACATCTCTATTGACTTTCTTCCCAACTATCTCATTGAAATACTTTGGCTTCATACCAAATCCGGGCCTTACGCTCTTTATTTTATCCCTTTCTATTACGTCACCTTTTTTCAAATTCGCAACATAATACATTGAGCGCCTGAATTGTACGTTTTCTTTCTCGCTACTCTTCATTCCATAATTCACATTGCCCAGTGCCTGCCAAGCCGTTTTTGCATCACGGCAAAGTGCAGCAAGCTCTTCGGGCTCCAACGAAAAGCTATCGTCGGGTCCACCGCCGTTTCGGTCTAATGTAAAGTGCTTTTCGATTAAGCTAGCGCCAAGCGCTACGCTGGTGATCGCAGTGGTGTTATCGATAGTATGGTCGGAGAGCCCAGTGACCAGTCCAAAACGGTCCAACATGTCTGGGATAGTACGTAGATTGTAGTCTTCTGGCGGCGCGGGGTAGCCGCTCACGCAGTGCAGAATCGCCAGTTGCTCGCAACCGGCGCCACGGGCGGCATCGATGGCTTCCTGGATTTCGTCGGCGTCGGCCATGCCAGTGGAAATGATCATCGGCTTGCCAGTTTTGGCCACGTATTCGATCAGTGGGAGGTCGACCGCTTCGAACGAGGCAATCTTGTAGGCAGGCGCCCCCAACTCTTCGAGCAAATCCACGGCAGTGGGGTCGAAGGGAGAGCTAAAGATGGTGATGCCCAGCTTGCGGGCGTATTCGAAAAGCGGCTGGTGCCACTCCCAGGGGGTATGTGCCCACTCATACAGCTCATAAAGCGTGCGCCCTTTCCACAGCCCCTCAGTGATCTGAAAGTCAGGAAGGTCACTGTCGAGCGTGATGGTATCCGGGCGATAGGTCTGCAGCTTGATGGCGTCCGCGCCGGCTCGCTTGGCTTCTTCAATGATACGCATCGCTGTCTCAATACGACCATTATGGTTAGCGGACAGCTCAGCGATGATATACGGGGCGTTGCCTGGGCCAATGGGACGTCCATCGATCGTCACTGTGGTCATTCGGATTTCACCTTCTTGATCTCTATCGTATAGGTATGGCCATGTAGCCTGAAAAAGGCAGGATAACGCTGCGGATCCATGATACGAATCGTATTGAACAAATGGCTCAGAGGCTGGGTTGGATCGATTTCGCTATCCGCTGGAGTGCGCTTAGGATAATAGGTCGGAACAATATCGGTTGCCTGGGGAGTGGGCGTAGCGCCCTGTGCGATTAACCTCAATGCCTCATCCATAAGTGCACATTCGGTATCGAACAACAGTTCATGAATCTCGTCATGCAGCGCATGGTTAGGTACGGAGAAACAGCGTTTCGCCCAGATCGCCCCGGTATCAACCCCGTCCTCAGCTTCCAGTAAGCTAACCGTTATCGTATCGGCTCCCTTGAGCAGCTCCCAGACATGGGGACTCCAACCGCGTCCCCTTGGCAGATTACTGGCGTGCAGCACGAGTGTATGCCAGTATTGGCTACGTGTTGCAGCATCGATGATCTGACTACAGGAAATCAGGAACAGGAGATCACCGCCAGGTAACTCGTGACGGTCACGACAGAGGATGATGTCATGTTCCACGCAATGATGTTCCTGCCACCTCAATAGCCAGGCATTCACTGGATGGTCTCGGTCTGTGCAGAGCAGAGTGATCTTCAAACCTTAACTCTCCTGTGTACCGGCCATGGCCATGGCCCTGACCACCCGATATATACCCCGGCCGTCCACCAGCCCCGCAGCCCGTTCGCTCATGCTTGCCAGTGCTGGGGAAGTAATGTGCGCAGCCAGCAGCGACACCAAAGAGTGGGTCAGGTCTTCGTGAACAAGAGTGGCCGATGCTCCGCTCCGCTCTAGCTGCAGGCCAATTGCGCGCTGGTTTTCCGCAAGTACCAGCATTAGGGTAGGAAGCCCGAGGCAGCAGCGCTCCCAGGAGGTGCTGCCGGCGGCACCGATGGCGAGGTCCGCCTCGGCCATGCGCCGCGCCATATCATCGATGTTGACCACAACCTCGGTTAACCATGGCATTTGCTTGGCCTGTGAAATCACACTTTGTCGCCAAGGTGCAGTGACCCCCATCACGACCGTAATCTTGAGCTCCTGAGGCAGGTCGCAGGCCTTCAGAGCGTCGAGCACTTGGCCAGTGATATTATCCTTGTCGACACCACCGAGGCTGATGAGTAACCGTTTGAGTTGGCATTCACTGCCCCTTCGCGCCAGGCTCGCCTCACGCCACAGCGCGAACTCTGGACGCAATAATGCGTAACGGGGGCCGGCGAGTACTCGACAATGCCCAGGCACTAGGCTCCGATAGTCCTGAGCCTGACGCCCCAGATTCTGATCGAGCAGCAGATCGGCAGCGTGCGGACGATCCGCCAAGTCATCGATTACTAGTAAAAGCGGTGCCTGCCTGGGGAGATTCTCGCGCACGGCCTTTTCCCAGCGGCTATCTAGTGCGTAGTGGTCCACCACCACCCAATCGGGCGTCAGACCTTTCAGCACGTCATGGCTGCTCGCGGCATCCTGCTCCCAGCTCGCCCCCAGCCAAGAGGAGTGGGCGAGCCTTGATGAAGGATCGGGTTCAAGGTCGTTATCTCGCAGCGGCAGGCGGTGGACCGTAAATCCGCGCGCCTCAATCGCGTCACACAGTTGCCCCGGGTGCTCACGGCAAATGAAATGACACTCGGCACCTAGCTCATGCAGGGCATCGGCGAGGGTAAGGCAACGCATCACATGTCCGCTGCCGATCTCAAGCGAGGCATCAGTACGGAAAGCGACCACTTGGTCCTGCAGACTGAATGAGGGAAGCGATGGTGTCATTCTGTGGCGCCCTGTGACTGTGCCTGCCAGGCCTTGAATAGCCATTCGGCGCGCTGCCAGTCCTCGGGCGTATCGATGTCCTGAACACGATAACGCGGCAGCACGACCGGCACGGCGCGCTCGCTGAAGATAGGCGTTCCGGCGCACCAGGCAGCCGCTCTACCCCAGTAGAACTGGCCAGCGTCGTGCCAGGCCTCTTCGAGATCCTGGGAGCGGGTATGAAAGTGTTCCGGCTGGAACATGGCCACGCGGCCCTGGGGCGTCAGGCGTAGCGCGCGCTGGATGGGAAATGCGTAGCTGGTGACCGAAAACGCATAGTCGACATCCTGGCCGCTCTGCAGTGCCTGGTAACCGGCGCGCAGGTCCTCCGGTTGCACGAAGGGGGCCGTGGCATAGAGGCAGCAGACCGCCTCATGGGCCTCGCCTTGTTCGCGCAGCCAGTCGATAGCATGGGCAATGACCGGAATTGTGCCGGTATGGTCATCAGAGAGGACGGCTGGGCGGAAAAACGGCACCTCAGCGCCATGCGCTTGGGCCACGGCCGCGATCTCGTCATCATCGGTAGAGACGAGTACCCGGGCAAAGCAGCCACTGGCCAACGCGGCCTCAATCGACCAGGCGATCATCGGCTTGCCGGCAAATGGTTTTATGTTCTTGCGCGGAATCCGCTTGCTGCCACCGCGGGCAGGGATGATGGCAATGGCCTGCCCCTCAACCCCCTGCGTCATGCACCCTCCACTGCCTGTACCAGCGCCGTCACGACTTCCTCCTGCTGTGCCTCGCTCATGGTGGGATAGAGTGGCAGACTGATGGCCTCGGCGTAGTAACGCTCCGCTTCCAGGAAATCGCCTGTCCCCTGGCCCAGTTGACGGTAATAAGGCTGGGTGTGCACCGGGATATAGTGCAGATTGACGCCGATACCCTGTTCGCGCAATCGCTCGAACACCCGGCGGTGGGTCGCATCAATTTGTTCGAGCTTGAGACGAATCACGTAAAGATGGCGCCCAGAGTAACTGTCCGGATGCTGCCAGGGCGTGGTGACCGGAAGCTCGGCCAGGGCGGCATCGTAGCGGTCAGCCAAGGCGTTACGACGAGCCACATAGTCATCTAGGCGATCGAGCTGAGAAAGCCCAAGCGCGGCCTGCAACTCGGTCATACGGTAGTTATAGCCCAGCTCGATCTGCTGGTAGTACCAGGGGCCGTCGGCCTCGTGGGTCAGCAGCGCCGGATCACGGGTCACACCGTGGCTACGTAGCAGGTCCATGCGACTCGCCAGTGCGTCGTCGTTGGTCAGCGCCATGCCGCCTTCGGCGGTGGTGATGATCTTAACCGGATGGAAGCTGAACACAGTAATGTCGCTATAGCGGCCGTTACCGATGTAGTCGCCTTGGTATCTGCCACCGATGGCGTGGGAGGCGTCTTCAATGATACGGAATCCATAACGCTGACCGAGAGCGTGGATGGCCGGCATATCGCAAGGCTGGCCGCACAGATGCACGGCTACCACCACCTTGGGTAAGCGGTTCTCCGCCTCAGCCTGCTCAAGCTTGGCCTCTAGCGCCTTTGGGCATAGATTGTAGGTACGTGGGTCGATATCCACGAAATCCACCATGGCACCACAATAGAGCCCACAATTGGCGGAGGCAACGAAGGTAATAGGGGTGGTCCAGAGCCAGTCGCCCTTCCCCAAACCCAGTGCCAGGCAGGCAATATGCAGCGCCGAGGTGGCGCTGTTGACCGCTAGCGCATGGCGAGCGCCTACCTTATCGGCCACGGCGCGCTCGAAGCGCGGCACCACCGGACCTTGGGTCAAAAAGTCCGATTGCAACACCTTAAGTACTGCGTCGATATCGCCCTGCTGGATGTCCTGGCGCCCATAGGGAATCATTAAATGGCTCCGATCTTTTCCCAATTGGCATCTAACCAAGCCTTGAGTTCTGCATCACTCATCCACTCGGCGTTGTTGTCGCTGGCATAGACGAAGCCTTCCGGCACCTTTTTGCCATCCTTGATGCGGTTGGCATCTTTGTCCCAGCTATTGATGGCGGGCAGGATCTTGTAGTGCTCTGGGTACTCGTAAGTGTAAAAGGCATCTTCCGAGCCAATCATCTGCTCGTGCAGCTTCTCTCCTGGTCGTATCCCAACCACTTCGTGCCGTGCTTCAGGGGCAATCACTCGGGCCAGGTCTGTCACCTTCATTGACGGGATCTTCTTGACGTAGATCTCACCACCTTCCATATCTTCAAACGCGTGCCATACCAGCTCTACGCCCTGCTCCAGGCTGATCATGAAGCGTGTCATGCGCTCGTCGGTGATCGGTAATGCACCTTTATCACGAATAGACTTGAAGAATGGTATTACCGAGCCACGGGAGCCCATCACATTGCCGTAGCGCACCACAGCAAAGCGCGTCTTATGGGATGCAGCATAGGAATTGCCGGCCACAAAAAGCTTGTCGGATGTCAACTTGGTAGCGCCGTACAAGTTTATCGGACTGCTGGCCTTATCAGTGGAGAGTGCCACGACCTTCTTTACGCCTTTGTCGATACAGGCATCGATCAGATTCATGGCACCGATTACGTTGGTCTTGACGCACTCGAATGGATTGTATTCGGCGGTTGGCACGATTTTAGTTGCTGCGGCATGCACAACGTAATCGACGCCATCCAAAGCCCTGTACATACGGTCTCGGTCGCGTACATCGCCAATGAAGAACCGCACGCGCTTATCACCCTCGAAGAGCTTGGCCATTTCCCATTGTTTCATTTCATCACGAGAAAAAATGATGACTCGCTTAGGGCTGTATCGCTCCAGCAACATGGGAATAAAAGTATGGCCAAAGGAGCCAGTACCCCCAGTAACAAGAATAGATGCGTCATTGAACATTCGTATTACCCTATCAGTTCATCAAGCGTGTTCTGCCATACGCTTAAAAATAGTATTCCTGGCCGCGAGCTCATCGTACTCGCCTTGATCGACCACCTTACCTTTGGCTAGCAGATAAATAGAGTCGCATTGCTTAACGGTAGCGAGCCTGTGAGCGATCATGATGATCGTCTTTTTCCCCGAAAAATCGTGAATTGCATCCATGATCAGTTTTTCGGTAATCCCATCCAGGGCACTGGTGGCTTCGTCCAGCACCAGCACATCGGCATCGTCATATAGCGCGCGGGCAATGCCTATGCGCTGGCGCTGGCCACCGGAGAGCTGTACGCCACGTTCGCCCACCCTGGTCTCGAGGCCTTCGGGCAGTTGCTCCAGCAGTACATCCAGGTGAGCCATACTAGCCGCCTGCCTTACCCGCTCTTCATCGATGTGCTCAGGCGGAATGCCAAACGCAATGTTCTCGCGTATGCTGGCATCGGCAAGAAAAATATGCTGCGGTACAAAGCCGATACTGTTCTGCCATGTTCTTCGGCTGGCTTCGGTAATCAGCTCGCCATCAACTAGTAGCCCGCCTCGCTCGGGCTGAATCAGGCCGAGCAGAATATCGATTGCGGTGGATTTCCCGGAGCCCGAGGCGCCGACCAGGCCTATGACTTTCTTGGCCGGCACGGTGAGTGTCAGCCCTGCCAAGGCCGGTTCTTCCTTGCCTGGATAGGTGAAGTGCACATCGCGAAGCTCAATTCCCTCCTTTACCACCATTTGCTCAGGCTGCTTGAGCTCGAGCTCCGCCGTAGCGGCGATTTTGTCCTGGTCGACGGCTTGTTGATAGCTGGCTTCCATCGCTTCCTTGATAGATTCGAACGCTGCCATCTCGCCCTTGATTTTCGCCAGGCTCTGGTAGGCTTGCTGAAAGGCCGGAAGCAATTTGTAGCCGGCTAGTGCGTATACCGAGAGTACCGGCAGCATATGCCCCAGGCTGCCTTGGTGAACGCCCAGCAAATAAAGTACCAGTAGCATGACACTACCAAAAGCCATCAGCTGCATGGCATATCTGGGCGTTTCACCTAATGCCTGGTTTACCCCCTGAGCTCTGGCCAATTTATCGCTCGAATAGATGAACCTTCGAGTAAAGAGCCCCTGCCTGCCTAGCAGCAGCACATCCTTGATGCCACCAAAGCCCTCGTTCATCAGCTTGTAGCGGAGCGCATTCATGCGCGAGATGCGCTTGCCATTATCGGAGAGCCGTTTGCGCACCACCTTGAACAGCACGATGTAAGCCAAGAGAAAGATCAGCAGGCCGGCTACCGCCACTCTCGGGTCGTAGATAACCAAGCCCACCACCATGAACCCGGCCATTACCGCCTTGGCATTCAACTGCATGACAGGATTGATGATGCCTTTGGTCACGCGTTGCGTTTCCTGCGCCACCTGCTTGGTCAGTTGCGCACTGCTGCCGCTGGCGTGAAACAGCCATGGCTGGTGCAAGTAATACGCATACAGCCGCTGGCTGATCTGCGCGCCTACGCTATGCGCGAACATGGCCATGCGCCAAGTAGTAAGCATCGAGAGCCCAGCGCCTACTACCATTACGATGAGGACAGCAGAGCCTAACCAGAACAGAAAGGTGCGCGGGGAGTCCGCACCGCTGGCGGCGTAGAGCTGGGCCAGCATGCCCTCGCCTTCCAGGCGCGACATATCGCCCACCACGGCCATGAAGGGAGCAATGGCGGCTACGCTGGCAATTTCCGCAAAGGCCATGATCACCACCAGCACCTGCAGGCGCAGAAAGCGCTTGCGCTGGCTGGGCGTGAGCAGGCTGAAGAGTTCTTTCAGGAGTCGGAACATAGTCGGGAGCGTTATCGCCCTACTGAGTAATAAGTAATGCCTTTCACCGCCATGCGTCTCGGTTCGAACATGTTGCGCCCGTCGAAGATCACCGGCTCGGCGAGCTGCTGCTTGATCAGCTCGAAATCCGGGGCGCGAAAGCTCTGCCATTCGGTGACGATTGCCAGGGCGTCGGCGCCTCGCAGAGTGGCTTCCTTCGTGCCACACAGAGTGAGGTCGTCGCGGTTGCCGTAAATGCGCTGGGTTTCTTCCATGGCTTCCGGGTCATAGGCCTGCACCTTGGCGCCGGCTTGCCACAGGGCTTCCATCAGTACGCGGCTGGGGGCTTCTCGCATGTCGTCGGTGTTGGGCTTGAAGGCCAGGCCCCAGATGGCGAAGGTCTTGCCTGCCAGGTTGCCCTGGTAGTGCTTGTGTATCTTCTGGAACAGGGTGGTTTTCTGTTCTTCGTTACGTGCTTCCACCGCCTTGAGCACCTTGGCGTCGAAGTCGATATCGTCGGCGGTGCGAATCAGCGCCTGTACGTCCTTGGGGAAGCAGGAGCCGCCGTAACCCACGCCGGGGTAGATGAAGTGGTAGCCAATGCGCGGATCGGAGCCGATACCCTGGCGCACCATTTCGATGTCCGCGCCCAGGCGTTCGGCCAGGTTGGCCATTTCGTTCATGAAGCTGATCTTGGTGGCCAGCATGCAGTTGGCGGCGTACTTGGTCAGCTCGGCGCTGCGCACGTCCATCACGATCATCTTGTCGTGCTGGCGGCTGAAGGGAGCGTATAGCTCGCGCATCACGTCTTCGGTCTGCTTGCTGGAGGTGCCGATGATGATGCGGTCCGGCCGCTGGCAGTCGCTTACCGCGCTGCCCTCTTTCAGGAACTCGGGGTTGGAGACCACATCGAAGCGCAGGTCCTTGCGGCCGCGGGCTTCCAGCACGCCATCCACCTTGTCGCGCACCTTGTCGGCGGTGCCTACCGGCACGGTGGATTTGTCGATGATGATCTGGTCGCGCTCCATGTGCTGGGCGATGGTTTCGGCCACGGCCAGCACGTATTTGAGATCGGCGCTGCCGTCTTCGTCCGGCGGGGTGCCCACGGCGATGAACTGGACCTGGCCGTGCTTCACACCAGCGGCGGCATCGATAGTGAACTCCAGCCGCCCGGCGGCGAAGTTCTCTTTTACCAGCGGTTCCAGGCCCGGCTCGTAGATGGGTATTTCGCCCTTCTTGAGGCGTTCCACCTTGGCGGCATCCACGTCCACACACACTACGTGGTGGCCAACATCGGCCAGCACGGCTCCCTGTACCAGGCCCACGTAGCCGGTTCCGAATACGGTAACGTTCATCGCCGTTCCTTTATGATTAAACGCTCATTGAGAGTGATTGTTCAGTGTGATGTCGGCCCAGCGTCACGCTCATCTCATGCCCTGCCCCTGCGGCCCATTCCAGCAGCTTGGCCTTGAGGGCAGCTTGGGCGCGGACGTCGCCGTGTACCAGGCGCACTTCCCTTGGCGGGTGGCGCATGCGGCGTACGAAGTTGAGCAGGTCGTGTTGGTCTTTAATCCAGCAAACCTCTTCGCTCGACATCAGCAAGCATGGCTTGGGCAAACGCGATTAGCGTTTCCTGATAGTCGTACGCGGTTGTCAGGGCATCAGCTAGCACCTGGGGCGATTCGATGTACTCGTGAATCATCTGATTTCGGATCTGGCGGATCTCGAGCCACTTGTCGGCAGAGTCGAGCACACCCAGTTTCTCGGCGCGGTCCAGGTTGTCGGCCACGGCTCCTGTTTTCTCACCTAAAGCACGAAGCCAAAGCGGTAGAAGCTTGTCTCCAGCCGTGTCCTGAAGACGACAGAAGCGGCTGGTGTATGCTTCCACTCTTTCTGCCAGTGCTTCATCTTCACCCAGCTTGGCGGCACGCTCCTCGGTAAAAGGTATGGTAAAGACATTGCGCGAGGAGTAGCTGAGGTGATGAACCTCCCGCTCGACCACTCGCTTCAAGAAGCGCAAGCGCTCCGAAAGATTGTCTTTCACAGGCGAACTCCCTGTTCTCGTGCCAGCTTGTGTATCGTCTGCTCACTGAGGTTCGGTGCGCTCACGAGCACATCGACCTTGCGCCCGTGCATGGCGCGCATGATCCGTACGCTGAG